>Ga0137463_1000169_pt1 | contig 25171 bp, 18 predicted proteins | sample EasRivERMGT800_2_FD_102333 | JGI IMG/M metagenome (GOLD analysis project Ga0137463, IMG submission 102333) | Soil microbial communities from meander-bound floodplain in the East River, Colorado, USA - East River MetaG ERMGT800_2 | ecosystem: Environmental > Terrestrial > Soil > Floodplain ...
GTTGGACTGCAGCGTCACGGCGCCGGCCGCACTGATCAGCGTTCCGGCGGTCAGGTCGATACTGCCGCTGGCTCCGGTCGTGGTCAGCTTCCGTCCGGCGTCGAACGTGATGTCGTGCGCGGCGCTGGCGGTCAGCGACAGGAATGACGAGTCGTTCCCCGCGAAGCTGATGTCGGCGCCGGCGAACGTGGCGTTCAAGGTCACCGGACCCTGCTGGCCATCGGTCGTGACCCCGTTGACCGTCATCCCGGTCGTCGTGGTGCCACCGATCACCAGCGCGTTGGAAAAAATGTGTGTCAGTTCGGTCTGGCTGAGCTGCAGCGTGCCGGCCCCCGCCCCCAGGCCGATCGTCTGGTTCGCGACGGTCGTGATCGTGGTGGTGTTCGTACCGCTGTCCAGCTTCCCGGTCCCCTGCAGGTCGATGTCGGCCGCCTTGATATTGAGTCCGCCGGTGCCTTTCACTGTCGAACCAGATGCGACGGTCAGCATTCCCGTACCAGCACCGGTACTATCGGCGACTATTGAAACGCTTCCTCCATTCGCGGTTACAGAATTGTCCAAGGTTACATTGCCGCTAGCCGTGATTGAGATTCCCCCAGGTCCGCCTGTCAATGCTCCGGCTATGACATCAGCAGTCCCTTGACCAGCAGTAAAACTGCCGTCGGGGGCGGCATTAACGCCAGCCGCAAGGACGATTTTGCCGGTGCCTTTGGTCTGGAGCTGGTTCGCCGTGTTCAGAAAAGTAATTCCGCCCGTTGCACTGTCGCTCTGGAGGACGTCGTTGCGGGTCTCGAGAGTGATATTTACGTTGGGCTTCAGCAGAATCGTTCCGTCAGTCGTCAGATTTCCAATTGTGATGCTGTTCCGGGCCTGCAAGATCAAATTGGCAGTACTGTTTTCTAACGCTGTCTCTGAAATCGTAAAATTGCTGGACGGCGAAGTGCCGAACAATACGTTGGGCAATGCGGCGTTGTTGCCAGCCACGACACTCTGATCGACGATTGTGATCGTCAGCGGGTCAAGGAGCAGAGATCCCGTTCGGCCTGATAAGGCGCTCAGGTCAACCGTTCCTTGTTCGGTCAGGCTTTGATGGCTTGAGATCTCGGCAAAACCTCCGTCACCGCCGTTTGTACCGCCGCGCGCTTCGATGGTTCCATAAAACCAGGTGGCCTCGTCTGACCAGACGGTGACACGGCCGCCGTTTCCAGATTCGAGAGCATCGGCGTCGATCGAAACCCCTTGCCCCACGTACGTCCGGGCCGCATTTTCGATTGCTGAATTCAGTCCCTGATAGTCGCCACCGATCCGGATTGTGCCACCTCCGGCGTTCCCGGAAACGTTGACGACTGCTGTGCCAGTGAGTCCGACGTATTTGCCAAGCAAGTCAACGGATCCCCCGATGTGCCCTGACACATTCGATGAGGCATCGATTACACCCGAATCGAGCAGGGTGCCACCCGATCCGGCGTCAAGGCGGATGATTCCGCCGTTGGAAGCAATGATCGTCCCCTGTTGGGTCAGATTTGGTGCTGCCAGATCGATCGTGGCTGAGACTGTCGAGAGTTCGCCCGCGGTCGCGATGACGAGTTGTTGGGTAGCACTCAGCTCGATCGTACCGCCGGTGGTAATCACCGGCGCATCGACCTCAATATCGCCAGCTGTGACAGACAGGTTTCCGGACCCAAGGACTGTCTGAGAAGAAAATGTGACGGCCGATCCCGTACCTGAAGTAATGCTCAAATTGGCATTGAAACTACTGTCGAGTCCGTGCACATCAACCGCAGTGGAACTCTGCAGATTGGTATTGATGGAAAGAGATTGTGTTGGGTTGGCAAAATCAAAAATCGCTCCTGACGCAAGTCCCAATTGCGACATACCTGAGGCGATTGGATCGGCGGACAGGTTGACCGCCGAAATGCTGCTGTCGATGGCGAACGATCGCGTTGCGGCAAGCAGTGCATCTGTGAATTGCAGGGAGCCAGAAAAGCTGATTGACGAATTCTGTAGTCCGGCAGTGATGGTGATCTGCCCGGTGGTGGGATCTGACAGGCCGTAAGCGACGCCCCCGACAGAACCATTAATCAATTGCAATGAATCGCCGGGCAGTCCTGCCTGAGCCGGGCCGTAAGTGACGAAGCTGATGCCACCAGCCGGGATCGGATCGCCGTTTGAGAAATCGATGACAAGGGATTCATTGTCGGCGGACGCGCGAAACGTCACCGATGCGATCTTGTCAATCTCTTCTTCGTAAAGGATCGTGCCGTTGTCGGAGATTTCAAGATCGATTAACCCGTTCTTCGATCCGAGCGAAACATCGAAGGTATGGGCCGCGCCTCCCGCCTGCGTGGCATCGACAACGATCGCTCCCTGGGCATCTGATATTGTCACCCCCATTCCAACGGGCGTGCCATTCAAGACTCGGCGATCTTCAAGCCGGCGGAGTGAAAGTCGTGCGAAATCAGCGCGCTTCCGCGAGCGTGGCGATAGCTGCAATTTCCACGTTGCGAGGCCGGCAAGAAGTTGCCGCCACGAAGGCAAATGCATGGAATTATGTCCCCGCAGTTTTCAGCAGCTGGGAGGCACGGCAGAATCAGGCAACGATCGGCCCCCAAGTTAAAGCCGTTGCGCGACTTACAGCATCCAGTCCTCGACCGACAAAAGCACCGACTACGGGGAGAATCGCACGAAGCTGCTACGAGCGCGACCACCCAAATGATCCGCCTTCGTGGCGGATCAGGCTGCAAAAGCACCCCATTCAGTTGCGTTCACACAATCATCCATTGTTGATTATTCCTCACAAAACTGGGGTCTGTCAACCAGCGGCTGGAAGGCTGGCCTAATTTGCGCCAATTATGGGCAATTGTCTGCCGAGAACGTCTCACGATCCCTGCAACCCGACACTGAGGCTAATGTAAAAGATTCCCATCGACCGTAACCGCAAGTGAACAGATGTTTAAGTGCCCGGTAGCCTGCGGAGCTTCGCGGACGCCTTTCCAACACGCTCAGGCGCGAGTCCGAAGGCGTGCTAGCCATGACGCGGCCGGGTGGAGGACAACGGAGTGATCGTAAATGACTATTGGCTCTAGAACGGCGCGCTCCGAACCTGCGCGCGGCGCCAAAGGTCGTGGTCACATCGATGGAGTGCCTGCAACGCAGCACAGGCGAAGCCTGACTGGCGGATTACGAGCCCCGGTCGTAGTCGGGCTGCCTACCTGCGAATCGGAACGGTGCCTCGGAATCGGCAACAGCAATCACTGACATGGATCGCCGAAGGGGCCACAGATCGAGGTGCGCGAACGATTAGCGTGAGACTCGGGGGGCAGCCACGGACCGCCCGGCACTACAAGCCCGCCAAAGGGAAACGATGCACTGCGCACAGTGACCCGAATACTGGCTTGAAGCCTCATTCCGACAGCACGCGTCCCTGTCAGAGGCCGTACGCTTACGGCCTCTGATACAAAGAGCGGAGGCAGGCCAGTTGCACAAAAACCCTAAGCCGAGTTTGATTCTCCGGCAGAGACTTCATCGGCTTCGTCATCGGTGTAGTAGGCCGTGTATTTCGAATCAGTATACCCATATGGGGTGTAGCCCGTGCTCCCGTTATTGTAGCGACCGTACCGTCCGGTTGATTTTCCGTAATAGCTATTTCCATAGGCACCGTAGCCGTAGGCGTCCTTTTGATTGAGTCCATTCACAGATATCCCCAAAATCGTCGCGCCAACACTCGAAAGAAGTTCCGTCGCGTAAATGCAGTCATGTTGAGATCGCTTGTTGATGCGAATCGCAATCAAAACTCCATCGACGCGCGGGGCAACGACGGCCGGATCAGTTACTGCCATTAATGGTGGAGTGTCAATAATTACGTAATCGAACTTTTCTCTGAGGACGTCGACTAATTCTGCGTAGCGCTGCGACGAAAGAATTTCTGATGGATTTGACGGCCGTCGACCGCAGGGCAGGATTGAAAGGTTTTCAACAACTGTGGATTGAATGGCGTCTGAAAGTTCGGATTCGCCGGCAATCACCGTAGTAACGCCGACATCGCAGTCAATTCCAAATAACCTGTGAACGCGAGGGCGTCGAAAATCTGATTCCACCAACAGGATTCTCTTTCCAGACTGTGCAATCGCGATGGCAAGGTTCGCCGCCATCGTAGACTTACCGTCACCTGGATTTGGGCTTGAGACCTGGACCACCTTATGGCCGTCGCCGCGCGTGCTAAAATAGAGCGCAGTTCGAATTCCACGGTATGCTTCGGCGAATCTCGATTTTGGCCGATGATAAACACAAAGCGACGCGTCGAGTGGCGACGTCTTATCCGCCTTTTCAGGCCGAAAATAGGGAATATGTCCGATTACAGGAATGCCGAGGCGGACAGCAATTTCTTCAGGGCTCCGAAAACGCTTATCGGACATTTCAATCATCAATGCAATGCCCCAGCCGAGAAGTAACCCTAGAGCCCCGGCCGCTCCAAGACTTCGCGATAGAATCGGTGCCACCTTGTACCCTGGTCCTGCGTCCTGTAATACGCGGGTTTTCAGCTTTCCATAATCCTGAATCAGGTTGATTTCTTCGAGCCTTTTGACGACCCCGTCAAAGAGCTGGGACGTTCGGGAAATGTCTCGCGTCATGCTTTCGTCGCGCACCTCGAATGCAGCAAGATCCTTCGCGCCATCGGCTTCCTTCTTGAAAAGGTCGTCAAGTTCGGAGAGCTTCTGTTCGACCGCAGTGAGATCTTCGCGAAGTGAATCGAGATAAACAGTGATAAAATCTACCGATTGACTTTTTTTACCACCATTCTCGGTCTCATCCCCGTGTTCTTCGGCGAGCCCCATTGTTCGTAAATGCCGGCGTGTCACATCGATCTTCTTACGAACATTGCGGACTTTCGGATGGTCAGGACCGTGATCTTCAAGCAGCATCTGTTCTTCGAGAAGCAACGGAAACAATTCTTTGGCCACGCTCGATCGGCTGCCTGGCGCGGTCACTTCACTTCCGCCGGATTTGTCCAGCATGAGCAATAGTGCTTCCTGGCTGCCACCACGTTTGATCGCGTCTTCGAGGGCCTGGAGCTGAGCTTTGGTTTGCGAATGGGAAATGATAAGTTCCGACCGCTTTGATTCGATTGCGGCCAATCGACTGCGATGAACGTTCAGGGTCCCTTCCTTTGTCCAGATCAAAGGTGTTTCTTCGCGGAATTTGCGATACGCTTCTTCCTTTCGGGTGAGCTCCTTCAGGAGAATCTCTTTCGCTTGGGTAATTAGGTCGACCGTTTCCTGACTAACATTATGGTGAGTCTCATGGAGGAACTCCTCGTAACTGTCGATGATTGCCCCCAAAACTTTTTGACAATCGTCCGAATCAGCTCCCTTAACGGAAATGTCCATCACGTTGCTCTTCTCAGTGGATTGCTTTACGGCCAGCGCCGAAACAATTCGGGAAACTGGATCGCCGCCATCGGAAAGCATCCGCAAGGAACCTAAATCACGCTTCAGAACAGCCTTCTTGATGATGAGCGGACTCCGAATCAGCAGCATTTGAGTCGCGACGTCCTCATAGCCCCCGGGTCCGGAACGTGATCCCCCGTCAGCAGAGAAGTTGACCGGGAGCTGGGACGTTTCTTCCTTGATGACAAGGATTCGCGCGCTCGATTGGAAAACTTCCGGCTGTCGTTCGTTATAAAAATAGCCGAGTCCAATGCCGACGGCCGTGCAGAAGAGAACGAGCAACTTGTGCTGGATTAAGCAGTTCCAGATACTCGGCCCAGGCTCAGCCGATTCATACACGGATTCCAAGATTGGCTCTGTGGGCCTGCGATCAACCACCGGACATCTCCCTACAAAAGTAGCAGATCAGTCGGCCTAAGGGCCAAAACTCACGACCGGCGCATGGCACAGCATTCGCCGAAAGGAAACGGCCCGGCACTCGGTACGGCTCGTTTGAGTATACCACGGTTACGATCAAAGGCAATGTCCCAACGGCCAAATCTAGCGCAAGATATGCCGGTAGGCGATCTTGCGTCCGGAGGGCATGCTTGACCTCCAAATCGCCGAATAACTGCGAAAATTCGGCGTTTCGCCCCGCAGGTCCGGGAGGCGTTTTTGATCGATTCGTCTTCTCGGCAAAAGCAAAACCGACCGGTGGCAGCAGGTCGAGTCCCCGAACGAAACAGGGACTTGACCTGTTGCCACCGGCCGGCTGACGATGGATTGGAAGCGTTGTCTATTTCACAGACTTCTCGCAGAAGATCTGTCTGAGAGATGGAAGGCCACAAAATCAGCCCATCGTCTGGCAGTTTTGAAAGAATTCTCCGGCTGGACTTGGCGGCGAGGCCGCGATCAGAAGCAGATTGCTTGAGCAATCTTCAAATATTCGCCGACGTATGCAACGGTTCCAGATTCGAATTGCCACCAGTCCCGTGAATTGAACCCGTCGGTTGGGGCGCCCACGAATCTCAAATTCTGAGAGAGCGCGCCACAGGAACGCGCGAAAAGCAGCCGGCAACGACGCGTATGATAATTACTTGTGACGATCGCAATTCTTTCTTCAGGGTGCTCTCGTAAGTAAGAGGCCAGGCGAGAGGACTCGTCGTTCGTGCTGTTTACCGGGCCGGGTATGCGTACGATTACATTTGCATCAACTCCACCGAGGCGCAGAACGTCGCGTGTAATCTGTTCTTCTGTCGGAACGATTCCGTCGATTACGGCGGACGAGTGGTTCAACTGGGGAAGGATGACTTTGTTGGCGAGTCCGGCCCGCACAATTGCAGCGGCTACAAATGGACGAGTGGTCGAGTCGCCCCCCAATACCATTACGGAATCGACCGGGCGTTCAAGTGGCGCCGAAACATCAAGCCATGCGCCGGCCGACGAAAGGATGTCGTATCGTTCAAAATATGCCGCCATACACAGGGCGAGAATGACCACACAGACAAGGCCCTTGCGGTATTTCCGAAATGTGAAAGTCGGTTTCATTGCGACGTGTCCGCGCTAATCGTCGCTCGAAAATCCGCTTGAGTGCGTTCCTGCCAGACTGGTTCGCCATCTGGGTGCAAATAGCAAAACGTAAGGCGTAGAATCCCGTTGACAAATGCCATCGTCCCTTCTTTCGACTGCCACCAGTTCGTCTCATTAAAATGGCGGTCTGGAACGGGTATGACGTGGATGCGCTTCACGGCCGAGAGATTTGGAGCACGGTTCAGAATAGTCCTCCACTTCCGGCTTGAAAACCGATCACAGAGAACGCCAATGGTTCGTCCAGGATGATCTTCGGCCCAATCGCAAAGTGCGGTCGCGACCGTCGAGCAATCCATCTTGCCATGAACGGCAATCGAATAAATATTTCCTTCGGGAACGTTTTGTTTGAGAAGCTCACGTCGTCCAATCTCCTCACTGGGCAGCAGCACACCCATTCGCACCAATCGATTCCTGCGCCCCGAGGGAAGAATGACGTCGTTTGTCCCGCTCGAGACGAGCTTTGCTGCTACGACGAAACAACGATCGCCGTCGTAAATCAAAACTGCGGTTGGAGTGGCGTGATTTCCGTCGTGGATCAGGACGCCGGCCAGGTAGGTCAGCAATTGGACACGAAACAGCCACGCTCCGAAAAGCAATCCAGAGAGCATGGCCAGTCGCCAGCTCCACAACTGGATCCGGGGTGGCACCGCACGATGGCCAGGATCCGAAAGTGAACCTTGTGCTTGCATGCTTCAATCGCGTCTCTTCCTCAGCTCATGTGGAAAGCCATAGCTGTGACTATCGATCACACAATTGCCGAGCACCAAAGCATCCATGTCGGTCCTCAGGAAGCAGTCAATGGCCTCTGAAGGAGTGCGAACGATCGGTTCGTTCTCGTTCAGCGAGGTATTCAGAACTATCGGCACGCCGGTTTTCTCATGGAATCTCGAAATGAGTTTGTGATAGAGGGGATTCGTCCGGATCGATACAGTCTGAAGACGACCACTGCCATCGACGTGTGTTACAGCAGGAATTGCAGAGCGTCTGTCGGGACGGATTGGAAGCACTTTCTCCATGTACGGACTGGCCTCGTCCAATTCGAACCATTCGTTCACATGTTCTTCGAGTATGCTTGGTGCAAAGGGGCGAAACTTCTCGCGAAACTTAATCCGCAAGTTAATAATATCTCGCATATCGGTACGGCGGGGATCGGCAAGCAGTGTACGATTGCCCAAAGCCCGGGCTCCGAACTCCATTCGACCCTGAAACCACCCGGCGACCTTGCCATCGATCAGAAGGTCCGCGGTTCGATCCAATAGGTCGGGTTCACTGTACACCTGGAATGGAAGCCCTGCGATGCGAATCGCTTCAGCACAGGCATCATTGTCGAATGAACACCCCCAGTATGCGTGATCTTGGACGAATGTTCGCGGCCGACCAAGGATTCGGTGCCAGACATAAAACGCAGCGCCGAATGAAGTCCCGTTGTCGGCGGCACCGGCGGGAATGTAGACGTTTGTGAACGGCGTCTGGCGTGTGACTTTTCCATTGGCGACGGAGTTCATCGCCACTCCCCCCGTTAGACAAACGTTTTGGCACTTTGTCTTCGCATACAGGCGATTGAGCAAGTGCAACACAGTTTCTTCAGTGACAACCTGCAATGAGTGGGCAATGTTTTCGTGTCGACTCGTGGCGTCTTCGTTTTTGTCGCGCATCGGACCCAATTCACGTTCGAGCCGCGGGCTGTGAAAGGGAGCCACACGCGGCGCCCCGTCGTTCCAGGTCATTCGAATTCCCTGCTTGTGATGCGTGAAGTAACTCAGGTCGAGCTCGAAGGTGTCCCCGTGCGGTCGAACGATACGCCGGAAATAATCGACGAACTCCGGTTCGCCATACGGCGCGAGCCCCATTACCTTGTATTCGTCCCCGTAGTGAGGGAATCCAAGATACATTGTTATCGCACTATAAAGGTAACCTAACGAATGTGGGAAAAAGACTCGGTCGAGTTCGCGCCATGACGTTGCCGAACCGAATGCCGTGAGCGTGCTGGTGAAGTCCCCCATGCCATCAATTGACAAGATGGCGGCGTCTTGAAAGTTCGAAATCAGGAACCCAGCGGCCACGTGCGTCTGGTGGTGCTCAATACGATGAAATTGAGCCTTCAGGTCACGGCGGCTACAGCCTACGGCAGTTGCAAACTGATCCTCGAGGCCAAGCGTCTTTCCCTGACGCTTGATTCGATCAAAGATCGCGCGGGGCGACGGATAATGAGAGATGACGAAGCCAATGCGTCGAAGAAGGTTGGCTCGCGGATTGAACGATATTGCCACGTGATCAATGTCACGACTGTCGATGCCCGCGTGCTCAAGACAATAGCGAATCGATTGTGCGGGAAATCCCGCCCAATGCTTGATTCGATTGAATCGCTCCTCCTCGACGGCCGCAACGAGCGTGCCGTCTACGACGAGCGCCGCCGAGGCATCGCCGTGATATGCGTTAATGCCGAGGATACTTACCATGGAGATTTGGAAACACCTTCGATTGCTTGTCTGGAGACGTGTTCTGATGCAAATGAAAATCGAGAAGCTCAAGCGACAAAAGCAATTCGGCGTAGCTTCGCTGTAACGCGTAGTACCAGCCTGGCCACCCATCGAAAATGCACTGTTTGAAGAGCAACGTGTAAAAAAAGGCGGCAGGAGCCGCCGGTAAGATTGATCGTCGAATTCTATCGGCCCAGGAACTCGGTCGCGTTGGACTGGAGAGGAGTTTCTGCGCTTCGAGCTGGGTGTACCGTCGTTGCGAATCGAGCCAGGCTGTCAGTGATTTGCGATCGTCGTGAAGGATCACCCCGCGGAGTAAAGTGGACATTCCGTCGAAAACAAGTCGATGTGCATGTCCGTCCTGAACGTAGTGACCCGCTGATTTGCGAAACAAGACGGAACGCGATGGATAGAGACTGCCGCGCAGGGGTCGGCCAAAGACGCAGTAACGAAACCGCGCAGAATATGCGGACGTAGCTGTGTCGTCGGACAATTGAGATATTTCTTCGCGCAATTCTGCGGTCACAAAATAATCTGCGTCCAGCGAGAGAACCCAGTTCGTCGTAATTTGCTCAAGACCGAAATTGCATTGAGACGCAAAACTGTCGAAAGAGCGTTGGATAAACCTGACATTTGGAAAACTGCGAGCAATACTCTCAGTTGCATCGGTGCTGAAGCTGTCGACGACGATGATCTGTCGCAACCAGCCAAGAGCTTGCAACGTGCGTGCGATATTCGGCTCCTCATTGTACGTTAAAACGAGTCCGGTAATATTGTCGATCACTGTAAAATACCAAGCCAAAGTAGGCGGATGGAGCCTTCCCTGATTTGCGGAGGCAGGCGCGCCGCAGCCACTCGGTGCAGTTGTAATTCAGACCGCAGTAAGTAGTGTGGCAAAATCGGCGAGATATGCCTTGGCGACGGCTTCATAGCTGAAGCGTGCTGCAGTGGTGTGTGCACGAAGCGCCACCTCAGCCAAAACACGTTTGTCCTGAGTGGCTTGAACGAGCGCGTTTGCAAGCGATTCAACAGGATCACTCGCGCGGTGGTCAAACATCCATCCATTCAAGCCATCGTCGATGTAGTCCCGAAAGCAGTCAAGTCGCGAAACGACGGACGGAACGCCGCAAGCCATCGCTTCGAGAGGAGCGATGCCGAACGCCTCGCCTTTCTCTGCAAGCGAAGGATAACAGAAGACCGTAGCTTGTCGGTAGAGGTCTGCGAGTTCCGCGAGATTGTAAGTCGGCGGGCGAAATTCAACCTGCGAATCGCCGGCGAGTTCCTGCAGTTGTCGCATATAGCTTGAGCCCCCACCTCCTTGTTCTTCTGTCGTAGGACCGACTAGGCGAAGGCGGTAGTCGGGATGAATAGCGCTCACCCGCCGGAATGCCTGAAGGAGGACATGAACTCCCTTTTCAGGGTGAATTCGCCCGACGAAGAGAAAGGTCGTCGGTGCAGGTGGTAATTGAAAATCGGATGTGGGGTGCAAGATACGAGTATCGATCGGATTCGGAAGTACTCGAATCCTCGGTTCGAGACGACGACACTGCTGGACAATCGCGGTGCGGACCGCATTCGAGGCGGCTGCGATCCTCGACGCTTGCCAATACAAGCAGAATTGTCCCTTCGGATGACGGTTGGCGTTGATGACGATTCGGCCCGCCTGGCGAGGAAACAATCCGGCAATGACGGGCAGCCAGAAGTCATTGATCACAAAGATGTCGGCAGCGGGAACTCGCCAGACGGCGGCAGTCGCATACACGAGATCCTTCAGGAGGTCTTGAACGATGGACCGACTCTGGGCAAATCCGCCAAATCGCAAGTAGCGCACTCCGCGAATCTTCTCTTCTGTCGGCTGCCCCGGAAATGCCCTCGCGAAAATACACACTTCATGGCCGTGCTGGGCGAACTGCTCCGCGAGGCCCTGCCAGATCCGAGCCATTGCACCACCGATCACAGCAGGAACTGGGAACGAGGGACCAGTGGCAATCGTAATTCTCATGGGGTGGCGACACAGGGCGGTTGCGGACCCTTACCACACAGCCAAAGATAGACCGATTTCATTTCTTGACCGACGCGGAGCCATGAATATTTTTGCTGCATCAGATTTCTGCCGCGACGCCCCATCGCCTCGCGTTCGCCTGGCGACCGCCGCATGGCGTCGGCAAGGGCGGCCAAGAGAGATTCCTCTCCTATGTCGATCCACCAGCCGCACTCATGCGTCTGTAGATCCTCCCAGGGAGCTCCCTTGGTTGTCACCGCTGGGATCCCATATGCCAATGCCTCGGCAATTGCGATTCCGAAGTTTTCGGAGTGCGTGGGCAGGACGAAAAGGTCAGCATTTGCCAGGGCGCACTCTTTGTCGCAACCTGACAATGGTCCAGTAAACGTGATCTGTCGCGACAGATTCAGAGTTGTCGCGAGATTGCGCAATGTTTCGCCATACCCGTCGAGGTCAGGTCCCGCCAGCACGAGATGCCAGTCGGGAAACTGAACATGTAGTTTGCTCCAGACGTGCAATAACTCCGAGACCCCCTTTTTCGGGTGAAGACGTGACATGAAGAGCAACCACCGAACATTTGCCAAATGCGAAAACTGTTTCTCCAGGACCTCTCGACCTGGCGCCGCGCCGAGCTCCGGCAAGTCAATGCCGTTAGGAATCAGTGCAATCGGTTTTCCAAATCCAAGTGACCGAAGGGATCCGACTTCATCGGCACTTGTCGCATGAAACAGGTTCGCGGCGGCGAGGTTGCCCCGTTCGAATGCGTTCCAAGCCAGTCCCTTCTTCCAACGGCTGCGACTCAGCGACCATTGTTCGACCATGCCGCGAGGAGAAATGACAAAAGGAATTCTTGCCGAGACCGCAGCCTGTCTCGCGTAATAGTTAGGAAACATCCAGAGGCCATGGCTATGAACGACCCGAGCTTCATCGCGTACAAACGCTGAAAGCTGCCGCTGAAAAGCCGGACTCCAACCGCGCAGCAATCGGCCGACTGCGCCAACTTTCGTAGTCAGTTCTCGAATTGGGAAAATGGAAGTCTGCGGTCCGTGCTCCGGATAGTCGAGGGAGGCGACCGACGATTCAAGTCCCACTGCTTCCAATGCTGCGGCAAGTCGCGGCACCGTTAAGGCCGGTCCTCCGGTATCGCGATTGATGCTGGCGACAACCTGGCAGATCCGCATGTAAACCGGCTATCGAAGGCTTTTTAGCGAACGTAGTGTCTGGCGCAACTCACCACTTGAATGCAATCCTGCATTTCGTGGTCATGTCGAATTGTGTGAGCCAGCAAAATCTATTGTTAATGGAGACTCAGGGTCCGGTTCACTAGCTGGCAGTCTCCGTATGAAGTCCCCCAATGAAACCAATGACAGTGCTCGCGACCAGCTTTGGCTGTTCGGTCTTTCGAGAAACGTAGCCCAAACCGCTTCGACTCCACCAGGCCGAACGAGGCCGGAAGTCTTAAGTGTCGAGATTGCGGCCTCGCACATCGGACGCAGTATGCCGGCCATCCAGTTCCAGATGGGAAGTGTGAACCCGCGTTTGCGGCGAGATGTCACCGCGGGGCGAAGCAGGTCCTTGAATGCCATCCGGAGAAGATGTTTATTTGCCCGCTTGCCAGGCAACCGAATTGATGCAGGCAGGGAATGCACAAGATTCAGAAGACGCTGATCGAGGTACGGCACCCGGATTTCCAGTCCGAATGCCATCCCGTTGACGTCAGAATCCCGAAGCAGCATGTTACCCTGGTAGTTGCGAGACTCAAGTTGAGAAATCAGTCGGACTTGGTCGGTTTCGGACGAATCAACATCCCACAGGGATTCGGCAGTCAAGAAATTGGGTTGTAATCCTAAGTCCTCAGACGAGACTCCAAGGTGTTCTAATTGTGAATCCGACATCAAGCGCCGCCGCTGAAGAAATAGTTCCGGTACTGAGCCAGTACAATTGAATATATCGTCGACCTTTCCGCGAACCGACGATGGCCGGGTGATGCGAGCGAATGCTTCGACGCGACGGCGCAAGACAGGCGGAAGCCTCCGAATCTGCCTCATCATTCGCGCGAGTTTGGGAACGTCAGCAAAGCTCGGGTATCCGCCAAACAATTCGTCGGCTCCGAGGCCTGAAAGCGCAACTTTCATGCCGCACTCCCGGACAACTTGCGATATTGCAAAAACATTCAGCCCGTCGATTGAAGGTTCATCCGCTGCGGCAAGCCAACTCAGAGTGGTCTCTTCAATCATCGACTGCGGCAATTGGATACTGACATGTTCCAATCCATAGAGTTTTGCGGTCTCGGCCGCCAGCTCGTGCTCGCTGAGTACAGGGTCCCCCTCAAAGACGACTGTAAAGCTTCTCATTGCCGGGGAATGTCTGGCGGCGAGTCCCGCCAGAATCGTACTGTCGATTCCCGACGACAGAAACAACCCGACCGGGACGTCGGCAATAAGATGATCCCGCACGGCATTGTCGAGCGTGCTTCGTACCGAATCGACGGCGTCAGCCATCGTTATCTCAGTTGTTGGCGCGGGAAACGTCCAGAATGCTTCCGGCACAGCGGATTTTGTTGCTGACTCGAACCGGGCGGAAGAATAGGAAACAGACGTCCCAGGAGTGAGCGACGAAATTCCTTCAATCATGCTGAATGGGTGCTGGACGGCACCATACGCCAGGAATCCTGCGACTCCGCGCCGGTCAATCGTGGGTGGTATCAACCCAGTCGCCAGGAGAGCGCGCACCTCGCTTGCAAAGACCAGGTATCCGTCGCGATCAGCGATATAGAGGGGTTTGATTCCTGCTGGATCCCGCGCCAAAAGTATGCACGACTGCCGTGGATCCAGGAATGCAAGGGCGTACATCCCCTCAAGTCCACGCAAAAATCGGATTCCATAACGCGCCAGGCCGGCTAGCAACACTTCCGAATCGCTACCCCCCTGAAATGTGTCACCCGCTGACTCCAGCAATTTTCGCAATCGGCGAAAGTTGTAGATCTCGCCATTGAAAATCAGACGACATCCAGTTTGAGGATGCACGATTGGCTGATGGCCTCGCGCTGAAAGGTCCAGGATAGAAAGCCTCGTATGTCCGAGGCCGGCGAAGCCGCGGCCAAACCGAACAACGTCGGCACCCCGGTCATCGGGACCACGATGCGCTAATTTGGGGAGGCTTTGCAGGAGCCGATTTGTAACCGTCTCCTCGCTGGCTCCGATGATTCCTATGATACCGCACACCTTGAAAAGGCCCCTTTCCCAAAGGTCAATGAATCAGCCTAGTAGCTTGCTAACCGGCATGACTCGAATTCGTGATGTAAAGGCTAAATGGATTTAAAGGCATCAACAACTAACTCGTCGTCATCTAAATCATTCTTAATCACTTTGGGTTCTGCAGGAATTCTGACACTTTCGCACAGAACCGATCTGATCCAAATACTTGCAACATGGCGGCCCTAAGCTCAGCAGGCTGAAAGACGAGCGAATTCGGGTACGTCTGCGTGAGTAACTGAATTAGCGCAGATGCGATCTCTTCGACGTTATCCGGATCAACGAGGGCTCCGAACGCTCCGTGATTCAAGGCATCGGTGGCTCCATCTTTTGTTCCTCCCAGAACTGGTTTGCCGCACGCCATTGCTTCCAAATACACGATCCCGAATCCCTCACCTTTGCTAGGCATTGCAAATACGTCGGCCATTCGGTAGTGGTCGGGCAGTTCATCGTCAGAAACGAACCCGGCCAGCGTTACGCAATCAGCAAGCCCAAGATCCGTAATTAATCGTTCGACACGTGCCTGGTCGTGGCCCTTACCACCCAGCACATAGTGGACATCTGGAACAGCCTTTCTTATAGCAGGCAAAGCCCGAAGCACTTGATCATATCCTTTGTAGCGCTCGGGATTAGCCAGCCGCGCGATCGTGAGAATGATCTTCTTATTTGACAGGCCATATCGTTGAATTAGATACTCGGGTTTCGTTCCGAGGCAAAACCTTTCAGAATCGACAGTGTTTGGTAAGATCGTCAGCTTCGACGGATCAAACGGAAGTTGAGCCAACAGTTTATTGCGGGTGAAACTGCTGACGGGCAAGATGCGGCAGGCGCCAAGCAAAGCGGCGCGGAGTCGTCGTCTTGTGAGCGACCAGACTTCGACTCCATGTGCAACGACCGCGTATGGAACGCCCAGGATTTTATGAAGCGTGGCGGCCCACGGTGCGAAATTCGCATGAACCGACAGTATTAAGGTCGGTCGGTCGTGGAGCGCTAAGACCGCCGCCAGCAGAGCAAACCCGATCGTCCTCAGGCCTTTAGGCCAGCGTCCAGCGGTATGAACTGTTCGTGATCCATTAGACAAACTGATCGGAGCCGCGACATCGTTTTTTACAATGACTCGCAGCTTTCTAACCTGCCCACTGGATTCAATGGCCTTGAGAAGATGATCTGAATACATCTGGATCCCGCCTTTGGATCCAGGCAGATCGGGCAACCAGAGATGGACTTTGTCGAGCATCATTTCTCGAGAAAATGGATCCCTCGGCCCGAAGGATCAGATTGTCAATGGGAATTGGAAACTACAACCGGCACGTGCGTGAGGCTGGATTCAAAGGTCGGCTCCGGAATTCGTCGATCGGGGATTTGAATGAAGTTGTAGGTCTGATCTTCGACAGCCAGTGCCTCGCCGATCGCACAATCCGACGCGCTGGCTGGTCGACGCCCTGTAAACGAGCCTTCCAGATTCCATATGGCCGTGCGCCGCGGGAAAATGGCTTCAATGACGCCGATACGATTAGTATTCGCAGCTGATGCCTCACGTCAATGCAGTTTTAATCTGGCACACGTGGAATTTCGCTTTGGATACGGTTTTGGTCCACGATCGGAATCAGGCTGACTCGCGATCTTGTTGTTGACGCGAAAAGATAGAGGATTAACACTCCGGCGACAAGTGCCTGACAGAGAGAGACAAACCATTGACTGAATGCAAGCTCAATCGCAACGGCCCAGCCCAGCGGAATGACACTCACAAGCGAGAGCAGCGCGGTGTCAGGGAGTCGATAGCAAAGACGGCTGAGTAAGCGCATCGCAGCGCCGAAAAGCACTCCCAATCCAAGGATGCCCCACCATCCGAAATTCGCCCAGGCTTCTGCCAGCAGTCCAAAGCTGATTGAGGTTGATCTCGTTTCAGAATCGCGCTGGACCCCGTAATAAATCGATAATGTGTTGTTCGAAACGTTACCGGTCGGCTTGTCCGGCCACAAAATACGAGGAATTGCCTGATCTGGCGTTTGCAGATAAGTTGCCCCCATCAGATAGGGCAGTTCATCTGGAGTCCGATTGATCACCAGAGTCTGCATCTGAATCAGATTGGCGCGCTCGAGCAACGAACCGCCGCGGCGTTGGTCCCCCTCTCCGACGAGAACTCGCCAGGAGGCCGATAACCAGGTCTCGTAGATATCAAGAATATTCGACGTCGTAAGGTTAACTCCCGCGGCATTTCGTGCCCAATACAATTCCCGCATCGTTCCTTTTCCAAGATTCAGGAAAGAAAAGATCCCCAGGACGACAAGAACGGCCACCCAGGGAATTCGGCCTTTTCCCTGGATGTAGGCCAGCGCGGCAACGACGAGTATGAGACCAGCCGTCACGAGGAAACCGCTGGCAATCGAGACGAGCAAACCGGTAATGAAAACCGGCCATATGACTGATTGGACGCGCCCCGAGAGCGCATTCAGGCCAATTTGGCGGAAAAGGTAATAGATCGAAATCTTTCCTGCCGCTCCACCGATTGAATAAACGACGTTGACATTAGTCCCTAGCGACGCCATTAAGCCGAAATTTCTGGCGATCTCCGTCGCGACCCAGACAAACAGAAATGTCAAAAAGAGATTCGTTGCTGTATGGTGCGCGATCTGCTTCAAGAAGAACTGCCGGATATTGCTCGGCATGGACTGAATTGGGTTATCAGAGAGCGACTTCCCTTGAAAGTAGGAGAAAATTGTCACGATGAGGAATGCTGCAACTGTGAGGCCAGCCACAATTCGACTGGATTCAGGAAAGGCAACGTAAGCGGATTTGCTCGTCAAAATCGGATAGCCGTAATACGGAAACATCGCCAGACACATCACTGGAAAAAGCGGGGAATCAGTTGCATCGTTCCGGGCCCAGTGGATAGCCGGACCGACACTGAGTAGCAGGATCGAGATACCGATCAAAATCTCTGCCCCGGAGATTTCAGAGAAATCAAGCCCACGCGCGACAAACAGACCGACCAGCACGCCCGGCGTTCCGATAGCAAGCGCCCGTTTCTTTCGGCTCGTGATCATCCGTGTATTGCTCGCGGGTGACTGGGGATTGTGTCTTGAATTGTTCTGACGAGACTGGCCTCTGTCTCAGCAATTCCGTTTGTCAGTGAGATCTCCCGGGCTCGCAATCCGAGCGATTTGAGATGCTGGCGGCTCAGGGTCAAGGCGGCAAGTTTCTCGATGAAATGATTCCAATTATCGGCCTGAAAGATATCGCCACTGAGACCCGGTTTGATCAGATCGAGAGAGCAGCCGACGCGATCGCTGACCAGGGCTGGCCGGGAGCATGCAAAGGCCTCATTGACCGCCAATCCCCAAGTCTCTCCATAGGCCGATGGCAAAATCAACAAATCGCCGAGGCGATAGACGACAGGCATCTGGCTTTGGTTCTGAAATGGTATGACGCGGAAGCGGCCGGGTTCAGTACCAGCAAAGTGCTTGACCTCGTGCGAAAATTCGCCATCGCCCACCATGACGAGGACGACTCGCGAATCCGCCGCTCGTTGAACGGCTTGCATCAGCTGCAGTGGACGTTTTTTTGCCTCGAACTTACCGGCAAACAGCAGAACAATGCGGTCATCGTCAATTCCGAGTTCCTGGCGCCAAGCCGCGGCCCGCAAATCGAGTTCTTTCGAGGGAGCAGCGAAACGATCGGTCTCGATGGAGTGCGGACAGTAATGCAGTCGCGATGCTGGAACTCCCATGGCTTCGTAATACGCGCGATTCGCCCTCCCAACGTACAGAAATGCCGCAGGCCATTTGAAAATTCGGCGGAGAGCCAGCCGTTTGGCTGTCCAGCGCAGGCCACGCTGCGGACCGTCAAGGAGATGCGAATCGCCGCGAAAAAGAACCGGAATGGAACGCCTCGACAATTCGCGAATCGCCGCCAAATGAGAATGCCAGGCATATCCGGTCACATGGACAATATCAGGACGCCAATCAAGTACGCGTGGCAGAAGCGTGGGATTTCGCAAGCCGAAAAAGCGGTGGGTGCCCGGCGCGCCGGACGTATTTTCAACGACCTCCGATTCATATCCATCGACGAGCGGGATATCCCATTGAAATCGCGACTTGAAACCGTGGTCTTCCGTAGGCTGGCGGCCGCCGTGCCAGGTAAAGAATACGTTAACTTCCAGATCATCCCGGCGCGCGAGTCGACGATAGAGCGGTACATAGTACTGGATCGGGTGAGAGACAATGATTGCAAGTCGCGTTGCCCTGGATTGAGTCACGCTCGTCTTTCTCATGCAAACGATGCAACTGCCGCACTGACGCAGTTGCGGTAATGCGCCCATGTCCAGGCTTCCGCCTTCATACGGGCGGCCAGCTGCATTTCCGGAATCCGCTCGCGGTGATCAGAAAACCATCTCAACGATTCGACCAAAGCGTCAACGTCGCCAGTCGGGACGATTTGACCGGAGCCAGCGTCAACGATGTCGGGACCGGCAGTAGAATCGCTGACGATCACCGGTAGGCCGCAGGCCATCGCTTCGAGAATTACCAATCCGAATCCCTCAAAGAACGAGGGAAAAACAAAAGCGCTGGATTTCTGATAGAGCGTTCGCAGTGCCGGTGCTGAAACCGGTCCGACAAAAGTCACGTTCGCGGGAAGGTCGAATCGCCGCGCATCAGCAAGCTGCCACGAGCCGACGAGATCGAGTTGTGCGTTGGGAAGGCCCGCAGATTTCCAGGCCGCTAGCAGCACTGGAATTCCTTTGCGAAGGGAACATTGGCCAGCGTAGATGAACTTTAATGTTTGATGCGACTGCTCATCAGGGCAGGGGCGCCAGAAGTCGAGATCAACGCCGTACGGAGCCATGGCGACTGGTTTATCAGCATATTGCTGAATCGTGCGGCGCACGAAGGAGCTCGGTGCCAGCACCAGATCCGCCAGTTCCATCTCCTTCCTTTTCTGCACTGGGCGAACAAAGGGGCTGACGCGAATTCCCTGCCGAGGCAACCAATCAGCGAATCTTTTCGCTAACCTTTCCTGCGTCTCTTCCCATGCGGGATAATATCCAATTGGCATATCGTAAATGCAGGCCTTGCCAAGATGTTTGGCCTCATCGAATTGCCAGAGCGAGCAATCTTCATAACAATGGACTGCCGACACGGCTGGGTTTCGGCAAGCGATTCGCATCGTACGCATCAACCAATCGTTGGCGGCGTACGAAAGCCTCTCGTCAGCCCAGGTTCCACCGACCATACGTCGAGCCAGCCGGCCCATTTCGCCGATTCGCCCCTCAATACGTGGAGCATCCTTGAGCGGTGGAAAGTTCCGGCGTGCCAAACGTCCAACCTGAGACCGAATTCCTGGAAGGCATCCCAGCAAATCAAGTTGCCGTTGGGACGGCATCCACGGAATGCAGATTGCCTGCAATCGACCTGCCTCATAGTGCGCGAGCGCGGCATGATGTGAATTCGGATTCCCCGTGGGGTGCCCAAACAGAATCACGACGCCCTTCCTGACGAACAAATGTGCTCGAACAAGTCCCTGTGTCTGCGCGCCATATTCGGGGCAAGATACTCTGAAATCAGGTCGCGGCGATCGAATCGCATTGTCTGGCTGACGTCAGTAAGAAACTGCGACATTGCCGCGATATTGTCGGTTCCCGAGACTTCGCCGTTCCCGAAACTCATCAAGTGACCCAATCCTGGAAGCCTGTTAAACATTTTGACGACTGGAGAATCACATCGCATGCACGCCAGCAGGGGTTTCCCGGAAAGCGCATAGTTAAATAGCTTTGAAGGGACATACGCAGGGTCGTCAACGCCAAGTACAAATAGGCCATCCGATTGACATGTGAGCTCTAAGGCCGTCATGTAGCTGACACGGGCCGGATTCTCTTCGATGACGCCGCCGAGGCCAAGCCGAGCGGCGATCTCATAGAGTGGCTTTGGATCGCCTTCCTTCCAATACGCGTACGTTCCAAAGAGTTGCAGCTTTAAACCCTCGATGAGTTCCGGTCGATTGCGCCGAACGGCAGCCAATGCTTCGCAGATGGCCGTGAATGACTGCACCATGATGGCGCCGCCCGCTCCGACGTAAACGACATTTCGGGTCAGGCGAGGCTTGGACAGTGGTACCGGGTTCGGTACGACGAAGTCTCGTTCGCTTCCAGCAAATGGAATCACGATCGAGCGCTCGGGTTTCAAGCAAGAGACGGCGCCGTACCGTTGTCGCAATTGATCAAGGTAATCTGGCGATACGGACACAACACCTGCGGCAGCTCCGATCGCAGACCGTTCCATGCACCGTGCCAGCGCCGATACGATGCGGCGCTTGTATCGATGGTCGGTTGTCATGTATCTGCAGTGATCGTTGACCCAGGGATCATGATAATCGAGGACGTAGGGGACCTGAAAGCGGCGAGTCCAGAGCTTACCGAGATTGAATAGACAGAACTGGGCGGTCGTAATGTAGACAACGTCAAAATGGCGACTCTGCAGCAACCGACAACCGGCTTTGTACATTGGCCAAAACGCCCGCCAGCCGACCGATCTGACACCGGCATACCGAAATGCTTTTTCGCACACTGGCGACACTTCGTGGATCGGCACGTGTTCCGGCACAAACGGCATCGCATCAGGTTCGACCCAGAGTGGTCGCTGAAATTGCCTGCCAGGAACAAGCAACTCAACGTTCCACCCCTCCTTGGGCAATTCGTCGGCAAGCATTCGCGCGCGGTGCATGTCGGCGAGCATTGTTGGCGGCGCTGCATTGGTCACGATCAAGACGCGTCTCGCGTCGTTCTTCATGCCTTGACACCTTCAACGACGATCCCCTGCCCATCAAGAATCCGTTTGGGATCTTCCACTTCGTCGATGTGCACAATCCGACTGACGAGGCATTCGGCCCGATCGACTTGCTCGAATCCGGCAGCCTCAAAAAGTCGCAGCAATGAAGCAGTGTCATACATCCACTTGTGCTGATGAAATGCCGTCAGGCGTTGGTAAAATCCGTGAACACCACGCTTCCGTGACTTGTCGTGAACGAGGATCGTTTCCATCAATCTTGTCGCGGCATCGGGATTGTCGAGTCGTTTTGCGAGCAAATACTGATTCACGATGCTTTCCAGGTCCGGTACTACCGCACGGCAAATACCGCCGGGCGTGAGAAGTCGATGGCACTCCTTGAGGAGGGCCAATGCATCATTGTGATACAAGTGTTCCAATGTGTGCGACGAATAGATCGCACCAAATGTTGCATTCGCAAATGGCAGCGGGCGGCAAAGGTTCAGGCGCAAGACGTTGGAACTCCACGGAATCTCTGCCTGCGCGCGAGGAAGTAAGCCCAGAGAGACGAGCAGGTTCTTCAGCCAGCGATGTCGCGCGAGCACCACTTGCCAGGAACCGTCAACGTTCAGCCATCCAGCCGGTGCGTGGAGACCGCACCCAAGATGCAGGCGATCGACTGCTGCTTTCATCTACGTCAGGCCTTAACAGGAAGGGCACGGTCAGCCACAGCCGGCTTGATGGCCCGAACATAGAGTGAAAATGGGGTCGACGGGTTGAATCGAGCCGCCCAGATGAATGGAAGCGCGACTGGCAGCAACGGGAGTGCGGGAATATCGCCAACTCGATTTCGGATCGCACGCATGATTCGATCTGCGTGATAGACGCCGGGGGGCCCGATGCCAATGACCTGGTCGATCGCGAACCCGAGCGGCTCAAGCAGCCGGCGATAGTCTTCCTCTGTGTAACCGGGACGTACATGCCCCCCTGTTTCGCCGAAATCGAGAACTTCGCGCTGGTGCCGGGGGTGCAGCCGGTTCGGGCAACAAATGTGCAATACCCCTCCGGGACGTAAGATCCGGAAAAACTCGGCGACGACTTTGGAATCCTCGCGAATGTGTTCAAGTACTTCGAAGCAAATGATTTCGTCGAACGTCCGCCGCTCGTCGACCAGTTCGTAGAGATTCCGATGTTCAAAATTCAATCTCAGCGGATCTGCCTTGCGATAGTCGACGAGAAAATGTCGAGATCTGGCGACTTGAGCCGCCTCGATATTCATAGCGATGACCCGCGCACCGGATTGATACGCCAGCCATGAAAAATATCCATTCCCGCTCCCCGCATCGAGTACATCGCGTGGGCCGTGTTTCCAGAACATGCGCAAGGACGCTCGATTGCGCGAGTGCAGATCCAGCCCCGGGTAAACGAGACTGCGCAGAAACATCTTCAAATTGTGAATCATCGCTGGCGTTCGACGCTCAAGACTTGCCGTAGTCGGCAGTCGGCGAATTGAAGGAAACGGTCGTTGAGCCGATCAGCATGCCGATTTTACTGCTAAGACCCGGTGCCGCCGTTCGAGATGCCGGCGCATATGCAGGAATGGCGTCTCAATCAGGTAGTACGAAGCCATTCCCGCGCCGACAGCAAAGCAGAGATTCTGGGGATATCGCTGGAACCAGGCAATCGGCGTCAACTCGGCGGGGCATAAGAACAATTCCTGCCACAAATAGAGACTGTACGACCAAAGTCCAATGAGAACGACGGGCCGAACATTTAAGAGCCAATACGCGATTCCCCGCTCGACAATCGTAAACGAGGCAATCAGGTAGGCGATCAACACTCCCTGAAATGAGAAAATAACAGGCAGCGCCTCATACCACCCGTCAACCATGCGAGCCAGGAATTCACTGCCAAACAATGCGATCGTCGCAGAGATTCGCGATATTGTTACCGCGCGCGAGACCACTGCCTTTACGACGGACGGCGAGTGACTGACGGCCAAAGCGAGGAAGGCCCCGTACATCAAAAAGTCGGCCTGGCCGACGATGGAATATGCAATCACTCCTCCCTTTCCGGCAATCATCAACAAGGTTCTGATCAACGGAGCGATCGCAATCACCGTCAGGCAAATTGCCATTCGAAGTGTGCGACGGGAGCGCGCAAATATCAGTGGCCACAAAAGATAGAATTGTTCCTCGATCGATAAGGACCACACATGACCAAGTTGCCAGTTCGTAGCGCCGCGCCAAAGATACATCGTAAAAGTCAACGCAGCCCAGTACGAATTGGCGTGCAGATGCCAGTCGCAGAGTTGGTCCAGCAGCCATGTTCCACATAAGAATGTCCAGAATGCCGGCAGAATTCGAAAGGCGCGCCGAACGTAAAAGCCCTTCAAGGAAACTCGCTGAGTTCGCTGCTCTTCGTCGATCAGGAGGCTCGTAATCAGATATCCGCTGATCACGAAGAAAATCCGTACCCCCATCGATCCCCACGTACCGATCAGGGCAAACGATTGCGGAAAGTTTTCAGTCACTCGGACATGCGACAGGATCACCAGGATAATCGACAAGGCGCGTAGTCCGTCTAATGATGGGATGCGTCCGGCTCTTCTCATCGTGACGATTCCGAGCCCTTCAGGTAGGACTTTGGCCGCGCAGGCAACATCCGAGACCAACTGTGGGCTGGGAGCAGTTGCTCGTGCATCATTTCCATTTCCGGATGTCTTCTCGCAACTGCAGTCTGCGAATTGCATGGCCATCGATGGAACGAAATACTTAACGGAGAGATTTAATTTGAATACGGAATCGTGCCTGGATCCGCGACCCGGAGGCCTGCTTTTGGTTGTGCCAAATCAGCACCGACTCATTCTGCAATCGCTGCCCTCACGGAAGCCAAAAACTTTGGCGCTTGCCGTTCCCAGCAGAATGTCGATTTCGCGGCGGCGAGTGCCGCCGATTTCGCCGCAGCCAAACGCTCGGGTCGCTCGAACAATTCGTCAATTTGCCGTGCCAGATGGGCAGGGTCGCCCGATCGATAAATCGTGACCGCGACGGGCGCCTGCTGGGCGATCTCAATTTGCCCCGCTGTGTCGCTGGCGACAACCGCCAGTCCGCCCAACAGATATTGAAGAATCTTGTTGGTTACGGTCAGGTTGCGGCTGATGCAATACTTCTCTTCACCGGCAAATCCAATGTCGTGCTCGGAAATGCGAGAAAGAAGTTCCGAGTTTGACACAAGCGGATGTACGAAGACTTTCGTCTGCCAGTTTGCCGGAATAAGTTCTCGCAACCAAGCGTCGCCTCCTTGCCCGAGGTTGCCGCGCAAGTGAATTGCGAACTCAGTCTGCACGAACCGGAGCGCTTGGAACAATTCTTCTAATCCTCGCCCCGGACCGAGTGTTTGAGAGAACCAATGCACAGTGAATGCCTGTGTATTTTGCCGATCCTTATGCTGACCATCGAGAGCTGCTCGGTCCACCCAGGGAAACGAGTTGTAAATGACTGCGGGCGGAGTGCAGGAAAGCGCAGACGCTAACGCCTGACTCATGGCTTGCGAAGGACATGAGGCATGCGCGCAACGGCGCAACAATCGCTCCTCGAGTGTCCGCAAAAGGCGAATCGGCCGGTGATGACGGGCTTCGGGTAAAAGGTCTTCCGAA
>Ga0137463_1000170_pt1 | contig 25147 bp, 33 predicted proteins | sample EasRivERMGT800_2_FD_102333 | JGI IMG/M metagenome (GOLD analysis project Ga0137463, IMG submission 102333) | Soil microbial communities from meander-bound floodplain in the East River, Colorado, USA - East River MetaG ERMGT800_2 | ecosystem: Environmental > Terrestrial > Soil > Floodplain ...
GAGAAGCCGAGCGAAGACGGCGGCGATCAGCAAATCATGCAGACGATCGCCAACGGCGTGATCGTCGGGACAAACGTGCCCTACGCCAGCGTCCACAACAACGGCAACGCCAAACGCGGGATTCCCAAGCGGCAGTTTTTGCCCAAGGAAGCTCCGACGGTCTGGTTGCAGAGGTGGGCGGCGGTGGCGAATCAGGCTTTACTGGCGGCGGCTCGAATGGCTTTCCAGGTGAGGGCATGAAAGCCGCTGAAAAAAACCTTTTGATCGCGGTTCGCAATCGCTTGCGACTACCTGTTGCCGTCGGCGGTGGAGGATTCTCGGAGAACGAATGCCAAGTCGAATACGATGCAATGGTCGCCCCCGCAACGTCGTCGGATCGCTATGTCGTCGTAGTGCCAAACGGATGGCAGCCGGGGCCGTACCACGGAAAACAAGGCGATAAGAACGACCTCCTTTATTCCGTTGACGTGACGGTAGTGAGGCGAGCGACCAGCACTCCCAGGGATCGGACGCGAGAAATCGCCCTGACTAATTTCGGATCGCTGGCCGACGAAATGGATTTGATTTTTCAGGCCATCGATTGGAAATATGAAGTGACTACGGCGGCGGAAGTTTTGATTGCAGCACAACCTGGACTGCCGGCCGTTGTGGGCTTCATGCACCCGCTTGTGTTCGCCGGGATGGACCCAAAGCCGCGGCCCTATATGGCTTCCGGGTTTGGCGGAGCCGAAGGCGTGATCGCCGGAATATCACGAACGATTCATTTTGCAAACGCCAGAAGGATGACGGTGAAGACATGAGTGACCAACTTATTATCCCAAGCGACCGCACCAACAAGCAGCCCGTCGCGTGCATTTGCCGCAACCCGGAGTGCTTGGAAAATAGCAACGATCCGCACTTCGCGTTTGTTACCGACAAGACACCGATCGAGTGCCCGAAGTGCGGCGCAAATCAGTCGCCGATGGTCGGCTTGCTGTCGCTTGTGCATTTCCTCTATCGCGAGAAAAAGGGCCCGATTGTCGGCTACGGCGGCCTGCGTTACGCCCTGGCGTGCAGCTCGACGCGAGCCTATTTGGCGACGAACTCAAATCAAGAGGCGGCTACCGGCGACTTCGCGTCGGTCAATTGCCCCGGTTGCCTGAAAAATGCGATCGACAAAAAACTTGTTCCCATCACCGGCTGGGCACTTCAGCAGCCGACTTTTGACGAGAAAGTGTAGGCTCACATGGCCTTTCTTGCTGGCCGATATACCGCGACGTGGAATAGCTTGGCCCTCGGTCAAACTGCCGATGGGTTCCGGCTTAGTCACTCGTTTTTCAAACGGCTGATCACCGGCGATGCCTTCGCTCAAGCCCCTCAGGACGGCATCTATCAAGGTGCTGAAGTGTTCATTGCAGGGCGGCTGATCGCTTACGACACGGCCGCGATGCCTACGATCATGTGGCCATATGCGGCCACGTTTCTCGACATGGGCGTGATCGGACGCACGGATGTTGGCGGCTCGGTGGCAAAGTCGCTGATCTTGACGGCCGTGGCCGGTACGCCATCCGCGGCGGCCCCGGCGTCGCTCACGTTGCCGCTATCCATTCTGGCGGAAGGTTTCCCCGTCGAATTGCTGTTCGCACCTGATCTACGGGAAGTGCCGTTACGGCAGCGGGTGTACCCCAACGGAACTACCGGCGTATTCGGAACGCAGACGTGATAACTACGCATGGCCGAACAACTAGAAGTCATATTCGTCGATCAGGCCGGGGCTTCCACAACCCCACGACAGAGCCCGTCTGCGCCGGATGACAGCGGCAATTCATCGCCAAGCCGCACTCCCGGTCCCGCTGATCGCGTCGTTGGCCCGAAGAAGCCTGACAGTCAGGGTATTGGGAGAGATTTAGAAAACGCCGCTCAGAGGATCGCAAATGCTCTGGGGATTGGCGGGTTAACTGGAACCGCTCTGGAACTTCGGAAGGCGTTTAGCCGGCTGTATGAGTCGGTGACGTCGGCGGAGAAGGCGGTGGAGTCAAAGCGGCGGGCGGATAGCGGCAATGGCAGCACTGGCGTTAGCGGTGAAGTGAAGGGACCGGTTAAGCCTGTTCCAAAGCCAGGAGATATTGAAGCCCCGCCAGTCATTAGGAAGCCGCTCAATCCGTCAGTGCCCAACGTCGGCACATTCGAGCGACAGGCGGCGAAGGGTGATATTGCGGGACCGGCAGTGTCGCAGGCTGTGCGAGGGCCAACGCCGAACATTGGTTGGTTTGAAAGGATGACTGCGGCGCGGGGTGGCGCTGCGGCTCCGCCTGTGAGTGGTTCGGGAATACCGCCAGCGGTTCCAGGTGTGCCAGTTGCTCCGCCCGTGGTGGGGCCGATGGCCGGTGCGGGGACTGCGGCGAGCGGGATGGCGAGATTGGCGGCGGCGGCCGGGCCAGCGGCGTTGGCTGTGGCAGGCATTGCGGGAGCCATCGCGGCGGGCGTTGTCGTCATCAAAAAGACATTCGCAGCCATCGACAAAGAAACGGAGCGATTGTCGGGATATTCAGGGGCGTTGGCTGGCGCTCAAGCACGGGCTGAGATTCGCCAGTTGGGCGCGGATATGCGGCGGGCTCAGCGGATTGGTCCGCAGTTGGCGAGGGCGAGAGATTTCACGTCGTCAGTCGAGACGAAAATTGCGGATTTGAAGACGAGCATGTTGAAGTTTGGACTCGATGTATCAGAGGGGATCGGCGGTATCCCGAAAGCACTCGGCGATGCGAATTCAAAAATAGAGGACGCATTCAAAATTCTGGTTGCCGAAGCGACGGGAACCAAAGAAGAGGCGAAGGAAGTGCGAAAGCAACTCGAAAAAATGCGTGCCGAAGCGGAGCGGGCTCGCAAGAAGGCAGAGGAAAAAGACGCGCTTATGAATTTCGGCGACGACTTCATGGATGCGTTTCTCGGTCAATTCACAGGGGGCATGTCGTCGCAAGATCGCCGCAGGGCAGCAAGGGACGCCGCTATGGTGAGAAAATGAGCGACAGTCTAATTGTTGCCAGGCGGCGGAGTCTTACTGTCGATGGATGCAGCGGCATTCGCGATATTAAAAAGCACGATCATTGCCTCAAGTGCAACGCGAGCCCACAACAGGCCGATCACGGTCGATATGATTGTCACGACAAACATGAACGCACGCATAAAGAGCAATCGAACCTCAAGGCTAACCGTCGAGTCCTTTATCTCGCGCAACGGCATTGCGCCGTAGCCCGCAGAGCCTCTGATTTCTCCGAATCCCTTTTGCGGCATGGACGCTATGATGCCGACGGTTGCGGCGGTAATCCACAGGCCGGCAATCACCACCACCAAAACCCATGTGACCTTCACGATAATCGGGGTGACGTACTTCTCAAATTTGAAGTCGAAAATATCGAAAAGCGATGTAGCCATCGTCATGCCGCCGCGATTAACGTGACGCCGGTACGACGATGGCTGGCCAGGGGAAACGACAACAAGCGGTGGCGGCACTGGAGGGATGTTGGAACTGCTCATATCTTCGCATCCTGCGCCATCTCTCCCGGAAAAGCAACTGAGGTGGCGGCATGAGCTTCGCGCATCTCGCTACAATCGGCACGCTTTCCTACAACGGATATGCCTTCGACGGGGCCAGCGGCGTCAAAGTAAACGTCGAATTCGTGAAGGATGACGCCGAGCGAACCATCGTCTATAGCCAACACACAATTGAAGTTCATACCTTCGTTTCGGACTCAGCCAGCACTGACGGACAACTCGAAAACATCCGCGCCAGACTGAACCATCCAGGACAAGCGTTCATCTTTGTAAATAAGGGGTTTGGGGATGATTTGATCGTCAATGCCAATGGTGGCGCGGGCGTGCGGGACGTGAAATGGGGTCCGATGCCGGAAATGCTCTACTGGGAGCCAGTTGGGTCGGCCGGTGCTTGCGAGGTGATTTGGAAAGTAGTTGTCTGCGTCCCATGCTGTGGGAACGGTTTAAGCGACCGCACAGCCGGCGTGATGGCTTTCAATTTTGGCGTCGATATTGCGATTGACATTCGCGGCCTGTCAACGCGGACAATCGACGGCTATATCGAAATCGCTCAAACGCGAGGGGCAGGAAAAACCGTTCCCGACTGCGCCGACAATTACCGCTTTATGATCCAGCCGGATTTGCCGAATGGATTCCAGCGCGAACAGCACTGGGCAATTTCACCCAGCAAAAGCCGAGTCACGTTCACAATCACCGACCGCCAGCTACCTACCAAAAACCCCTACCCGCAACTCGTTACCAACATTCGCGGCAACCACCGCACGGCATGGAGGAGGGGACCGCAGGCGGCTTTTTTACTCAACTCGATCTCACTGGACATCGAGCTTGCATTAGGTGCTCCGCAGGCGTTGGCCTATAAGTTATTCGGGGGACTCATTAAAGCCCGCGTCGATTATGCGGCCCGCCAAGGGTTAATTGCATTTTTGGATGAAGTAGCGGCAGACGAAGAAATTTTCGGGTTAGGCTACTCATTTGGCTGTAGCTATCGGCTGCTAACTGACATCGGATCAGTACTGGCACAAAGCACCGGCGATGTGGCAAATGCAAATCCGAGCATTTCGGCAAACACTTACGACTTCTCGCGAACCGGACAATGGCAGCCGGTTGGGACCGATTGGAGATTGTGGCGGGGCTCGCTGTCTCACGTCTCTGGGGAGAGGGGTTTGGCGGGCCTGACCGTCCCCGCGCAGAACGACGTAATCGTTGATCTCTGTGACGCTGGTTTAACTGTTTCAACTAGCAGCACGCAACAGCCAAACATTATTCCGGTTCAGGTCACGGTTCCGACAGTCCGAAACATAAAACCACCGCCACGACAAAGCTATCTGTCCTACCGCCAGCGAGCCGTCATTCGTCACCAAAAGTACGTCGCCCGCCAAAAGCCGATGCAAGCCGGCCAAAAGCCGAAAGCTGTTGGCGACATGATGGCCCCGGATCGAGCCGACTTCAGCATCGGAGCCGCTTCAAGTAGCATCACTCCATTCCCGGACGTGTTGCAAGAGTCGGGAGCTGGGAGTTTTCAAGTCGCCTACATCGGCTCAGCCGAGCGAGTGGGCTACGAAATCCCGCGGCCAAACATTCAAAGCGTCGGCGGGCAAACTCCCGTCGAAGTCGAGTCAATTTTTGACATGGAACAAACCGGCGTCACGTTCGGCGTGCCTGTGTTCCGTGCCAATTGGTACATCGTTTACGAACTACCTGGGGCTCCCGGCCAAGCGTCGGGACCGCCAAAACTTCAAGCCTAATCACCATGCCAACCAACCCCATCCAACTCGAAGACGGCCTTCTCCGCTTCACGATCCTGAACCGCGAAACCGGCGAATCGGTAAATCACTCGCTCGACGTGCTACTCCTGCGGCTCACCTGCCAGGAGTGCGAAGCCCTGCACAATCTCCAAGTCGAGAACGGCAGCTACGTCGTCACCGCCGCTTACCTGGCGGACCTGACCAGCCGCATCGCGGGCCTGGGCGTCCCCGAATGCACCGCCTCGATCGCCTATCAACTCTGGGGTGCGAGCGTTCGCGAGATTGACGCTTTGCAAAAAAAAACGAACGAGACGCAGAGCTTGCCTACTGGTTCGGAATCCAACCAGCAGCCGAGCGGCGAACCATCGGCGGAATCGACCTCACCGCCACCAATCAACCCACCATCAATCAGCGACTCGGAATCTGGACAAACCTAGACCGCTGCCAAGCTCAGCAAACAATTCACACCGGGAACTACGAACCAACGAACATGAGCCAAGTTTACGACCTCTACATCACGGCCTACGGCGATGAGAACTTGGCACAGCGGGCCAGGTCGCGAGCAGCGGAAGCGTATGCGGACAAGATGATAGCCGAGAGACGGAAAGCGGGATAAACGATGCAATTCCTTGGATTCAATTTTGGTTCGACGAAGAAGAAGCCGCTTGTCACCGATGCGCCGGCAACCAGCGGCTATGAGCCGATCAAATACACGCAATGGTTCATGCGTCCGCGCGACCTGCCGCCGTTTTCGTTTAGCACGATCTTGGCGATGATGCTCGACCCGACGATCCGCCTCGGACTGGCCATGCGATCTGCTCCGCTGTTCGGCTGTGAGTTTTCCTATCAAAAAGAGGGCAGTGACGAATGGACTCCGGGCATCAAGGCCAACAACCCGCTAGTGGCCGCTTTCGTGCTGCGTCAATTTAAAAAGATTTGGCACGACCTGGATGCTCTTGTGCCGGCACAGCAATGGGGCTGGGCCGCGGCGGAAGTGCAATTGTGCTTTACCGAGCACCGAGCGATTGAAGTTGATCGGCTGATTCCCCGCCACAGCAACGACACTCGCGCGTTAGTCCGCGACGGCGAAGTCTGCGGTGTGCGATTTCTGCGGATCAAGCACAGCGAGAAGGGTTACGTTGACCTGCCGTTCCCGAAGGCGATTTTCCACAGTTATGCTCCTGACCCTGGCTGTGAGTATGGCAACTCAGTGCTGAACGGTGCTTATTCACCGTGGGGCGACAAATGGCTCAACGGCGGGGCTCTCGACACTCGCCGGCTGTTCATGCACAAGGATGCGTACGGCGGCGGCGACATGGGGTATCCGCCAGGGACGACGAACATTGCCGGCAAGGGAGCGGTCCCGAATCGTGACATCGCCCGCGAGATTGTGGAGCAATATCAGGCGGGGTCAGTCACGACGCGGCCGAGCCAACTTGACCCGACAACCGGCAAGGAATTATGGCCGTTCACTCGTGCCACCGTGCCGAGCAATCCGCAGCACATTTTGCAGTACCCGAAAGACTTGGACACCGAAGAACTTCGCGGAATGGAGATCCCCGACGAAGTATTTATGCCGAGCGAGGCCGGCACGACGGGGTATAGCGGCAAGTCGATCCCGATGCAGGGTTTTTATACTGGGCTCGATCGGTGGATGATTCGCATGGTGGGCGATGTTGACCGCCAGGTGGTGCGACCGCTTGTGGCACATCGTTTCGGGCCAGGGCAGGTTTATGAGGTGACGACGAAGCCGCTCGGCAAGCAGGCGATGGAGAATCAGGGTGACGGGAAAGCGAATGCCGGATCGCAGCCGAGCGTATTTGCTGGCGGATGGGGGCGGGATGGTGATGATGATGGGCAGCGGGGTGAAGGCGGGAGCGGTGGCGGGCAACAGCCGCCACGGATTGGCCAGCGGATGAGTTTGGACCCGGTTGCTGCGGTCGGCGAGGGCGTGCTATCGGCAGCGGAGCTGGTGAAGGCGGCGAAGCATGTGATCGACGGCCGCGTGACTCGCCTGTCAACCGACGCTCATCAATACAGCTCGACGCAATTCAACCTGACCGGCGATTTAGCTTTTCAGGTGCGGGAGCTTGGCTACCGTATTGCGTTCGATGACCTTGCGGAAGACGGCCGCGAAGAGAATCCGCATATCACGGTTAAATTTGGTTTGCACACAAACGACGCGGAAGAAGTTCGCACCGCCATGGCTGACAAGTCACCCGTCGCCGTGCAATTCGGGCCAGCGTCCTATTTCGCCAGCGACGAATATGACGTCGTGAAAATCGACGTGATCGGCAAGGGACTGCGAGAACTAAACGCGGCAATCGCGGAAGCCCTGCCAAACACCGAGACGCATCCCGAGTACACGCCGCATGTCACGATCGCTTATGTGAAACCGGGACTGGGCGAGAAATACGCCGCCACGTTGAACGACATGGAAGGGCGAACGGCTGTTTTCGACAGGCTGACGTTCTCGGACAATAACCGCGTTCACACGTCGATTCCGTTAACCGCCAAGGCGATTCGATTTTCGGCCGAATGACATGCCCGAAGCCAAAAACAAAGCGACGAATCTAATCATCGGTACCGGTCTGATCACCGCCGAAACGATTGCGTCCGAACTCCGCGCCCGCCTCACCCGCTACCTCGGCAGCCAGTGGCGTTATCTCTCTCATCAAGAGTTAATGGCCCGCGCCCGCACCATCCTGTCGGAATTTGAGCCGATCCTCGCAGAAAATTTCGCAGCGACGGACCTCGCCGCCTTCCTCGCCGGCTTCGACGACGTTGCCCGCAAACTCCCCGGCTTTGCCATCGACGCTTTCGGCAGTCGAATGGGCGGGCCACCGCGACCACCTGGCGGAATCATCCTGCCGAGCTGGTATGAAGGAGACGACGAGCCGATTGTCGAATTCCCGCTGATCCAAAAGGCGGCGGAGAAGCTGGCACAGAAAAACATCCTCACGCGGTACGAATTTGACCGGGCCAGCCAAGCGGCGAAGAATCAGGCGTTCACCGTGGCGGGTGATATGACTCGCGATACGCTCGAAACGATTCGGGACGTGTTGAGTGAGACGGTGGATGAGGGGGCGAGTTTGGAAGGGTTTCGGCGGAACTTGGGGGAGCGAATCGAGAAGTCATTCATCGGGCCGGGGCACCTGGAAACTGTTTTTAGGACGGGAGTGCAGGGGGCGTTCGCCGAAGGGCACGACACGCTGGCCGATCATCCCATCGTCGATGAGCTATTCCCGTACATGGAGATTTTGCCGATCCACGATGCGAGGGCACGGCCAACGCACCAATCGCTCGCTCACCTTGGATTGAGCAGCACTGGAATCTACAGGCGAGATGACAAAGCGTTTTGGCAGATTTTTCGGCCGCCGATCGAGTGGAATTGTCGATGCGGAGTGAACTTGCTGACGATTGAAGCAGCGGCCCGCGCGGGCGTGGCGGAGGCGAGCGAATGGCTCAGGACGGGCTATCGTCCTCCAATGATTAGTCGCTTGCCGTTTATTCCTTGGCGGCCAGACCCGAAGTTCGTTGGCGTTGGGAGGGTTGCGGCGTGATATTGCTCTCCGCATCTACTTGCCTGGCTTCGTCAAAAAGATACTCCAACACTGTCTCCGCGAATTCGGCAGCATTGCCATATCCGTAGTGAGAAAAATCCATTTCCCCAGAAAGGTTTTCTGTGATGACGATAACAGCTTGCGAACCTTGCCGCTTTATCGCCGTGCTGCCACCCTGCATACGCTTGTCGTTTTTCATATTTCACCAGCCGGCATTCTAACCAATGGTCGATCGCTACGTAACTGTCGCCGGCAAAAAAGCCCTTCACCCGCTGCCAATCAAGCAGCTCTGTGACGATTACGGCTTGCCTGACAAGTTCTGGGGCCGAGCCAATTCCATTTCCTGCCCTGTCGGCATGGAACCGGGCTCCGCGTGGTTCATCGTCAGCCGCGTGGATGGTGACGCGATCGCTGCCAACACGCTTTGCGATATTGTCTGGACCGAAGTGACGGGCGTGGGCTCTGCGGCCCCCGTTGTCACTACTTTCAAAAACTACGTCCCCCACCGATTCATCCTCATCGGCGCCGACGGCGACTCCAAAGCCCCCTACTTGGCGGAATTCCGCGACAAGCGGCAAATTCTCCGCATGTCAGCCGTCAACAGAGAGTACAACGTCCGCCGCACGACCCGCCAGGGTGACAGTGCCACGACGGACCTCTATTACACCGACTCGCGAAACAGCGGGAGCGACTGGACCTGGCAGACGATGTTCGAAGATTTGTGGGGGAATCTGCCGTCGGCGATTCGCGGCACGGCTCCTACGCTTGCGACCAGCGGCTATGTGCCGGCGAATGAGCCAGAGAACTTTCGGTTTCACGGCAACGCGATGGATGCGATTGGCGAGATGCTGGAAGCCTCGCAGAACGTGCTTTGTTACGACCCCATCTTGGAAGTGTTCACTGTTCAACGAATCGGGTCCACGCAAACCGGGCTCACCACGGCGAAGAATGTGCTCGCCAATGCCGGCCGCAGGCTGGTCGACGATACCCCGCGGCAAGACTTAAACCTGTCGTCGGCCCCTGAAAAAATCCGCTTCTACTTCCCCAAGCGGCTGGAACTTGAGTCGTCGCTATTTGACACAGCCGCCAACGCTCATCTAGTCGCGCCGTACTACACCGTTGACAAAACTACCGGATTAACCGGAGTCCAAGCCGGCACGATCCTCCCCTACCGCACGAACTTCATCGCCGAGATCGACGCTGACGGCTCTACGGTCAACAACACCAGCACGCTCGATACCCTGGCGGATGAACTAAAAACGAAGATCGTTGACCGAATCAACCTGGGGAGCGAGAGTGGGATTGTGATTTATGGCGGGCCAGTGACGACGATCAAGCCAGGTTGTGAAGTGCATGAAATGGTGTGGCGGGATTACGGGGACGATTGGGGGATGGTGACGGAGTTAAAACGCGATCCAAAATTGGGGAAGGTGAAGCAGCCGCCGCAGATTCAGTTGCAGCCGTTTACCGGGGAAATCTTGGTGAAGAATACGACAGGTGGTGACTTCTCCGCCGGCACCAACACTTTTGACATTATGAAGGACCAAACGAACACGAGCGGGCAGACGATTTCCGCGACCAACCTGACCACCGTAAAGGCTGGCAAGCGAGGGGCAGCGGCGTTGATAAACGGAATCGTGTTCGCCTCTCCGCAGGAAAACTAAATGACCCGCGCCCGCCTAATCCTCTTGATCCGCGGTTTGACGCTGCTCTGCGTCGGCGCTCTGCTGTGCGGATCGGGCTGGCTCTATGCGGGATTGGCTTCGGTGTTGGTGGGGCTGATGATGCCGGTGTTTGCGGCGGCGGTAGTTAATTGCGGATCGTGCCAGACAGGACAGGTTGCCGGTTCCGTTCAGGTGGACATTTCCGGCTCAGGTAACATAGACGGTTCTTACGTGCTCACGAAAGAATCCATAGAGGACAATGATTGCGCTGCTGTGTCTAGCTTGAGCGGCTGCTTGTGGGGATTAACTGACCAGTCTGGAGTTTGCGGAGCGAATCTGGTGTCCTTTTCTTTCTTCTTGTATGAGTTTCTTGGCAACCGAAGAATTGGCGTCAATGTTTGTTGCAGCTTCGACGCAGGCTTTACTTGGGTTTTGAAAAACGATTGGCAAGAGACATACAATCTAACTTCCGATCCAGAGCCAGATTGCACCGCGTTTAGCGCTTACGACATCGCGCACCTGGGCTCTGGATCGGGTGGTAACTGTTCCGCTGGCTGCGTAACAAACGACCCCGGAACGTGCCTCGTAACCTCATTGTGACCATGAACTGCAAATTCATCGCAACCAGCGACCAGCATCGAACTGGTCGCACGATATGCCGTTGCAGCCGTCGTGGATGCAAGCGATTTGGGTTGTTGCCTCAGAATGGTAAAATCTCAATGTTGAAGATGAGATGCTACGGCTCACCATTCCCCCATGAACTCGGTCACTGGCTTGCCGTCATTCTCGAAGCGTATTTCCTCTCGAATCGATCGTGGCTACGCCTCAAGATTCTCTGCGGTTTCAAGCCCACCTGCGGCTGCCAATCCAGAGAAGCAGCCCTCAATCACCTCGGCCACCACACCCTCACCGCCCTAGCCACCTCCTACTACGCCGCAAGCGGACTGCTAAGCCGTTGACCACCGCACCCGCCGCAAAGGCTAACGCCCCCGCCGCTCGCGCAATTCCAACCCCACCACCGACGCGAGTTTAGCCGCATTTGCCACCGTGAGCGGACGGCAATCGACGAAAAATGACCGCATGGCCGTCATGCCTACGCCGGATTCTTTGGCCAGCGCGTAGTAAGTTTTTCCGCTGGCTTTTGCGGCGCTGCGGAGCTTGGTTGACCAGGGGTCTGGTGAGTCGTCCATGGTCATCGCAGCACCAATTTTTTGATTGCTGGTATTTTACGCGGAGACGGGATCATTCTTCCGCACCACTTACCCACCGTGCGGCCGTCAACACGCAGCCTTCGGCCGCATTCCTTTAGTCCGATTCTCGCGACGGCAAAACGCAAACGAATCCGCAGTCTCGGCCATCCATCAGGCTGCGGATTTTGGGAATTCCCCAGAGTGCGATGGCCTCTGGGGAGCGTGCCCAGCCACCGCTTCGCTGTCCGCACGAATTGTGTCGACGGCGATTCGCCGCCTAGTATTTTCGTCAACCCACCAATGCTCATGCCAGTGGCCTTGGCTAGTGCCGTCTTTCTGCCGCGCTCGACAGAGACGGCCCGATTCAGTCGTTGTCTCAGGCTGCCAATCTCACTCACTGGTCTAGCCCTCCCATGCCATATCGGCCAGATGGGCGTGAGCTTCGTCGGCCGATATTGGGCGATTCCACGACCCGCATACCCACCCCTGAGTGCGGCACGACCAGACCGCATATCCGAGATAGCTCCAGCCAGAGCCGCGACGGCGGCGGAGGACATGCACGCTACCGGCCCCTTTGCTCGCTACCAGCGGGTTGCTGTCGCTGCTGGCGAGATTGGCATCGGCCGAGTTGCTGGCGAGGGTCATTTCGCGAACGTCGGCCAACACGGACTTCAGATTCATTTTTGTGGCAGTCGTCATTGTCATTCCCTTTTTTCTCTCCCACTGATCCGCGTGGGCCGGCTCGCGTCAGTTGATCGCGATGGATGTATATTAGACAAGTCGTCACTGTCTGTCAACAGACATAACGCCAATCGGGAAAGATTTCTCGGAATTGTGGAAATACGTGGGAAATCAGTGGTGGAAATTAGCCGGAATCGGGCGATTGCCAGGGAATGAATAGCTTCGGCTGCTCTTTGTCGGTCATCCGCGGATCGAGGTAATGCCGCTTCGTGGTGTCCTCGCTGGAATGTCCAAGCGCCCGCGTTGCATCCCCGCCAATCGCCGCCAGCCATGTTGCGTGCGAACATCGGAGGCAATGCGTCTTGTGCTTGCGATCGTTTGGTAGCCCGGCCCTCAATAAGATGCGGCCAAAGTTGTGAAAGTACCGGCCCTCACTGGCGGGCCACGGAAACACAAGTTCGCGCGGCGGCATCCTCATGCGGTCAATCAGCGTGACCACTTCCGGCCAGAGGCGATAAACACCAGCCTTGCGACCGCCCTTGCGTGCTGATGGGGGAATCAGGGCAACTCCCGCTGACAGGTCCACGTTCTCCCAACGCAGAGACAGTGCGGCTGTGCGACGTTCTGCGGTTGACCAGACAAATGATAAGTAGCCCTGCCACCACCAGCCAGCCCGAACACCGCCGATCTTACCGGGTTCGTACATTGCCGATTCAAAAAGCAAGCCAAGTTGCTCCTGGGACATGGCCACCGGCACTGGATCGGGCGCGGGCGGACGCCGAATGGTTGGCCATCGCTCCACAATCCTCCGGGCCGCCAGGAATCGCCAGAGCGTGAGCACCCGCCCCATACGCTCACGAACGGAATAGGCGCTGCCTGCCGCGTCAAGCTGATGCCCAATCCAGACGGTTACTAAGTCGTCGTCTAGGTCATCCAGGGTTGGCTCGTGGCCAAGGTGTCGCCCGTAGTGATTGAGGGCGAAGCGGTAGGCGTTGCGAGTCTTCTGACTGCGAAGCTCTAGCCGTCTGGGGAAAAAATAATCAACGCAAACTTGCCAAAGCGTGTCGGGCATATTGACCACCGGGAGTTACTAAAACTGTGCATCACGACTTCCCTGCGGTCCACGTCTCCGACGGTCCTTTATCCCTAATTTTGGTTGTGCTCTGCGGTGCATTCCTCAAATTCGTTGCGGCAAACTGGGCAAGCGATCCTACCTCGTTCAACTTATGTCGACCGCAACTTAAAAACCTATGACATGCCCTCTGGAAACGTGCAATCCGACGCGAGTTTTCCAGCCGGCACAGTCTTCGGAATCGAAACAGTTTGAAAAAACGCGGCTCGATTGGTTGGGTTCTCGCAGGGGGATCCTCTACGACCCATTCGAGCCGCGTCCTTTTGACACGTTTTACACAGTCGAGTAATATATGGGCAAGGTAGGCAGTAAAACAATGGTGTGTCTCACGGATTACATCTCGCCCCAAGACGCGGCTCAGCTTATCGGCTGTACGCCAGGCCGCATCTATCAAATGATTCGCGGCAAGGAATTCCGCGATGTGCTGCGCTTCGGCAAGCACACCGTCATTGGACGTAAAGAGGCGGAGAAGGTTGCGAATAATCCGGCACAGACTGGACGGCCGCGAAAAAAACTTGCGTCGTAATTGCCGTGTTTTCACACGCACCTTTAACATAATGGAATCTCAATGAAGAATCCCACTTGCCAAGTTTTAATGAAAGTGTAAAACTACCGCCATCACGCTTTCGGTTAGGTGTCGTAGCCGAGCCGGAAGCGATTAGCCCTGCGGCCTTCTGAGCATTCTCGCTCACCTGTCCGCATCCGAGACAGAAAAACCCAACTCACTTTGACGGCATCGCGTCGTCGATTGGAAAGAACCATCATGTTGCGCGGAACATTCCCGGAACTTCACGCTGCCGGCTGCATTCAGACCGGAGCGGACGTTGAGGCGAACGAAGTCACGGCTCGCCTTCGATTTGGCGACATGCTTCGCGGGTTAATGTTTACATCGAACGGCGACCCGTGCCACGGCTGCCCTGCATATGAACGCGGGCAATGTCCTGCGTTCCTGCAATTCAACGACAGGGCTAGTCTCTCGCAGCCGAAGCAGCGGCCATTCCAGAAGCCTGCCGAGCGGTGTCCGCAATGCAGGATGAAGGTTCGCGGGCCGAATCATGTGAATGGATGGGACCATACGCACAGAGTTACAAGTTGACTGTTTCAGCCTCCCGACACCTCGTCAACTCAAACGGAGCTTCCCAATGACCACCAACCCAATCGACCTAACCGCCTTCTTCCACGGCTACAACGCTCGCTCCTACGGCTGCTATCGAATCCTCTGTTGCCCAGAGAGTGCAGAGCAAGAGGCGGAGTGGAAGCGTGGTTGGGATGCGAGAGACGCGGAACTACGGAGTGCATCGCAATGACCATCACCCTCATCCTCATCGCCCTAACCATCTTCGCCAGCGGGTTGTTTATCGGCTTGCTCGTGGGGTGGGAGTTGAGGCGGGCACCAATCATTAACGATCGCAACCAATAAGGAGCAATGCAGTGCCGGTAACTATTAAAAATCGCTGGTCAGGTGAAACGATCGCGACGGTAGAAGACACCGACGATCTTCGCGAAGCCGTGATTCGGCTTGTGAAGCAGGGCGTAAGCCTGAACGACGCGGATTTGTATCGTGCCAGCCTCGATGGTGCCAGCCTCGTTGGTGCCAGACTCGTTGGTGCCAGCCTCGATCGTGCCAGCCTCGTTGGTGCCAGACTCGATCGTGCCAGACTCGATGGTGCCAGCCTCGATCGTGCCAGACTCGATGGTGCCAGCCTCGATGGTGCCAGCCTCGTTGGTGCCAGCCTCGATGGTGCCAGCCTCGATGGTGCCAGCCTAGTTGGTGCCAGACTCGATGGTGCCAGCCTCGTTGGTGCCAGACTCGATCGTGCCAGACTCGATGGTGCCAGCCTCGTTGGTGCCAGACTCGATGGTGCCAGCCTCGTTGGTGCCATCCTCGATAGTGCCAGCCTCGTTCCGATTCGCAATGACATGTGGGCCGTGTTGACGATGGCTCCGCTGGAAGTGCCCGCGCTAATTGCGGCTCTCAATGAGGGTCGCGTTGACGGATCGGCTTATGAGGGCGAGTGCGCGTGCTTGGTCGGGACGATTGCAAATGCGCGCAAGTGCAGTCACGACGCAATCGAAGGCCTTGAGCCCGACTCATCGCGGCCGGCTGAATGCTTTTTCATGGGAATCAAAAAAGGCGACACGCCCGAAACGAATCAAGTCTCGAAGCTGGCCCGTGATTGGTCCTTGGAGTGGTACGAGCGGATGCAAAAGGCGTTTGGGCCAGTGGAGGCGGCCGCAAGTTAATCGAACACCGTGCCACCCGTCGTGGCGCGACACCCCGCTTGTTGTTTAGCACCTGCTGGCGTTGTTCGGCAGGCGGGGATTTGAACAGCAGTGAAGGGGCGACACGGACGAACCGGAGGGCTTGGATGCCCAATTTTCAAGGAGGGAAAACGATGTTGGTGCTCAGTAGAAAAATCGGCGAACGACTTGTGATCGGATCAAACATCATCCTCACGATCAATCGCGTGGCTGGCAACCGCGTGACGTTTGGAATTGAAGCTCCGCCAAAGGTTTCGATTAAACGTGGCGAATTAGTGGAGGTGAGTAAAGGCGATGCCATACGACCCATACGGATTTGCAGCGACGGAACAACGCCACCTGTCGTTTCAGAGGCAGCAGAGGCGGGAAGTTGAACAGCGGGCTTGTCCGCCAGTGGTGATGAAAACTGAAATTTACATCGTCGAATTCCGTCATCCGTATTTCGGCTGGCTGGACTACGAACGCGAATTCCAGAGCCGAGAGGCCGCGGAGTATTGGCGAGACGTGAGCGGCGGCAAGGCATATCCAACAAGAGTCAGAAAGGTGGGTGAGTGATGTTGATCTGGGACATCGAAACTGGCGGATTAGATGAGAAGGTACTCGCGGCACTCTGCCCCGCATTTGAATCTCCTCCGCACCCCGGAGAATTCAATCCTGCCGCGGTGAAGTACGGCAACACTAAGGACGAGGCGAAGCGAGCCGTCATATTGGCGGAAGCTCGCGACAGGCACACCGCACTGTCGGCAAACCACGAATCAATCTGCAAGGAAGGTGCTGAACAACACTTCGCCGACTTCAAATCCAAGGCCGCCCTAGACGCCACTACGGGCCGCGTCGTCGCGATTGGCTATCAAGCTGCCGACAGCGGCAAGGTAGCGATCAGCGACGGCAAAGGCGACGAAGCAACCATCCTGGCGGAATTTTGGGGCAAGTATCAGAAGTGCCGTCAGCAAGCAGGCTCACCGCGAAAGATGGTCGGCAGCAACATCTTTGGCTTCGATCTGCCGTTTTTGATTCGGCGTTCGTGGATGAACGGCGTCGATGTTCCCGCCAGCGTTGTGGTGAACCGCCGTTACTTCGATCAACTGTTCGTCGATCTCCGTGAAGTGTGGTTGCTCGGCCAACGGTGGGGGGATTGCGGTAGCTCGCTCGACACGATGGCCAGAGCGTTGGGGGTGGGCGAGAAGCGGGATGGCGTGAATGGCGTGAAGGGAACGGACTTCGCGAGATTGTGGAATGGGACTGCGGAGGAGCGGGCGTTGGCTGTCGCGTATTTGAAAAACGATCTGGAATTAACCGCTGGTGTCGCTAAGCGGCTCGGCGTTGTGTGAAGGAAAAACGGCGTCACCTGCCGGCCGGTTGCAAACGGCGAAGTGGCGAGCATCCCCGTAACGCAAAGCGGGTACTGCGGCTTAGCGGCTGCGGAAGCGACACATGCTGACGAACCGACTCACTATCGGGGAGTGAAGTTGAGTGACACTAGGGAGAGTTACCAGCCATTTTGAACATCAAAAACGAAAGGGTTGAACTTATGTCAGATGGAACTTTAACAGCGGCAGTGCCGCGAATTCACAATGCGATAGTCGAGATCATGCGGGCCGTTGGTCCCGTGGCTAAGAGCCAGAACAACAAGCAGCAGGGCTTCAACTATCGCGGCATTGATCAGGTTTATAACGCGGTGCATCCGCACTTCGCAGAGCAAGGCGTTTATTCCACGTCCACGATTCTGGACGCAAAGCATATCGACGGAAAGAACGCGGCCGGCAAGGCGTATGTCCATGCGATCTTGCGAATGCGGTTCACGTTTTGGGCTGGCGATGGATCATCTGTCGCCACGGAAGTGATCGGCGAGGGCATCGACTACGGCGGCGACAAGGCCAGCAATAAGGCCATGTCGGTCGCCGACAAGTACGCCATTTTACAACTGCTGAAAATTCCCACGGCGATGGTCGATGCGGATGGGGTTGCGATTCCAACCGAAGAATCTGTCAATGGGAACGGCCAGGCGAAGCCAACGGAGCCGCGGAAGTCGGTCGAGGAGTTAATGAAGGAAGCAGCGGCGCAGGCGGAAGGCGACAAGGCGGACGCGAAAGAGTCTGAATTCACTACCGCCGCACATCGAACACGGATCGAGCAGCTATTCAGCGAACTCGGGATGACTGCGGACCAACAGACGAAGGCTATCGCCAAGAGGAATGCCAGCACACTTCGCGACATGAAATCCACTGCCGCTGTCGAACTAATTAGCACTCTTGAATTGCGGCTCGCGTCTTACAAGGAAAAACGCGAAGCCAAAATGGAGTTGCCTCTACCCGGCAGCAGTCCAGGCGGCGCAACGTGCGGGCCATGCGTGCAATCGCAGAAGGACGCCATCAATAAGGCGTTCGAAGAGTGGGCTCAAGTCGATAAGGAAGCCTGCGACAAGGCCATCATTGAATACAAAAAGAGACTGTTCGCGGCCGGATTCAAAGGCACACTCGACATGTCTGCGAACGACGCAACTCGTATTTGTAACGCAATTAAGACGCGGAGCATGGACAGTTTTTTTCAACGCTCTCTAGAGCAGTGGCGACCACTAGAGCAGACGAATCAGAAGCCAGCGGATGCGGCAGCGAAGCAGGAGGCGGCCGAGAACGCGATCCTCAAAGCATAGGCGATCATTACCGCCAGTGCATGGACCGCGAAGACAACGAATCACTCGCGGAACTAATCAAAAATCATGGTCATGAGAAGGTTTGGCAAGCGTCAGTTGAGGCTCTTGGTTTTCCGCCAACGTGGGAACTGGGGCCGCAGAGTTTAGTTTCAATTTCAAGTTTTTTAGAGTTACGAAAGGGTTGAATTTATGGCTCTCACAGTTGCAATGCCGGATACCGTCGATGGTTCTGCTGGTAATTTTCTATCGGAGCCTGGCGTGTATCACGTCGCTGTCTTGGAGGCGACGGAAACACCGACGAAACGGGATGGCAATCCGATTCAAAACGCCGCCTTCGGTGTTGACTTAGAGATTCTGGCGGGGCCGCAAGCGAAGAAACAGAAGGATGTTGTTTTCTTCAATGCGGACACGGATAAGCCGAAGGATGACAAGGGCTATCAAATGGACCTGCGAAAGATTCGCCGGTTCTTTGAGGCGGTCTGCGTCGCGCCGGAACGCCAGCCGGGAGGAACTGAGTACACCGTCGATGTTGAGAAGGCACGCGGCCGGCAGTTGATCATTCAATTCGAGCGCAGCACGCAAGCTGGCAAAGAGAAGAATTTGCAGGTTCACTACGCCAATATCTGGCACGTCGATGATCCCGATCCGGCCGCGAAGTGCGAGCGGAATCAAGACGCCTTGAAGTTGTTACCTGCCGCACTGCGCCGCAAGCCAGAATCGTTTAAGCCGGCAGAGAAGAATACGAACGGCAACGGGAATGGTTCGGCTGGCAAGTCGCAACAGTCAGCAGCACCAGCCAGCACCGGAGTTGATCTCGACGACGTTTGATCATTTAAAAATTGATCTGGACGGTTATTCACGTCCGGTCAACCGCCTGTCCGGTGGTTTACTAACCCTTTCCGCCGGACAGGTTTTTCTTATCTCTCTTAGTGTGGAGCGCAAGTCGTGGACGATCAATTGCATCGCGATCAGCCATTGGATGGAAAGTTTCATGGGCGAGTTTTTCGCAACCGCGACAACAAAGAGGAGGACGTTTTCGTTGTCTTCGTTCCGCGCGATCGGCATCTGATTGAAGTTCTGCACCATTACTACGCACTGTGTGAATCCGACCCGAACATCGGCATAGAACAACTCGACGCCATTCAGCGATTGATTGAGCGAGTAGCGGTCTGGCAAGAGGAAAACGCAGACAAGATCAAGACACCAGACGCCTTGCCCGGCGAATGCAAGTAGGAAAGATCACAGTGCCTCCCAAGACTGAAGAAATCGTCGCAACCTTCCTGGCGGAAAAACACCGCTTCGCGAACGCAGACGGAGACGTGGCAATCATCACGGCGTGGTGCAACTCGTCGATCAATGACGAAATATCAATCAAGGTTCAGTGCGACCACGACGAGCTAAAACGCGGTCAGACTTACACCTTTCACGGTGAGTGGACGAAGTACAAAAACCGCCGCACCAAGCAATCCGAAGATCAGTTCGTCGCCTCATCGTTCGCAATGCAAGTTCCAGTCTCCCGCGAGGCGGTAATCAAATATATTGCCGATGCCGGCGCAGGTCACGGCGTTTCAATTCGCTCGGCAACCTACCTCTGGGAGGCGTTCAAAGAGAACGCGGTGAAGAAGGTCCGCCAGGAGCCGGAGGAAGCGGCCGGATTTCTGCGGCTGAGAGGCATTCACGTATCCGACACCGATGTAAAACAAATCGCCGAAACGCTCATCCGCCAGGAGGCGACTGAGAATTGCTTGATTCGCGTGAGTGGTTTGCTGGCCGGTTACAAATTCCGCAAGACGCTGGCCAAGCAAGTTGTCCGTGATATCGGGGCGACGGCCGCCGAAGACATTGCCGCCAATCCTTTTATCCTGCTGCCCTACTCTGGCTGTGGCTTTCGCAAATGCGATGCAATGTGGATGGGGCTCAAACTCCCGGCCGCGTCGATTGAGCGACAGGCCTATTGTGCTTGGGACGCAATCAACCGCGATCGAAACGGCAGTACGTGGATTCCCCGCACCGTGGCGGAATGTGCCATCGCCGAGAAGATTGGCAGTGCGGAACTGAAAAAAGACGAAGCGATCGCACTGGCGATCGAAAAAGGGATGCTGGTTGAGTGCAAAACCCGCGGCGTTACTGGCCCGATTGCCGACGACGGAAATATCTCTTGGCTGGCTTTGAAGTCGAGCCACGAAGATGAGATTGAACTTGCCAGGATGTTGGTCGATGCGATGACTGAGCCGCACTGCTGGCCGGATGTTTCGACCATTGAGAACATTGACGGCGAACAGCCGCAACAGCTATCGCTCGCCCTTCGTGGCTCGGTGGCGATTCTAGTGGGCAGGCCGGGGACGGGGAAAACCTTCGTTGCCGCTAATCTCATCCGCAGACTGCTGGAAGTGTTTGGGTTTGGCAATGTTGGTATTGGGGCACCGACGAACGCCGCGGCACGCCGCCTCAGTACGGTTATGGAACTGAATAGGGTTTCCGCCAGGGCGAGGACAAATCACAGCTTGCTCGGAAGGCCCGACGTAAAAGGCCAAAAGTGGCATCACAACGAATCCCGGCCATTCCCATTCAAGGTGCTGGTTTTCGACGAAGAGAGCATGAAAGACCCGTCAATCGCGTGTTCGATTTTCCGCGCGAGGGCTAAGGGAACGATGGTGCTCATGCTTGGCGACACGTGCCAACTCCCTTCCGTGGATCGCGGGGCGTGGTTGTTTAATCTGATTCAGGCCGGGCTACCTCACGGTGAGTTAAAAGAGATTCGACGCAACAGCGGTGGGATCGTTGAAGCTTGTGCTGCCATCGCCGAAGGTCGCGAGTTTAAGCCGGGCGACAACCTACAAGTGATCGAGGTTGACGGGGAAAATGAGCAAACCGAAGCCGTCGTCCGCTCACTTCATGAATGCAAATCGACGGGCCTCGATCCTGTTTGGGATTCCCGCGTCATCACCGCAAAGAACATTACCCGGCATCATTTTAATAAGGTGCTGCAAGGCGAATTCAATCCCAATCCGGCCATTGAAGGATGTGCGTTTCGCATCGGCGACAAAGTAATTCACCGCGAAACCGGCAAAGACTACAAGATCGTATCCGTGGATCGTGGCGACGAGGATGTTGAGCTTAACGAGTCTGGAGACTCTTGCCGCGTCACGAATGGCGAGCTTGGGGAAGTTCTCGAAATCCTCCCATACAACAACGGCCAGGCCGGGCGACTCACGATCAAGATGCTGGACCCGACGCGAGTGATTCACGTTCCGCTCGGCAAGTTCATCGAAACGAAAGATGACGGCGACGACGAAGAGGACGGCCGGAAAACGAATACCGGCTGTGCTTTTGATCTGGCCTACTGCGTCACATTCCATTCGAGCCAGGGCAGTGAATTCCCTTGGGCGATCTGCGTGGCCAGCACTCGCGACGTCCGCATGGGCTACCGCGAATTGCCATACACCGGATTCAGCCGCGCCAAAATGCAGTGCGTGGCGATTGGAACGATGGCCGTTTGGAATCGGTTTTGCAAACGGGTGGCATTGAAAGAGCGGAAGACGTTTTTGCGTGAACGGATTTTGATTGAGCAGGCGAAGAGGGAGCTTGAGTTGTTATGAGCAAAAAGACACGGAAGCCGGATGCGATCCAGGCAATTGCACAAACACTCAGCAAGGCATTGCGAAAGAAACCTTTCCGAAAGTTCACACTCAATCAACCAATCACCGTCCCCTCCCACGTCCACCCGTCCTGCAAAGGTCAAATTGTCGGCATCGGAATCAAAAACAAAGGGACCATCAACATCTACTACCTGCTGTTCAATGAAGGCGGCAGGACGTGGGAAGCCACGGAGGAGGAGTTAATCGCATGGCAGCAATAACATCACCAGCAACACCACCAACCACCCACCTAAAAACCTACCGCTTCGCCATCCACGTCCGCGTGCGAATTCGGCTGTGCTCAAACCACTGCCGGCTGTGTCGCAACGGCCAGCACGAAATGACTGAACCGCTAGACGCGGAACGGCTTGGTTATCGCCGCGTGAGGATCACACAGCCGGATGACGTTTGGTTTGGGGCGGAGTTGTGTGATAGCGATTATGTGATTGAGGGGGCGTAGCCGTGATTGCCAACTACAAAAACTTTCTCGAATCGAAAACGCAAGTCGGCTCGTCTGGTGGATTCTCACCGCTGTGGATGCCCGACGCCGCGTTTCCATTCCAACAGTCATTGGCCGACTGGGCGATTCGCAAGGGCCGCGGAGCATTGTTCGCCGATTGCGGGCTCGGGAAAACTTTAATGGAGTTGACCTGGGCGGAGAACGTAGTCCGCAAAACAAACCGTCCGGTCCTGCTACTCACACCCCTGGCGGTATCTCACCAAACATGCCGGGAGGCTGAGAAGTTCGGCATCGAATGCACGCGATCAAATCTCGGTGTGTTCAAATCGAAAATCGTCACGACGAATTATGAACGACTGCAACACTTCAATCCCGGCGATTTCGCGGGCGTGATCTGCGACGAATCATCGGCACTGAAAAACGCCTCTGGGAAGACTCGGCTGGCCGTCACTGAATTCATGCGGACGGTTCCGTATCGTCTGCTAGGGACCGCCACGGCCGCCCCCAACGACTTCGTGGAACTCGGCACATCTTCCGAAGCATTAGGCGAACTTGGCTATGCCGACATGATCACACGTTTCTTCAAAGAGGAAACAATCAAAGATTATCTCGGATGGGGACGGAAGATGTACAAGTTTCGCGGTCACGCGGAGCAACCATTCTGGCGATGGGTTTGCTCGTGGGCTCGCTCGTGCCGCAAGCCGTCCGACATTGGATTTTCCAACGTTGGTTTTGAATTGCCGCCGCTGGTCGAAAAAGAGCATCTAGTCGAAAACTCAACCGCTCGGCCGGGGATGCTGTTTTCGACTCCCGCCCGCAACTTACATGAGCAACGAGAAGAACGCCGCATCACGATCAAAGAGCGGTGCGAGGCCGCTGCTCAATATGCAGAGGCCCATAACGGGGCGTCAGTGCTGTGGTGTCACTTGAATGCGGAGGGTGATTTGCTGGCGGAATGCGTGAAGGATTGCGAACAAGTTTCCGGCACCATGAGCGACGAATCGAAGGAAGAGAAGCTTGTCGCGTTTCAGAACGGCCAGATTAAGCGGCTCGTTATCAAGCCAAAAATCGGTTGCTTCGGTTTGAACTGGCAACACTGCCATAACGTAATCACGTTCCCGTCGCACTCGTTTGAGCAGTACTACCAAGCTGTTCGCCGCTGCTGGCGGTTCGGCCAAAAGCATTCCGTCAACGTGACGATTGTGACGACGGAAGGCGAGCAAGGCGTGCTGAACAACTTGCAACGCAAAGCCGCTCAATCTGAGGCGATGTTCAAGCAACTATCCCAAAACATGCTCGGGGCGATTGCGATCGACGACGGATGGAAGTTCGTGCTACGGGAAAGGAAACCAAAATGGCTGTGATTTCGCAGGAAGTAAACGACAACTACGCCCTATACAACGGTGATTCATGTGAGGTTTTGCCGTCGCTGCCGAGTGAGTCGATCCATTTATCGATCTACTCTCCGCCGTTCGCAACGGACGGCGGAGGCTGTTTATACCGCTACACATCGTCCCCTCGCGATCTGTCCAACTGTCGCAGCTACGGCGAATTCTTCGATCACTATGAATTCATCGTTTCCCAAATCGCTCGCCTCACAATCCCTGGCCGAATTTCCGCTGTGCATTGCATGGACGTTCCGTCAAAGGGGGCGAACATCGCGGCCTATATCGACTTCCCAGGCGACATCATTCGGCTTTACGAGAAGCACGGATTTGAATACCTGCCCCGGATTTGCATTTGGAAAGAGCCGCTGGCCGTCCGCAATCGAACGATGAGCAAGGCACTGGCTCATCGGCAGATCGTGGAAGACTCGACACGTACTAACGTCGCGGCCAGTGACTATCTGATTCCATTCCGAAAGAATGGAGTCAACCCAACGCCAGTTGTGCATCCAGTCGGGCTTCTCGAATACGCCGGTAGTCGCGAAATGCCGAACGAGCTTCGCGGCTACAAGGGCTGGGAAGGCAAGCAAACTGAGAACCGATTCAGTCATTGGATCTGGCGGAACTATGCGAGCAGTTTTTGGGATGACATTCGCCTAGATGAAGTCCTGCCATATGAGGAGGCACGCGATGCAGACGACGAACGCCATTGCCACCCCCTTCAATTAGATGTGATCGAACGAGCTTGCGTGCTGTGGTCAAACCCAGGTGAGAATGTGTTGACCCCGTTCATGGGCGTTGGCAGTGAAGTCTATGGAGCCGTGAAGAATGGCCGCCGCGGCGTGGGGATCGAGCTGAAGCCGTCGTATTACCGCCAGGCTGTGCGGAACGTGGCGACCGCATTGGAAGTTCGCAAGGTCGAGCAGATGCCGTTGTTGGCGTCGATCGATGATAGCCAGGTGAGTAGTGAGCAGCCACCGCCTGACCATCGGCCGCAAACCGGAACAAACCTCCCCTGCGGCCATCCAAACACCGACGCGAATTGGTCGAACAACTACGGCTGCATCATGTGTGATTGCGGGGCGAAGCCAGTGCCGTGTGAGTTATTAGCCACCGCCAGCACCACCACCGACAGCAGTTTGGATGACATTTAACGAAGGGAGTTGGGTAGTGTTCGACACTCGCTTGCAAAAACTAAAAGACCATTTCGGCATCTCCACCGCCACGGATTGGCAAGGCGTGC
>Ga0137463_1000171_pt1 | contig 25143 bp, 20 predicted proteins | sample EasRivERMGT800_2_FD_102333 | JGI IMG/M metagenome (GOLD analysis project Ga0137463, IMG submission 102333) | Soil microbial communities from meander-bound floodplain in the East River, Colorado, USA - East River MetaG ERMGT800_2 | ecosystem: Environmental > Terrestrial > Soil > Floodplain ...
CGGTTCCGCGCTCGACCGAATCACGAGTTTGCCGCAGATTCTCGCGACTTGCCATCGGATGGCGCGGTTTGATAGCGAAGTCGGTACGACGCAACGGGTTACCTTTGTTAATGCAAAATGTTGGTCAGCCCCTGGTTCCCGCGAGTTTTTTCTCCAAGCCCTGAAAGGGCGACATAGCGTGCGTTGCAGTGAGCTGATCTCGAGATCTGTCGGATACGTCCACCGGATTGACGCAGCATGCACGAATCCGAGATGTCGCCCCTCCGGGGCTGGCACTGATTTTTCTGCCAATCCAGCGGCTCATGCCGCTGGCTAAAATATGTCGCCGCTCCGCGGCTAAAAAATCCAATGATCTCACAATCAAACCACCGAGGCCTTCATTGACTGCCCGCACGCTGATGGTGCAAGGGACCAGCTCTTCGGTGGGGAAGAGCCTGCTGGTGGCTGCGCTGTGCCGGATCTTCGCGCGGCGCGGCGTGCGGGTCGCCCCCTTCAAGTCGCAAAACATGTCGAACAACGCCGCGGTCTGCAGCGACGGAGCGGAAATCGGCCGCTCGCAGGCGCTGCAGGCGGCTGCCGCCCGCGTTGAGCCGACTGCCGACATGAACCCCGTGCTCCTGAAGCCCGAAGCCGACGTGCGCTCGCAGGTCGTCGTGCAGGGGCGCCCCTGGCAGACCCTCGCCGCGCGCGACTACTATACCCGCCGCGACGAACTCTGGCCGGTTGTCACTTCCGCGCTCGATCGCCTGCGCAGCGACTATGAACTGGTGATCATCGAAGGCGCCGGCAGCCCGGCGGAGCTCAATCTGCGCGAGGCTGACATTGTGAATATGGCGATCGCCCGCCACGCCCGGGCGCCGGTGCTGCTGGTGGGGGATATCGAGCGCGGCGGCGTCTTCGCCCAGCTTCTGGGGACCCTCTCGCTGCTCCCCAGCGCCGAGCGACAGCTTGTCGCCGGATTGATCGTCAACAAGTTTCGGGGTGATCTGTCGCTGTTCGACTCGGGGCGTGCCATCCTCGAAGAGCGCAGCGGGCTCCCCGTGCTGGGAATCGTCCCCTGGTTGTTCGATCTGCGGCTCCCCGAAGAAGATGGCGAACCGCTGTTTCAACGGCGTTCGCGCGCGGCCGCTGCAAACGAGCTCGACATCGCCGTCGTCCGCCTGCCGCGGATCGCCAACTTCGACGACTTCGACCCACTGGCTGCCGAGCCGGGCGTTTGCCTGCGCTATGTCGACGATCCAGCTGCGCTCGGCCATCCGCACGCCGTCATCCTGCCGGGAACCAAGAGCACCGTCGCCGACCTCGACTGGCTCCGGCGATCGGGCCTGGCCGCCGAAATTCAGCGGTTGGCAGACGAGAGAGTCTCGATCGTGGGCATCTGCGGCGGCTATCAGATGCTGGGCACACAGATCCTCGATCCCAACACGGTCGAGTCGAGCGCAGGCGCGACGCCAGGTCTCGGACTCCTGCCGGTCGAAACGGTTTTCGAGCACAGCAAAGAGACCCATCAGGTCAGCGCGGTCATTGATGATGATCGACACTGTCCCGGCTGCCACAGCGACGTCTTGAGCGGTTACGAAATTCACATGGGACGGACGTCTGGCGGGAGACCGTGGCTTAAATTCGCAGAACAGAGCGGTCGCGCGGTCGCGACGCCAGACGGCGCCGTCTCGGACGACGGGCAAATCTGGGGCTGTTATCTTCACGGCCTGTTCGGTAACGCGCGCTTCCAGGCCGCCTGGCTCGATTCGCTCGCGCGGCGTGCCGGCCTGCCACGTTGTCGCGATCAAATGAACCAGTCGATCACCGGGAGAACGTCAACCGCACCGCACCACCTCAATGCGGCACTCGATCAATTGGCCGACAATGTCGAGGCGGCCCTCGATGCACGCCGGCTCGAAGAAATCGTCTGGGCCGGAAAGGAGCGCGAATCATGTCTGCCGACGTAAACGCCGCCCACCGTGAAAAAATGCAGCGCCGCGACGCGGTCTACGAGCGGCAGATGGCCGCCGCCACGATCGAAAAAGGATTGCTCATCGTCCATACCGGGGCGGGCAAGGGAAAAACGACCGCCGCCCTGGGCCTGGCTTTCCGCGCTCTGGGGCAGGGGATGAAAGTCGGCATCGTGCAGTTCATCAAAGGGGCGATCGAGACCGGCGAGGGAACGCTGGTGCAGCGACTCGGGCCCGCGATCGAAATGCACACAATGGGTGAAGGCTTCACCTGGAAGACGCAGGACCGCGAGCGCGACATCGCCGCCGCCCGCCGCGGCTGGGAGAAATCGGTCGAACTGCTCCGCGATCCGGCGTTCGACATGGTGATCCTGGATGAACTCAACATCGTCTTGAAGTACGATTACCTGCCGCTGGACGAAGTGCTGGCGGAACTCGGGCAGCGTCGGCCGCTCCTGCACGTTGTCGTGACGGGGCGGAATGCCAATTCAGCTCTGATCGAGGCGGCCGACCTCGTCACCGAAATGACCATGCTCAAGCATCCGTTCCGGGCGGGGGTGAAACCTCAGCGCGGCATCGAGTTTTGAAAGATTTCTTTGCGATGCACATTGATCCCCGCGACGCGTGGCAACATCTCGATTCGTTGACCAAGCCTCCCCGCAGCCTGGGCCGACTCGAAGAACTGGCGGTTCGGCTGTGCGGCATCCAGGGGACGCTCGCTCCCCTCACCAAACCGCGCCGGCTGGTGCTCTTTGCCGGCGATCACGGCGTCGTCGCGGCCGGTGTCACCGCCTGGCCGTCCGACGTCACGCGGCTGATGATCGGAAATATCTGCGCCGGAGCGGCCGCCTCCACGATCTTCGCACAACAGACCGGGACGGAAACCGTTCTCGTCAACGTCGGCGCGCTCGACGGGGCCGGTCTCAACATCCGGGCGCCGGCCGCCGGCGCTCCGATCGTGCAATATCGCGATGCGCGCATCCGCTCCGGTACGCGCAACCTCGCCGAAGAGCCCGCCCTCACCGCCGACGAATTCACCCGGGCACTGGAAGTCGGCGGAAATGAGGCCCGCGCCGCCGCGAGCGAGGGGATGCGCGTCGTCCTCGCGGGGGAGATGGGGATCGGCAACACGACTCCGGCGGCCTGCCTGGCAATGCTGCTGGCCGACCTGCCGCTGGCCGAGGCTGTCGGCCGCGGCGCCGGGGCCGACGACGCCACGCTCGCGCGCAAACGGTCGGTGGTCGCGGACGCTGTCGAGCGCAGCCGGGCGATGCGAAAGGCCGACCCGGTTGCAGCCATCGCAGCGGTATCGGGTCTGGAGATCGCAGCGATGGCCGGCTTTTATGCCGCGGCTCATACCCTGGGGCTCACTGTTCTGCTCGATGGGTATGTCGCCAGTTCCGCTGCCCTGATTGCCGAGCGACTTCAGCCGGGCAGTGCCAAATCGCTGATCGCCGCCCACCTCTCGGCGGAACCGGGACACCGCCGCGTTCTCACCCGACTTGGATTGGAACCGTTTCTCGACTGGAATATGCGGCTCGGCGAAGGAACCGGTGCGCTGCTGCTCTTGCCGCTAGTCGACTCGGCGGCCGAGATGACTCTGCGGATGGCGACCCTCGCCGATCTCGGAATTGCGCCCGAGCCGCCCATCGTCCGGGAGCGCGCGTCGTGAGCGAGCTGCAGAAGAATCCGGCAGTTCCCGTGGGCGATCCGAGCGCTCCTCCCGCCGATGCCCCCTCGGGCAACTGGCAGTCCTTCGTCGCGGCAGCTCAATTTCTGACCCGCGTGCCGCTGAGGCGGAGTTCACACGTCGCCGGTGCCGCGTTGCGGAAGTCGCCAATCTTCTTTCCGCTAGTCGGAACCCTGATCGGCCTGTCGACCGCCGGTGTGGTGGCGCTGGGAGGCCTCTTCTGGCCGGCGTGGCTGGCGGTTTCGCTGGGGCTGGCCTTTGAAGCCCGCCTCACCGGTGCCCTGCACGAAGACGCACTTGCCGATTTCTGCGACGCTTTCGGCGGCGGCTGGACCCGCGAGCAGACGCTCGAGATCCTGAAGGACAGCCGCATCGGATCGTACGGCGCGGTGGCGCTCATCCTGGGAATCTTGCTGCGCGCCGGGGCGATGATTTTCCTTGCCTCGCAGTACGGATTCTGGACCTGGGGCGCGGCAATCGTCGCCGCGGCGACCGCGAGTCGCTGGATCGCCGTGCTGGCGATGGTCTGCGTCGCGCCGGTCTCGCACCGCGAGAGCCTGGCCCGCGACGTCGGCGCTCGACTCGGGATGCGCGACCTGTTGATCGCCGGCCTGTGGGGCCTGCCCGGTGTGCTCCCTTTCGCGATCATCAGTCCCCTGCACGCGGCCGCGTCTTGCCTGGTCGTCGCGCCGCTTGTGTGGTGGCTGCTCCAGGGGATCGAGCGGCGGCTGGGAGGCATCACCGGAGATTGCCTCGGGTTTCTGACGTTCGTTTCGCAGGTTGCCATCCTTCTGGTCGCTGCCGCCCAACTCGATTTCTGGAAGGCCCTGCCATGAAAGCCGAGCTGATTCTCGTGCGGCACGCACAGGTCGCCGGTCGCTACAGCGGGCGCTGCTACGGCAAGACGGACGTCGAATTGAGTCCCGTCGGCCGCCGCCGCAGTCGCGAATTGAGCGTGATCCTGGCGCAACACAAATCCGCGACGGTCCTGCACAGCGGACTGAGCCGGACGATTTATCTGGCCGACCTGCTCGGCGATCGGCTGGGGAGCGAGCCCCAATGCTGTCCCGACTTGCGCGAACGCGATTTCGGCAACTGGGAGCTGAGACCGTGGCACAGCATCCAGCAGCAGCACGGTTCTGAAATGATGCGGATCATCACGGAGCCTGAAACGTACCGGCCCGGTGGCGGTGAAACTTCGTTTGAAGTTCGCGATCGTGTGCTCCGGTGGTTTCGCGCGCTCCCACGGGAGAGGGTGACGATCGCCATTGCGCACGGGGGAACGATCGCGACGCTGCGCGGCATGCTCCTGGGCCAGCCCGTAACCGACTGGCTCCCATTGATTCCGCGCTGCGGCGAACGCGTTTCGATCAATCTGGATGAGGCTGGCTGAACCAGAACTGAAATGGCGAGACTGGTGCTGATCCTGGGAGGCGCCCGCAGCGGCAAGAGCCGCTTCGCGCAGGACCTGGCCGCGCGGCTGAATGAGACGGGCGTTCTGTTTGTGGCCACCGCCGAGGCGGGCGATGCCGAAATGCGGGAGCGAATCCAGATTCATCGCCGTTCCCGCCCGGCCGACTGGGAAACACTGGAGTGTCCAATCAATGTCGGAGCCACGCTGGCCCAGTCAGCAGATCGGCACACGGTCGTAGTCGTTGACTGCCTGACGCTGCTGGTCAGCAACATTCTGCTCGCCGTCGCCGATTCCAATCCGCAGCGCGCTCAAGGGCTCGTCGAGGCCGAAACCGCGTCACTTCTGGCCGCCTGTCGAAAGCGCCAGGGAACGGTCATCATCGTCTCCGGAGAAGTCGGTCAGGGAGTGGTCCCCGGCAATTCTCTGGGACGCACATTTCGCGACCTGCTCGGCTGGGCGAATCAGGCCCTGGCCGCCGAGTCGACGGCGACGTATCTGATGGTGGCCGGCTTTCCCGTCGAAGTCCGATCGCTGGCGGCCAGCGTCGAGGCTGCTGCCACGGCCCTGCGCCGGGAAGAGACTTAAAGAGAGAGAACCACGAAAAACACGAAAGGGACGGAACCGAAAAAGACGGAAATCCGGCGCGACTATGGCCACGAATTGTGCAGGTCACTCTGGGCGTGACGAAACCGGGAGTAGAGAGACGCGATCCACAGATGACGCAGATTCTCGCAATTAGACATGCCCCATTTTGTCAATTTCGGAATGCCGTAGTTGATAACCCTTCGCTAACCAAGCCCGGAAGCTGCGGAGCAGCGGCATAATTTAGCCAGTGGCGTCAGCCACTGGTCAGATTTTTTTATGATCGAAGCCCCGGAGGGGCGACATGAACCGTATCGATGCCGCCCCGCTGGGGCTTCTGCAATTTACTCTCGCGAATCCCTGGGGCGGGCACCGCCGCAAAGAGCGGTGGTCCCGCCAGGCTAAACTATGCCGCCGCATCCGCGGCTCGCAATTTGAAAGATCCCACGTAATGCGATCCGCTTCGACAAATCCTCTCACTTTCCGTTTCGCGATCTGCGTCGCGTTCCTCGCCCTTTTTGCTGGCGGCTGCGGCGCTCCTGCCCCTGCGCCGACTGCCGTTCCGTCCTCTCCTGCCCCCGTCGCCGCAACTGCGGCCGAATCCAACGCGACCGACGCACCGACCGAATTCCCGTTGACCGTCACCGACTCGCTCGGGCGCAAAGTCTCCTTTCCTCGCCCTCCACGGCGGATCATTTCCATCGCTCCCAAAAACACCGAGTTGCTTTTTGCGATCGGCGCCGGCGATCATGTCGTCGGCGTGACCAGCTACTGCAATTATCCGCCGGCGGCCCGAACCCGTCCGCAAGTCGGCGGGTTCGCCGCCAAGAGCTTGAGTCTCGAGAAAATCGTCGATCTCGAACCCGACCTGGTCGTCACCGGCGATGAAATTCACGCCGCGATTATCGAAGAACTCGATCGGCTCGGGATCGCCAGCCTGGCGCTGGGAGGCCAATCGTTCGACGAATTGTACGCCGAGCTGACGCAGCTCGGTCAAATTTCCGGGTACGCTTCCGAAGCCAATCGGCTGGTCGACGAATTGAAAGGCCGCGTGGACGCGATCGTCCGAAGCGTCCAGACGATTCCGGCGGGCCAGCGAGTCACCGTCTTTTACCAGACGTGGGACCAGCCGCTGATGGCTGCCGGGCCGGCGTCGTTTGCCGGGCGGATGATCGACATCTGCGGCGGCAACAACATCATCCAGGACACAGAAGCGAAGTATCCGCAGATCAGCCAGGAAATCCTGCTCGATCGCAATCCCGACGTCATCTTCGGGCCGACGATGACAACCTCGCACCTCGATCCGGAAAAAATCAGCGCCCAGCCCGGCTGGAGCGGGATCGCCGCCGTCCGCAACAAGCGGATCTACCTGATCGACGGCGACTTGATTTCGCGGTGCGGCCCGCGACTCGTTGACGCGCTCGAAATCATGGCCCACCTCCTGTATCCCGATCACTTCCAGAAACCGGCAACCAGACCGGCTGCAGAGGCCAAGTTACAGGAGCCGTCCTCTTGAACCGGCGGGGCCTATGTCTGGTAGTGCTCCTGGCGCTGCTCGCGATCGTGACGGTCCTGAGCCTGGGGTTCGGCGCAGTTTCGATTGGTCCCCAGCGGATCGTCGAAATCCTGTGGGCCGAGCACCAGTCCCCCCGGCCCCCGAGCGACGTGACGATTGTCTGGGAACTGCGATTGCCGCGGCTGCTCCTGGCGTGTCTGGTCGGCTGCGGTCTCGGCGCGGCGGGGGCCGGTTACCAGGGATTGTTCCGCAATCCGCTGGCCGATCCCTTTGTGATCGGCGCATCCAGCGGCGCGGCGCTGGGGGCGACGCTCGCGATCGTCACCGGGCTCAACGTCGCGGCGCCGGGACTGGGGACGGTGCCGCTTGCGGCGCTCGTCGGCGCGCTGCTGGCCGTGGCGATCGTCTACTCGGTGGCTTCGATCGGTCGCGACGTCCCGCTCCTCACGCTGCTCCTGGCCGGCGTTGCGGTCAGCAATTTCTGTATTGCCGTCGTCTCGCTCCTGATGTTCCTGCACGATGAAAAACTGGTGACGATCTTCGGCTGGCTGATGGGGAGCCTGTCGGGGCGCGGCTGGGCCGTGCTGCACACCACCGCCCCCTGGATCCTGGCCGGCGTCGCCGGACTGTGGCTGCTGGCTCGCTCGCTCGACGCGCTGACCTTCGGCGAGGAAGCGGCGTCGGCGCTCGGCTTGCGGCTGGCGCGGCTCCGCGCCTGGGTCGTTCTCGCCGCCAGCATCACGACGGCGGCCGCGGTCGCCGCCGGCGGGATCATCGGCTTCGTCGGGCTCGTCTCGCCGCATATCGCCCGCCTCCTGGTCGGCGCGCGGCACGCGTTTGTCATCCCCGCCAGCGGACTCGTCGGGGCGCTCCTGCTTGTCGTTGCCGACGACCTGGCCCGCACCGTCACCGCACCGGCCGAGCTTCCCGTCGGCGTCGTGACCGCATTGCTGGGGAGTCCCTTCTTCCTCGTCCTGCTGAAAACTCGCGAACGCAATCCGGGGAGAGGTGTATGAGCTCATTGGCAGCCCAGGAAGTCAGTTGCGGCTACGGCGATCGCCGCGTGCTCGAATCGCTGTCGCTGGCTGTTCGAGCCGGCGAGGTGGTTTCGCTCCTGGGGCCTAATGGTGCGGGGAAGACGACGCTCTTGCGCGCGCTGGCGCGGCTCTTGCGCCCCACGCACGGCACGGTGCTCCTGGACGGCGGCGACATCTGGCACCTGGGAGCAGGAGACCTGTCACGCTCGGTCGGCCTCATGCCGCAGTCGGAACGGCGCGACTGGCCCCTCACTGTGGAGGAATCGGTGCAGATGGGACGCGCGCCGCACCGGGGCTGGCTGCTCCCGTTTAACGCCGACGATGCCCGTGTCGTCGACGAAGCGCTGCGGAACACGGCCCTTCTCGATCTCCGCCAACGGCCGATCACCGAATTGTCGGGGGGCGAGTGGCGGCGCGTCATCCTGGCGCGGGCCCTGGCCCAGCAGGCCCGCGTGCTCTTGCTCGATGAGCCGATCGGCGGCCTCGATCTGCGGTTTCAGGTCGAGATGCTGCGGCTTATTCGCGAACTGGCGATCCGCGAGCAACTGGCGGTCGTTCTGACGCTCCACGACCTGAACCTTGCCGCCGTCTATTCGCATCGCATCGCGCTCCTCTCGGAACGAACGCTCATCGCCTGCGGCACGCCGGAAGAAGTCCTGACAGCCGAACTCGTCGGCCGCGCGTTCAGCGTGCCGGTCGCCGTGACGCGGCACCCCGTCTACGGCACACCGTTGGTCGTCCCGATGGGCGACGTTCCGCAGGGCGGCGGAGCGTAGCCGATGGACTGGCTTCCGCATCAAGTCTACGTCCTGTGCCTGGCGACCATTTTGGACGTCGCGCTGGGCGACCCACCCAGCCGCTGGCACCCAGTCGCCTGGATGGGAACGGTGATCAGCGCATTTCGCCGGCAAGCGCCGACGCACGGCCGCGCGCTGCCGTTTTTGGCCGGCGCGCTGTTCATGGTCGCCGGAATTGGGTTCTGCGCCACGGTTGGCCTGATGGTTGAAAGTCTATTGTGGGGCGGTCAGGGAGGATTTCCGATCGCGACCGAAATGCAGGGAAAGGTGCCCAGGCAGAATTCAGGAAGGCAGGAAGGGAGGAACCCAAGAGAATTCAGTTTGGGATTGTTATCGAACTTCCGAATCCCCGACGGCGGATCTGATCCAGAGGCTGAAATTCGCCGTGAAAGCCTGTGCCGTCGCGAGCTACAAAACCCCGGAGGGGTGACATCATGTAGCCAGTGGGACCACCGCTCTTCGCGGCGGTGCCCGCCACTGGTACTGTCGCGCGATGCGGGCAGCCCCGGAGGGGCGACATGGAACAGTTATCCGCTCGCGATCAGCACCAATTCCCCGCAGCCCCTCCGGGGCTTTGTGTCAGAGAACGATTCGTACCAGTGGCAGGCACCGCCGCGAAGAGCGGTGGTCCCACTGGCTACACTCCTTCGCCGCTCCGCGGCTACCGCGTTACTACCATCCCTCCCTCCGCTTCCTGGCTTCCTGGCTTCCTGCCTTCCTTACATTTCCTGGAAATCGCTCGATCTGTTTGAGGTGACACCGGACGTACAACTCGGCCATCCAGTGAAGAATTTCCCGACACCCGCCCGCCTGCCCCCCATCGCCGCGATCTTCATTGAAGCACTGCTACTGAAACTCGCCTTCTCTGTCCGCGGACTCGCCCAGGCTGGCCGCGCCGTGCGTCTCTCACTCGAACGGAACGACCTCACCAACGCCCGCGAACTGGTCGCCACGCATCTGGTCAGCCGCGACACCCGCTCGCTCACTGAATCGCAGCTCGCCGCCGCCACGATTGAGTCGCTGGCCGAAAACACGAGCGACTCGATCGTCGCCCCGCTCCTGTACTATGCCCTGGCCGGCCTCCCCGGCCTCTGGGTCTATCGGTTCATCAACACGTGCGACGCCATGCTCGGTTACCGCGACGCCGAGCGCGAATGGCTCGGCAAGGCGGCCGCGCGGCTCGACGATCTCGTCAACCTGATCCCGTCGCGGCTCACCGCCGGTCTGATGCTCCTCGTCGGTTTGGTGCGGCGCCAGGCATCCAGGCAGGCCCTGCGCGTCTGGTGGCGCGATTGCCGAGCGACCGCCAGCCCCAACGCCGGCCATCCGATGAGCGCCGCCGCCGGACTGCTCGGCGTCGAACTCGAAAAAGTCGGCCATTACAAACTCGGGCGCGGCCAGCGCCTCCCCGGCGCTAGCGACATCCACCGCACCACGCGGCTCATGTGGGGCACCTGGCTGGCCGCCCTGGCAGTGACATTTGTCCTAGTACTCGCGTTAAAATAGTCGACTATGCCGATCCCTGCCAAACCCGAACTCGCGAACCTCGCCGAAGCGCCGCACGGCTCCCTCGACTATGTGGAGCTCGAACGCCGCGGAATCGACCCGGCCGAGATCATTGACTTCAGCTCCAACGTCAATCCGTTCGGCCCATCGCCCAAGGTGACCGAGGCACTCCGCCAGGTCGACGTCGGCCGGTATCCCGATCGCGATTCGCTCCTCTTGCGCCGGGCAATCGCTGAATCGCTCGGCACCAGTATCGATCGCCTGATCGCGGGCAACGGTTCGACCGAACTCTTGCACCTCATTGCTCTGGCGTGGTTGCGGCCGGGAGACCGCGCACTGATCGTCGGCCCGACCTACGGCGAATACGCGCGCGTCGCAAAACTGTTCGGTGCCGAAACCATCGCGATCGACGCTGCCGCTAAATTTGGCTTCGTCCCTCCGGTCGCGGAAATCAGCCGACGACTGCGCGATCTGCACCCGCGGCTCTGTTTTATCTGCAATCCCAACAATCCCACCGGGCAGGTCCTCGATCCCAGCCAGATTCATGAATGGGCCACCGAGTCGCCGGAAACGCTATTCGTGATCGACGAAGCGTACGTCGATTTCATCCCCGAACTGATGACGGCGGGGATCGAGTTGCGGGAAAACCTGATCGTCGTGCGGTCGCTGACCAAAGCCCACGGTCTGGCCGGCCTGCGCCTGGGCTACGCGATCGCCTCTCCCGCCGTGATCGGCAACGTTAATCGGGTCCGTTCCCCTTGGAGCGTCAACTCCCTCGCTCAGGCCGCCGGAATCATCGCGCTCACCGATCGCGAATGCGTGCAGAGCAGCGTCGCGCAATTGATCGCCTCAAAGTCCCAACTCGTGCCCCGTCTGGCTTCGCTCGGACTGGAGGTCGTCCCCTCTGCCACCCCCTACTTTCTACTTCCGGTGGGGGATGCGGCCCGAGTACGCGAGGGACTCTTGAACCAGAATCTTCTCGTCCGCGACTGCACTTCGTTTGGCCTCCCCCGCCACATCCGCATCATGCCACGAACGCAGCCCGACAATGATCTCCTCGTCCAGGCACTCCAGACCTGCAAATAATCGTTTGCAACAAGCCTGCAGGTCTCGTATGCCGCCCCTAGGCCGCACTGCGCAGGGCCTGGCTGGTTGATTGCAGGCGGTCGAGAATCGCGGCGGCGGCGTTTGCCGTGGCGCCGGCGGTTGCGACTTCGTCGCGCAGCCGGCCCAGGTCGGCGGACTGTGCGGCGTAGGCCTCGTCGTCGGTCAGCCAGAGTTGCAAAAGATCGGTCATCGCGCCGATCGCAGGACGCGGGTTGTCGACCGGCGCGAATTCGGGCATGATCGGACGGCCGGCAATCAGATTCGGCAGCGAGAAAAACTTGCAGGTGATCATTACCCGGCAGAAGTAGTAGAACGCACGGTTGAGCCGGTACACGACCACCGCCGGAGTCTTCCGTGCGAGCACTTCGAGGCTGACTGAACCGGAGACCATCAGGCAGGCGTCGGCCGCTTCGATGATTTCGGAAGTCTTGCCGACGTGCAGCGTCACTGCCAGTTCCGGGGCCTGATCGGCCAGCATTTTCGCGCAGCTCTCGCGCTGCTCTTCTTTGTACGACGCGACGAGAAACCGGACGTCGGGGAGCGACCGGTACAATCGGCGCATCACGCGAATCTGAACTGGAAAATTCTGCTGCACTTCGTGCCGGCGCGAACCGGGGAGCACGGCGATCGTTCTGCGCCGGCCCGGTTTTGTCGGGCAGTGTTCGGCGATGAACTGGCGATCGAGTGGGCGCTGGGCGACCTCATCGAAGAAAGGGTGGCCGACGAATCGGGCCAGCACCCCTCGCCGGCGATACCAGTCGACCTCGAAGGGGAGGCAACTGAGAACGCAATCGACGTATTTCTTCATCCGCCCGACCCGCCAGGGGGCCCAGGCCCAGAGTTGCGGGGGGAGATAATAAAAGACGGGAATCCCCAGCTTCTTCGCCCCCCGCGCGATCCACCAGTTGAAGCCGGGAAAGTCGACGAGAACCACGGCGTCGGGCCGGTGCTCCTTGAGAAACTTTTGCGCTCCGCGGGCCACCCTGATGAATTTGAACAGCAGGGGCACGACCGGCAGGAAACCCATCACCGCCAGGTCGGTCAGGCGATACAGCAGCCGGCAGCCGGACGCTTCCATGAGGGGCCCGCCGAAGCCCGAGCATTCCACGCCCGGTTCCCGCCGCTGGAGTTCGGCCACAAGCTTGGCGGCATGCAGGTCGCCGCTCGGCTCTCCGACGGAAAAAAAAATGTGCATGAGGAGTCGGTCCGGCCTGGTCCTGCGTCACGCGGCGATCCGGGAGTACGCAGCCGGTTCGGTCTGCGCTTCGGCCCACAGGCAGCAGGTGCGCCGGCGAAATCGAGCGGCGCGCTCGGCGATCTCTTCCCACTCACGAACGCTGCGGGCCTCGCGGGGAATCATCAGTGTGGCGATCAGGAAAGCACCCAGGGGCTGCCAGCCCAGCAGGCGCTTCCAGGTTTCCAGTTCCGACAGCGAATCGGCCAGATACTCGGTCGACCAGGTTCCGGGGAAAGCAGCCAGGTGCTGCTGATAGCAGGTCGCTTCATGGAGGCCGGGATGTTTTGAACGTTGCGATTCGATTCGGCCCACCAGCACGAACCGTCCACCCGGCCGCACCGTGGCCAGGAGATGGGCCGTTGCCCGCAGCGCGGCGGCGCTCAACAGGTCGTAGCGATGTTCCGTCAGATCGCGCGCCAGGACGACGTCGAACGAGCCTTCCGGCAAGGGGACGATCGTTGACGCGCGGCAGCAGGTATAGTCGAGATGTCGGGCCGCGGTCTGTGCCGCCGCAATCCGATCAGGTGATTCGTCGATCCCGGCCGCATCGACCGACAGGTCGTCCAGAAAGCGAGTCAGTTCCCCCCGGCCGCAACCGGCATCGAGGACCCGCGACCCGACTCCAATCCGGCCCGACTCGACGAGCCGTCGCAGCAGGCGGCGGGAGAGTCCCGGTCGGGTGGAGTGAGGTTCTGAAACGTGACGAAACGGGAGAATCCAGTCCATGCGTCGCCTCACTCACGTCGTGCCGGAATCGTGGCGCAGGGGAATCCGTTCGCGACTTCTATTAGAGATCCAGTGGCTTGAAATGGGGCCCGGCCGGGTATTGCCGCGGGAGTGTATTGTGATTCCGCCGAACGGTCAATTGGAAGTTTTTCGCGGGAACGGGTGGGAATCGGTCCATCGTTCGGGGTGCATGGGCGACAGGCGTTGAGATCCCCAAAGGGGCGCGATTCGATAGCCCAGGGCGCCGCGCAGCGAAGCCCTGGGGAACAAACAGCAAAGTTCGACGAAAGCCCTGAAAGGGCGAGATTCCATCGGGATGAGATTGACTGGTGGTTCCTGGAATCTCGCCCCGTTGGGGCTTTCTTGCCGCCACTAGGTGGCCGCTGGTTTAATTTCAATTCTTCGGTCGCGTTTGGAATTGTGAACGGCGACTACTTATTCTTGTGGACTGATGATTGCCCTGCATCTGCCTTCCCGGGAGGGTTATTCTTGCGCCTGATTCTTGCCAGCCGATCGGCCGATCGTCTGCAGTTGCTGCGGGAGGCCGGATACGAGGTGGAAGCGTTCCCGGCCGACGTCGACGAGCCGCCGCTGGCGGACTGCGCCGACCTGGAGGCGGGACTCGTCCAGATTGCATTGTCGAAAGCGCACGCCGTCTGGCAGCGGGGAGCACGCGGCTTGATTCTCGCTGCCGATACGGTCGGCCTGGTCGTCGGTAAAGTGTACGGGAAGCCGGTCGACCGCGACGACGCCCGCCGGATGCTGCTGGCAATTTCGGGAACGACGCACGAAGTGCTGACCGGGTGGTGCCTCGTTCGGTCGCGCGATCAGTTGCAGCTTTCGGGGGTCGAGCGAACGACGATTACGATGCGCCCCTGGACCGAGGGGGAAGTCGTAGCGTATCTCGACTCAGGCGCCTGGATGGGAAAATCGGGCGCCTACGCGCTCCAGATTCCCGACGACCCGTTCGTGACAGCGATCGCCGGCAGCCAGTCGAACGTCGTGGGTTTGCCGCTGGAACGTCTGCGCGAGGTGCTGGCGGAATTGCAGCAGTAGCATTCGAGGTTGCGGTATCGGCCTCGTCGCATTCTCAGATGGGCTCACTGATCCACCTGATTCTCATGGAGGGCCTTGTTTAACCCGGAGCCGGGCACCGCCGCGAAGAGCGGTGGTCCGACGCCCTTTCGCGCTGCGGCCTCGCCGTTGGCTCGGGGTTATACGATCTGCAGAGCACGCGTTCAGACTCGGCTGACCACGAGAAAGTCCTGCGAGCAGGAAAACGCAAAGCCGTTGCCCGATTTGCGGAAGCGGCGGGTGATGAAGGCTTCGACGTCGTCCTTCAGCGGAACGGCGTGCATCGGGAGCAGATTCAACATGAATTCGGCGATCGTATAGGCTGTCCCTGGATCGGGGGCCGTGATGTGACTGTCGACAGTTTCGATGCGACAGTTGAACGTGCCGGTGTGCCGAGCCGAGAAGTCCTGAGCCAGCGCCTGGAGATGGAATCGCTGGCCGTGAAAATACTCGACCAGCGCCATGCAGTCGGTTCCGGGGTTCTGCAGGACCACAACCAGCACTCCCTGCGGAGCCAGAAACGACGCCAGGCGTTCGAGGGTGGGAACCCAGTCCGCCGCCGGGATGTAATAGAACACGTGCGACGCCAAAACGAAATCCGCCGGACGGTCGAGCATGCACTCCAGAATCGGCAATGCGACGATGGTGGCGCCGGGGCAATTCGCAGCAAGCTGCCGGCGCAGATGCGGATTCGGTTCGATGGCGGTCGTGCTTTCGAAGCGGGGCGCCAGCCAGGCGGTCACTTTGCCGGTTCCCGCGCCTGCGTCAACAAAATGGCGCCGCTCGGGGAGCCGGTCGAGCGCCGTTTCGAGCCAGCCGCGGGCTTTGTCTTTCTGATCGGTGTTCGCGAGGAACACGTCGAAGGCCCGTTCGTATTCTCCCCCCAGCGAGTCGTAGACAGCCGCGCGCGCTTCGTTCATGGATCCTGGTCCTTTGTCAGTCAGGGGGCGTTCCGTCGGTCGAGTAATTTCTGCACTCCTTGCGAGATGATCCCCTCGATGGCGGCCGGGCCGAACTGCTGCGCCAGCTTGCCGAGGGCGCTGCGATCGATGCGCGGCCGGCGGAGCGTTCCCGAGATGGGAATCTCGAGAACCTGCCCCTGCAATCGACTTAAGAAAGGAGACCGCTTGAGGATTTCGTCCGACAGGGAGATCGAGGCGATGATGTCGAGGGTCTGGTCGACGCCGACCGAACCCCGCGTTCGCACGACGATGTTCCGCACCCGAAATTCCAGCGAGCTGTGATGGATCCGGCGGCCGTGGAGTTCGAAGTCGACGGCTTGCTTCTCAAACTGCACGAGCGGCCGGTCGAGTCCCAGCCAGTCGCGCACCGGGCCCCCTCCTTCGCCGGGCAGGAAATTGCCGAGGATTTCGCCCAGCTCAGTCAGGAGCGGCCCCGGCAGGACCTGCCCGCGCGCGACGAAAAGTTTGCCTCCCAGATCGCCCGACAGCGGGTCGAGCAGCGGGAGTCGCGTCTCATCGAGATCGATGGAAAACTGCCCTTCAGTGCGGGTCGCGTCAGCGAGGATCGGCGCCACGAACATCAGCCAGGTGTTGCAGGCTTCTTCGGTCAGCGCCACACCGTCGACGAGTCGGCCGGCGGGAATTTCGACGTGCGGCGGCCCGTCATCGAGTAGCAGCCGCGGCGCCAGGTTCAGTTTTCCCCCGCTGACGGCGACTTCGGTCGGCTGCAGCGCGACGATGGCCTGTGCCAGTTCGAAATTGAGATCGGCCGGTCCGGCGGCCAGGCCGAACAGGTCGCCGCTCTGCCAGCCAACGCTGGCCGAGCCGGCCAGTCCCATCGGCACGAGGGGGTGCACATCGGGAGTTGCAGCCGGGCTCCGTAGCGAACCGGAAATTGAAAAGCGGCGCGAATCCTTCCCGACGATCTGAACGTGCGGACCGACAAGATTGCGGACTCGTTCGAGCAGGCGCGGCAGATCGTAGTCGACCTCGCCATTCAAACCGAGTCGCCGCGCGCCGGTCAATTCGTCGATCGAGCCGCTTCCCTGGACACGAATTCCTTCAGATCGGGCGGCGACTTCCGCAATTTCGAGCGCATCTTTTTCTCGCAGCCAGCGGGTGCGGCAGGTGATTTCGAAGTGCGGCTCTTCCCAGAGCGATTGCCATTCCTGAACCGGCACGAGTACGACTTCGTTCTCCTGTTTGCGAACTTCGCGATCGATCCGCCGGTCCTCGCGCCGCATCTGGCGGTCGGCCCGGCGCTGGGCCTGCATGCCGCGCCGGCCGGGAGCCAGAATCGGAGGAGGACGGTCGGGAATGACCACCGGCGGCCGCTCGATGGGGTGAATGTCCCCCGCGCGGCGTTCAACCATCGTCGTCGCCTGCCGGCGAATCAGCAGGTTGTCGATCGTTCCTTTGACTTCGGCCCCCCAGATGTCGGGAGACTCCCGTTTGAAATCGACGACCAGCCCGATCTTGCCGTGCAGTTCGCGATGGCTGGTGTCGACGAATTGACCGAGACGCGAGCCGACGTGGTCCAGGTCGCAGCCAGCCTCGAGATGTAGAAAGTCATTCCCCCCCCGGCCAGTCAGTTGCACGAGATCAGATTCGCATTCGAGACGGTCGATCGCCAATTGACCCGGCTCGAGATGGAAATCCACGTTGAAGTTGAGCGGCTGGTCCCACGCGATTCGTTCACCGGCGACCAGCGCTTCGAGTTTCGACGTCCCGAGTTTCCCGTGCCACTTCGACTTGCCCCCCTCGATCCGGCTGGCGACGTCGATCGTGACCGTCCCCTCGGTCGGCTCGGTTCCCGGTCGCAGCGGTACCAGATGTGGAAAGGTTCGACACAGGGCCACAAGATTGATGTCGCCATTCAGCTTGAAGTCGGCATTGGCCAGTGCTTGGGAAGCATCGCCGCTGGTCGAAGCGGTCTCGTGATTGACCGGAAACGTGCCTTTTCCCGTGAGGCGACAGACCGGCGATTTCAGATCGAACGTCTCGACGAGGCACACGGCACCATCGAGCGAGAGCTTCCCGGAGAATTCCGTCTGCCCGAGTGCGGTTCGCTCATCTGACGGCTGCCTCGGCCAGGCCGTCTTGAGATCGGATGTTTTGACCTGCCACGCCCCCGAGAAATGCGGGGGCTGGCCGGCTGATTTTGCCGGTTCCGATCCCACGCGAATGTCGGCCGAGACGGGCCCCGTCAGGTCGAGACCGGGACAAGCGCGGTGCAGCAACGGGGTGAGCGTTTCGACGGGGAGATCGTTGGTCCGCACGGCGACATTCCAGGGACTCGCCGCGTTGGGCAATCCATGCGGCGTCGACGTGTAGGTGACATCAAGCTGGAGGCAATCGGCGACGGAACTGTCGTCGAGTTTGGCGGCCAGGTGCACTTCGCTGGGACGGGATCCATCAGGAACGAGCTGGCCGTGCGCTTGAATGTGATTCCATTCCACCGTCCGACCGGTCTGGGCGTCGGTCGCATGAATGGTGGCGTCGAAGATTTCGAACGTTCGAGCTCGGCGTCTCTGTTTCGGGTGCTTGAAGACCGGCGTGAGCGCGTCTTCGACGTTGCTGCCATCGGAGCGCAAGTGCAGGGTGACGGCGGGCTGTTCGACCTGGACTCCCACCGGATCGTCGGGACGCACCAGGCGGGCCCAGATTCCGTGGTCTTCGCGAATCAGACGACTCGTCAACAAGGGCGCACCGTCAACTCCATCGAATTGCACGTCGTGGAGTTCGGTCGACCCCCACCACCACAGCCAGGCGCTGCCGACTGTTATCTTTCCGGGATAGCCCGGCAGGCGAATGCGGGGGAGGTCGTGCCGTAGCGGCGACCAGGCGACCAGTTGCGGCGTCAGGAACACGAGCCCCAGGAAACCCGTCAGGCAAATAGCAATTGTCCCGCGCCGCGAAATTCGCCGGCGCGGCACGGCGCTGGTGGTCGCCGGACGATCGCCGGTGGCGCTCTCTGGTCTGGCCGGATGCGGTGTAGCAGGCACGATGGAAGTTTCCAAGCAGGGATTCGCAATCTCCTCTCGCTGCGGCAAAAGGCGCGCCAGCGCAGGTGATTCTACGCAATCGACGGCGCGCGGCGATAGGGGACGGCCCGCCGAGCGTTCACGTCGCCACGTTTCGCAGAATCGCCAGCGCTTCGCGAAGCAGATTGTCGTCGTGCTCGGCGTGAGCATACGGCACCAGGTACGTCCCGTAGATCAGGGCGCGAAATCGCGCCAGGCGCCATGTCGCCTCGTCGATTGGTCCGTAAGCATTGCGAAACTGGTCGCGCGAATCGGGAGGAAGAAAGCTGAACGCGATCGACAGGTCGAGCGCCGGATCGCCGCCATGCACGTCTCCCCAGTCGATGATCCCCGACAGTCGACCGTCATCGTCCACGAGCAGGTGGCGGACGTAGAGATCGCCATGTACGAGCGCCTGAGCCTGCGAGGGCCGGGCGGTCGCCGTGTCATCGATAATCCTGAAATAGGATTTGGTCTCGGGAATCAGACCGAGCCGGGCGATCTCCTCAAGTCGCTCCTGGGCCTGCGGAATTCGGCGCACCGGGTCGAGGCGTCCCAGGAGATCGGGCGGCGCACCAAACTGCCGCGCCTCGGCAGCGCTGATCTGGTGCAGCGCTTTCAGGAATTGGCCCAGGGCCGGCGCCATCGCCGATCGCTGTGCCAGGGTGAGTCCGGCCGAGCAGGCAGTCCGCCCGGCGAGGTGTCGATAACCCCCGAACGGCCAGCTGAACCGCTCGCTCGGCACGCCGACGAAAATCGGATTCGGCACCGGCAGGGGCAAGCGCCCGGCGAGAGACGGCAACACGCGCAACTCGTGCGCCAGGAAATCAGCCGCGATCTGGCGCCGTGGAAAGCGAAACACGAATTCGCCGTTCACGAGAAAGGCCGTGTTGTCCCAGCCGAACCCGAGCGGTTCGATCCGGCAGGGCGCCAACTCGGGAAATTGGCTGTCGATCAACTCGCGTGCGAGTTCGGGAGGGAGGATCTGTTCTGCAGTCCAGGGGGGCATGACAGCGGGAGTGTAACGGTTTACCCGGCGTTCTGCCGCTGGCAGCGGGCGCTTCACAAGAACCACCAAAAGAACAACCGGGGTGCGAAAGGCAGCACCCCGGTTGCGGATGTCGGACAAACACCCGGGAAGGACGACTCACGCGGTACGTTAGCGGTCCAGTTGCGAGGTGACCGGCAGGGGCATCGGCGGCGGGACAATAACGCCATCGTTTTCGTCGCCGGCCGAGCCAGGCTGCCTCTGAATGGCATCGAAGGGGTCGGATTCGATGATCGGTTCCGGGATCTGGCGGGGAGAATCGGGTTTGCTGCTGATCCGCGTCGAACGACTCTCCAGGATCGAACGGGCCGCGGCACGCAGGTCCTGATCGCTCAGGCGGCGAACGTTGGCAATCTGCGAGAGGGGCTCCATGAGCTTGGCCACCCGCCCGATGGTCGTTTCCATCATCATGATCTGCAGCAGTCCCTCGCGCATCTGCGTCAGCGACTGGATCTGCTCTCCGAATGCGTCTCGAAAGTCGGTCAGCAGCTCGAGGTTCTGCACGGCGTCGGCCACGTCGCGGGTTTCATCAGTCAGTTTGTCTTTGAGCTCCACCAGCCGATCGAGGCTCGCAAACGCATCAGACAGTTCGTCGCCGTGGGCTTTCAATTCGTCCTGCAGGATGAACAGCCGGTTGGCGCTCGAGCGGGCCGCTTCGATGTTCTGCCCGTGAGCGACAATCTGGTCCTTGAGTGCGATGAGTTCGCCGGCGGTCGATCGGGCGTCGGCGATTCCGGCGCTGTTGCGGGCAATCTCGGTCTTCAGTGCGAACAGCTCTGCCATGTCGCGGCGAACGCGATCGATGTCAACCAGCGCTTCTTCGGCCTTGGGGGCAGTCGCATGTTCGGCAACCAGCCGCTGCTGAACCTGCACCATCTCTTCGAGGGTCTGCCGCGCGGCTCCCGTATAATCCTGATGCTGGAGTGCCAGGTCCTGAACTGCCGCCAGTTTGCCCAGCGATTCCGACGCGTCGACTGAGCGGAGCGCCTCGTCCTTCAGGTCCTGCCGCAGGCTGCGAATATCACGGACGTTGGCGCGGGCTTCGCGGATCTGACCCTTCAGAGCGTTGAGGTCGGCCAGCAGGTGGCCGGCTTCCCAGGCCTGATTGCGTTCCCCGACGAGCAGTTGCAGATCCGATTCCAGCGCCGCCATCTGCCGCTGAATCTGGCCCAGTTGGGAGAACATCGGCTGCGCGACAATGATATAGACGGCGACAAAACCAACGACGATCCCGATCAGAAAGAATCCCCAGATCAGCGTGTTCTTTTCAACCAGGGCATCTGAGTCTTCGCTGATCGCATATTCCGAATTGATGTGGGTCGTATTCAAGGGGGTGGCCTCCGTCGTACCACGGAATGGAATCGCACAGGATGACTTCGGAAGGAAAGCCGAGGATGCTCTTCCGGCATTGGCGCGGAAGGGTCATTGCAGATTTCCTGTATGCTCTAGTATCGCCATTTTCAACCGCAGCCTTTCGCCAAATACCCCGACTTCACAGTTCGGCGTCGACATTGAAGCCTGCGATCGCAAATACGAATCTGTCGATTTGCCGCAAATTCACGGAAACGCCACGGTTTTCCTCAAGAAGTCGGTGCTTGGGTGCGGCGACGGGCCGAGTCGCAGGAACGCCGTTTGACTGACGGTCCACGGCAAGGACGTCGATTTCGGCGCGCATCATCTGCCGCGCGGGTTGTTGTCAGCGGCTGACCGGCGATGAAGTGCTCAATGTCAGCGAGCGTTCGCGCCGAGAGAATTCGGCGGCTGACTGGCCAATTGCACCAGCGATTCTTTGACGCGAATCACCTGCTCGGAATTCACAGTCAGATAGCGATGCCGGCCATTTGGTACTTCTGAAAAGCGCGTAATCTGCTGATCGTCCACGGTGATCCGTCCTGGTTCCGAGAGACCGAAGTAGCCGCGATCAGGGCGCACCGCATACAGGACGGCCGTCAGATCCCACGTTTCGCGATCGTAGGGCATCTTCTGGTACAGTTCATAACCTTCGCGCAGCGGATGGTGTTTTACGTAGCGAAAATCGCATTCGATGCTTTTCGCCGGATACTTGATCGCCTGCCCGATTTCGAAACCGCTGACGACGATCGGCGTGGGCCAGTCTGCGAAGACCTTCTTCGCGGCAGCCAGATCGATGTGGACGTTATATTCCTTCATTCGCGCACCGCCGCCGAACATGCCCGCCATCATGACCAGCTGCCGGCATTTGCGGTTGACGAGTTCGGTCCCTGCGAATGGCGAATGGGCATCGGCGGGCGAATCGAGCAACCGGGCGAGATTCGTCGAGAAGCCCACCACCACGATGACGACCGACTGATCGGCCTGGCCGGCCAGGGTCTGGCGGAGCACGGCGACCGCCTCGGGGGCGTCCTTGCTCGAGAGCAACCGATGCGGATAGCGCTGGCTTTTGCCACTGTCGTCGCGGGCCTCGCTGGGAAGGCGGATGTACTTGCTGTCTTCGGGAGTTTTGCCGCCGCGGACGATGCCGATCGGGATGTTCCCCCGTTCATAGAACGTATTGACGAGGTCAACGTAGGGGCCGGCGAATTCGTTGTCTTTGCTCAGCGTCACTGCCAGCAGCCGGCATTCGCCGCGCGACTGAAGCGCGTGGATCACGCCCAGCGCCAGGGCGTCGTCAATATCGTTCCCCATGTCGGTGTCGAAGATCAGCGGCAGGCGACTATCGGTCGCCGGACCGGTGGGATCATCCGCACGCGCCACACTGACAGACAGCAGCAGCCCCAGACACACAGCCAATCTTGCCGGCATGTTCTTCGGTCCCCTGGATCGCGTCGTGGATTAGATGACGGACGATGAGAATAACGTGGCCGGGTCGGAAGTGGCAACGAATTGCGGAAGATGACCGGACAGCCGGGCGCCGCAGCGGCGACTATTCCAGAATGATGTCCTTGACGGTGTGGCCCCCCGGAATCATCGGGAGCACGTGCTCCTGATACGGGCAGACGATGTCGAGGACGTAGGGGCCGGGTGCAGCCAGCATTTCGGCGAGTGCCTGGGGGAAATCCTTTTTGCTGCGCACCTGCCGGGCTGTGATGCCGAAGCCTTCGGCAATTTTCACGAACTGGGGATAGGTCGCTCCAATGGGACCGGCCCCCTTGCCGGTGGCTTCAGGATGATCGATCGGCCCCAGGTAGGTGTGCGCCCGGTTGCTCTTGTGGAACCGGTCTTCCCACTGCATGACCATGCCCAGGTGCTGATTGTTCAGCAGAAAGACCTTCACGGGCAGCTTCTCGCAGTACAGGGTGGCCAGTTCCTGAATGTTCATCTGGAATGAACCGTCGCCATCAATATCGATGACGAGTTTGCCGGGATGCGCGGCCTGGGCCCCCATCGCCGCCGGAAGACCAAAGCCCATCGCCCCCAATCCCGAACTGCTCATCCAGCGGCGGGGGCGATCGAATTTGAAGTATTGCGCAGCCCACATCTGATGCTGGCCCACACCAACGGCCACGTACGGGTCGCGATCGAGTGTCTGGCGGTGCAGTTCTTCGATGGCATACTGCGGGAGAATCTGATCGGCGCCAGGATCGCCGTAGCGCAGCGGATGTTTCTTGCGCCAGCCGTCGATTTCACGCCACCAGTCATCGAGCGGCGGAACGTCGTCGTCGGTGATCGCCTCATTGAGAGCAGCGAGCACTTCGCGCAGATCGGCCACGATGGGAATGTGCGCCAGCTTGTTCTTGTGAATCTCGGATGGATCGTTGTCGACATGCACGATCTTGCCGTGCGTCGCGAATTCAGAAACCTTCCCCGTCACACGGTCGTCAAACCGCACGCCGAAGGCCAGGAGCAGATCGGCGGCGTTGATGGCGAAATTCGAGAAAACGGTGCCGTGCATCCCCAGCATGTGGAGCGATTGCGGATCGCGACCGGGAAACACCCCCAGCCCCATCAGCGTCATCGTCACGGGAATCCTGGTGCGTCGTGCAAATTTCAGCAGCTCTGCGGACGCGTCGGAATTGATCGCGCCGCCGCCGACGTAGAGGATCGGTTTCTTCGAGCGCTTGATCGCCGCCAGGACCTGACGAACCTGCGCCTGGCTGACCGCTTTGGGCTCCGGCCGGTAGCCCGGCAGATTCATCGGCGGATCGTAATCGGGATGCCCCGAGGCTTTTTCGGTCTGCAGGTCCTTGGGGAAGTCGATCAACACGGGCCCCGGGCGACCCGATCGCGCCACATAAAACGCTTCTTTAACGACCCGCGGAATGTCTTCGAATTTCGTGATCAGGTAATGATGCTTCGTGATCGCGCGGCACACCTCGACGATCGGCGTTTCCTGGAAGGCGTCGGTACCGATGAACTTTTTCGCAACCTGCCCGGTAATCGCCACGATCGGGCAACTGTCCATCTTGGCATCAGCCAGACCGGTGACCAGGTTCGTGGCTCCGGGACCGCTGGTCGCGATGCAGACGCCGACCTTCCCGGTGCTGCGCGCATAACCCTCGGCGGCAAACACACCCCCCTGCTCGTGCCGCGGCAGAATCGTGCGCAGGCGCTCTGTCTGGTAAGTCAGCGCCTGGTGGATCGGCATGCTGGCGCCACCCGGATAGGCAAATACCGTATCGACGCCCTGCCTGACCATGGCCTCGACGAGAATGTCTGCGCCATTGAGAACGGGGTGAGTCTGGGTTTTCGCCTTGGATTCGATCTGTGTTTTCTCTGCTGCCACGGTCGTGTCGCCTTGGAACTTTCTGTTCAGGTGTGCATTTCGGGCCTGTCAACTGACCCGTCAACTGACAAGTGCAGCTGGCCCCGGGTTCGAAGAATCTGCCCAAAATATGATAAACAGGGGGCCTGCCAAATGCGAGACTGTTTGTGCCCACGCACTGCTGCCGGCCGCCGCCAGATCGCTGGCAGCTCCGATTAAGCCGGTTGATACGGGACATAGGGGATGCCGAACGTGTCGGCGACGGCTCGATTCGTCAGCTTGCCGTCCGACATGTTCACGGCATTGGCCAGCCCCGGATCGAGTGCGGCGGCGGCCCGCAAACCGCGCTGGGCGATCTGAAGAACGTAGGGAAACGTGACGTTGCAAAGCGCGTAGGTACTCGTCCGCCCGACCGCTCCGGGCATATTCGTGACGCAATAATGGACGACGCCGTGGACGATGTACGTCGGCTTCGAGTGGGTGGTCGGCCTGGAAGTTTCAACGCAGCCCCCCTGGTCGATCGCAACGTCGATAATCACGGCACCCGGTTTCATCAGTTTGAGATCGTCTTCGCGCACCAGTCGCGGAGCCAGCGCCCCTTCGATGAGCACCGCGCCGATGACGAGATCCGCCCGCATGAGCTGATCGCGGATGTTGTGGCGATCGCTGTACAGCGTATTCACGTTGGCGGGCATGATGTCGTCGAGGTACCGCAGCCGATCGACGGAAATGTCGAGGATGTTGACGTCGGCCTGAAAGCCGGCGGCGATTCGGGCGGCGTTTTTCCCAAC
>Ga0137463_1000172_pt1 | contig 25021 bp, 21 predicted proteins | sample EasRivERMGT800_2_FD_102333 | JGI IMG/M metagenome (GOLD analysis project Ga0137463, IMG submission 102333) | Soil microbial communities from meander-bound floodplain in the East River, Colorado, USA - East River MetaG ERMGT800_2 | ecosystem: Environmental > Terrestrial > Soil > Floodplain ...
CCGAGCGCCGCGCTGCCGGCGTCAACACCGATCACGGTTCCCGTGGCGCCGTGCGCCGCCGCATCGTAGATGCCGCTGTAGCCGTTGACCGTGACGGTGGCGGTGGCCTTGGCAATATCAATGCTCACGTCGCCGCTCTGGTCGGTGTAGTTCGTCCCGCCGGTGAACGTCCAGTGCGCCGTCCCGCCGGGAACGTTTGTGAAGCTCGCACCGAGATTCAAACTGCTGCCGAGCGCCGCGCCACCGGCATCAACGCCGGTCGCGGATCCCGTGGCGCCATGCGCTGCCGCATCGTAGATGCCGCTGTAGCCGTTGACCGTGACGGCGGCGGTGGCCTTGGCGATATCAATGCTCACATCGCCACTCTGGTTGGTGTAGTTCGTCCCCCCCGTGAACGTCCAGTGAGCCGTGCCGCCGGGATAATTCGTAAAGCTCGCGCCGAGATTCAGACTGCTGCCGAGCGCCGCGCCGCCGGCATCAACGCCGCTTGCGGATCCCGTGGCGCCATGCGCTGCCGCATCGTAGGTGCCGCTGTAACCGTTGACCGAAATTGTGGCGACGGCCTGCAGGATGTCGGCCGTGGTCGTGGGCTGAGTGAGCAAATAGTTGCCGGAATCCTTACCGACAATCGTCAGACCGGACACGGTCACGGTCTTGGCCGTCCCGGCGTTCGGATCAGAGAACGTGCCGGTCGCGCCGAGTGAATTCAGGTTGACAATATCGCCAGCCACCTTGCCGGAAAGCGTTCCCGTTCCGACCAACGTTGCCGCGGTCGTTGCATTATAGGTCTTGTTCTGGGCCGAAATGCCCGACACGGTGAGCTGCTTCTGCGAAATCGTCGCGGTTGTGGTGACCGGGGCCTGAAGTGTGTAGCGCGAGGCGGCGGCTCCGGTCAGCACCAGGCCAGTCACGGTCACCGTCTTGTTGACGCCGGCATCCTTGGTGGCAATGGATCCTGCCGCGCCCGTCGTGTCCAAAGTCACTGTGTCTCCGGCGACAATCCCCGACAAGGACGCGCCTCCCGTATTGAGCGTGACCGCCGTCGTGCCGTCGTACTCTCGGCCGTTCGCCGTAATGCCGGACTCGATCAACACGGCCTTGTCGACCGTAAGAGTCCCTTGGCCGGTGACAGCACCGCCGCCCGTCGCGCCAGTGGGACTCGCAGTCACCGTGAAATTTGTCGCCCCGGGCAATGTCCTGCCAACCCCTGTCCCAGTGGTCGTCAATGTCAGCGTGTAGGGAGAGCCGTTATTCGTATTACCGCTCCCCGCGGTCGAAGGGCTGAAAACTGCCGAGACGTCGGCCGACAGACCGGAAACGCTCAGAGCCCAGGTTTTCGGATTGTTTCCCGTTGTCTTGACGTCGATGGAGTAGGTGACCGACGACTGCGTTCCATAAGTGGCCGATCCGGACAGGATACTTACGGTGACGCTGCTGAGTGAGCCATCCGTAAACGCCTCTGTCGCCACGGCACCGGATGACAGACCGGTGGCGGTCACCAGCAGCGAAGCGCCGGCATACTGGGGGTCGACATACCACGCGGTATGAACCGTGCCGGAATCGTCGGCAGTTGCATCCCAGGCCAGGTTGCCGGGAGGCAGATCCGGAACGCCGTCGGTGCGAGTGACTTGGAACTTGACAGTCTCACCAGCCTGGAAATTGACGTCGGGACCGGCGTCGTTCGACGCAGTCATCTGGGCCGTCGAGCCGGGGGCATAGTCGGGTTGATCGGTCACAACCGCGGCCGACAGCAACAGCCGCGACTCGAGTTCTTGACTACAGACCTCGATTTGCTGTCCGTAAAGGCCCAGACTGCGATGCTCTCGCAAACTCCGTCCGTTGGTGCTGCGGCGCGTCCGCTTGATCCGCAACAGGACATTCTGCAACAGGTCTTTCCAGGTGAATTTCATGGAATTGGGCCCGATCGTAAGGAGGTGGCGCTGCGTCCCGGGAAAGGATGCCGCTTGAAGGGAAGGATTTGCCGGGTTATGTTACACAGACCAGGGACGTGTTCGCATACGCTAAAACGCGTAGATTCAGCAGTTTCCGAAAGTCCCGGAAAACCAATCCGGGACGGACGATTTGTTGTCAGACCGAAATTTGACAAGCAAGCATCTGGAACCTGAAATGGGCCCAACTGTCGCTGTCGTGATGGTCAATGTTCCTGAACAGGATTGGTCTTACACAATCGACGAAGAGCCACAGATCCTGGGGCGCTCGGCTGACGCCGGAATTGGGATTCCGCAGCAGTTCGGGCGCGTGTCACGCCGACATGCCACCCTCTGGCGTCAGAAATCCGACATTTGGCTGCGAGACGAAGGATCGACGTACGGGACGCTGGTCAATGGTGTCTTTCTGAAAGCCGGCCAGCCGGTCACGATCAAAGTCGGCGACCGAATTGCGCTGGCAGACGTGGAATTGCTGGTGGTCGGCCAGTCGTCGAAGCGGGCCGATCCAGCGCCTGTGACGCAACGCAGTTCCCGGTTTGTGGAGTGCTCCGGGACCGGATCCGAAACGGTCTCCATGCGCTCGAACTCGCTCGACCTGGCGCGGGCTGCTGTCGAACAACTCACGACCTCGGAATTAGACATCGTGCTCTGGATGTATCGGGGTTATACGAATGACGGCGAACTCGGCCGGGTGTTGTTCCGGAGTCCGCACACCATCCGCACGCATGTCGCGAGCATTTTCAGGAAACTTGCCGTTCACTCGCGCGCCGAAATCGTGACGTGGCTCAAACGCAGCGGCGGTCTGCGGCCCGATGAACAGAAACAACTTCCACCCGCGGCCAGAACGGCCAGGCTTGCAACGCCGTACAAGAGAACTCGATCCCGATCGGGATGATGCCGGGCCGAATCCGCCAGGGGAAGGTGCAGTTGAATAGTCCCACCCCGGCTCAGAAGGCGGCGCAGAATCACCAGGATGCCACGTCATCACCGAGTAGAAATAGACGCGGTGCAATCCGTCAGGCGAGGTATTGAGCGACACCGATGGGATCGGCGGCGGCGCAGCGTCATCGGGTAACAAATTGTCGGTAATCTTCGAGCGGGACACTGCTCGTCGATGACAGGCGAATTCGCGTCATGAGCCTGAGAAAGCTTCGTTCGTTGTGGGCCGGCCTCGTCGGTATGAGGTATCAGGAGTTGCCGACCCCTGGCTGCGATGCGAGGGCTGCTCTCGATGCTGCACTGGCTGAGTGCGGCGCCGTGAAGTGTGGTGAGTCGGGTACGCCGGCATACGAAGTCAATAATGAATATTTCCGGATCGGAGGCCGGAAGCTGCGCGTCTGCACCGAGGATGAATTGTTTGTCTCGCTGTGGGGATCAAGGGCTTTGGTCGAGCAGGTCTATTCACGGACGATCGAGAAGTTGACGGCACGGGGAACCCAGGGAAGTTGAGGCGATTGGATGTTCGGCTGGTTCAAAAAGCAGCAGACTGCGCAGCTCGCCACCCCGGAAGAGCGGGAAGCGATCCTCTCACAATTGGATCCAACGTTCCGCCCCCTCGACGCCCCCTTGCACGCATTCCTGGAAGTGGTGTCCGCCAACCCGAAGTGGGACGACAATCAGATCGAGCAGGCGCTGTGCGCCCGCGGTGTTGAGGCCGACTGCGCTCAAAGTCTGGTGGCGTTTGTACCGCTGGCTTTCGGCAGGGCCATTGTCGAACAGCTCGGCGTCAAGGGGAGCGATACTTATCGTCTGCATAACCTCGTCGACGGAACCGACAAGGATCTGCCCCTGGCGGACGAGCCGGCGTACGCCTGGGCGCGGCAGATGATCGGTCTGTACCGCACCTCCCAGCGGAACGAGCTGTTCAAGCTGATCGCCCTGCGCAGCGCCGAGCTGGCGGCGATCAACAAGGCGCTGGCCAGTGGGCTCACTCAGGATGAACTGGTGAAAGGGACACTGGCGCCTCCCGTGGTCTCCTTGAGCCGATCGCTGCGTTGATCTCCTCTTGCCGTCACGGTACCCCGCCGCTTGAAACCCATTTCCCCTTCTGTACCGGCCGCGGTAAGATGGCCACGATTAACGATTCACGATTCACTGGGCCTTAACTGGGTCGCCGAGATTCGGCCGCGGACGATTCTGCTCAATCGCGACGTCATCCCGAGAGCAGCGAGAGGGGCAGGGTGGGAACCTGGACGTTTTTCTGGGCGGATGATAACCGTTGAATAACCGTTCCGTAGTCGAGAGGCACCTCATATGGCGCAGGCTCCGTACGACGTGGATTTGATTTGCATCGGCAGCGGGCCCGCGGGACAGCGGGCCGCCATCCAGGCCTCCAAGCTCGGGAAGCGGGTCGCCGTGGTGGAAAAGCAGCGGTGCATCGGCGGAGTGTGCATCGAGACGGGAACCATCCCCTCCAAAACATTTCGCGAGGCGGTCCGCCGTTTCTATTCGAGCCCGGGGCTGGAAGCTTCGAGTCACTTCAATGCGCACGGCCGTCCCACGATGGAAATCCTCGTGGAGCACGTGGGGCGCGTGATCGAGCGCGAGATCGGAATCGTCCGCGACGCCCTCTCGCGCAACGACATCGAGATGATCCACGGTCGGGCGACGTTCGTGGATCCGCACACGGTGCTCGTCGAATCGCTGGAAGGGAAACGGACCATCACAGCCGAGTACGTCATGATCGCGGTGGGGACGAAACCGAGCAGTCCGCCGAATGCCGTCGTGGATGGTCACACGTTGATCACGTCCGACTCGGTTCTCGGTCTCGATAAATTGCCGCGCAGCCTGGCGGTCGTTGGGGCCGGAGTGGTGGGGATCGAATATGCGTCGATGTTTGCCGCGCTGGACGTGCAGGTGACGGTGATCGACCAGCGGCCGCGACCGCTCGAATTCCTCGACGCGGAAATCGTCGACGAGCTGATGCACCAGATGCGCAAGCACGACGTCACCTTCCGCTGCGGCGAAACGGTCTCGCGGATCGACGTGGTGGAATCGCCGCAGCGCAAAGCGCTCGTGAGCCTGGAATCGGGCAAACACGTGGCCGCCGACGTCATCCTGTTTTCGGCGGGGCGGGTCGGTGCCACCGAGGCGCTCGAGCTCAAGGCGATCGGCATCGAACCCGATCAGCGCGGCCGCCTGGCCGTCGACGACCGTTACCGCACTTCGATCCCGAATATCTACGCCGCCGGCGACGTGATCGGTTACCCGGCGCTGGCGGCCACATCGAGCGAACAGGGCCGAATTGCCGCGTGCCACATGTTCGGCGCACCCGCCGAGCCGATGGGGAGTCACTTTCCGATCGGCATTTACGCGATTCCCGAAATCTCGATGGTCGGGACCACTGAGCAGGAACTGACGAAGCAGAAGGTGCCGTACGAGACGGGCGTGGCCCGCTACAGCGAGATTTCGCGGGGGCAGATCCTGGGGGATCACTCGGGCATGTTCAAGATGATCTTCCATCGCGACACCCGCAAACTGCTGGGCTGTCATTGCATCGGCTCGGGAGCCACCGAGCTGATTCATATCGGCCAGGCGGTGCTGGGACTCGGGGGAGGATTGGATTATTTCCTCACCACCGTCTTCAACTACCCCACGCTGGCGGAGTGCTACAAGGTCGCGGCCTACAACGCGGCGAACAAAATCGCCCTCGAGCAGAGCGTGGAAGCCAGCGCCGCCCGCGCGAATGGCGGCGGCGCAGGGAAATAGGACATTCGCGGACCCTGGCCTGCCGATTGGCATGTTCAGTCGCTGTGAAATCGCGTCCAATGGCAGGTTGGGAACAGAAGAGGACCAGCCGCATGACGACATCTGCTGCACTGCGCCGAATGCTGTTCCCGATGGTGGCAGCCGTTCTCTGCTCGCCGCTGCCGGGCGGGCATGTCGCGGTGGATGACGCTGTGCAGGATCCAGCCGCAGCGAACGATGATTCCGACGTCGAGGAAGCCGGCATCGTGCGCAAGCCCCTCCCGCCGGGGGTTCGTTACGCGACCGAGGCATTCGATCAATTGGTGTTCGGTGGCCCGGGCGTGGATCCCATTGCCGCCGCGCAATACCGGCTCGATGCCACGTTGCGCGACAAGATTGTGTTGATCGACCGGGTCTGCGGACTGACCGAGGATCAAAAGCAGAAACTTCATCTCGCGGGGAGTGGCGACATCCACCGGTTCTTGCGTCTCGCGACCGAAAAACGAAAGGCCTTTGAACTGGTGCGCTACGATAACGCGGCGGTCATCAATGCACTGCGTCGCGAAACGGGCCTCCTCAACGACATCATCGCCCGCGGGCTGTTCCGCGCCGGTTCGCTGTTTGACAAGACCGCGAAACGAACCATAAACGCGGGCCAGCTCGCGCAATACGAGGCGCTGCGTGAGGTGGAATCGGCGGGCGGGTACGTCACAGTCCGTCAGCAGGGCCTTGATGAGGTCAAAGACGTGCGCCTGACTGCCAGTTCATTCGACGGCTCGGGCCTGGTGCGCATCAGAGACCTGACAAACCTGCAACGACTCGATCTCAACGGATCGGCGGTCACCGACGCGAGTCTCATGCACCTGCAGGACCTCGTCAGTCTGAAGATCATTGATCTGTGCGATACGAAAGTCAGCGACGCCGGCTTGGCGCATCTCGCCGGACTGAAGCATCTGGAAATCCTCTATCTCGTGAATACGCCGGTCACTGACGCAGGACTTGCGCGCGTCACGAAGCTGGAGAGCCTCAGAACGATCTATCTCACGGGAACAAAAGTCAGCGATGCGGGAATCGCGACACTCAAGGAGGTGCTGCCCGGTCTTGTCATCCGGCGATGATCGTCCGCGGTTGTTAAATCTGAATCTCATATCGTCGACGCGGCAACATGCAACAATTTGCGATGCCAGGGAGTCTTCGGCTGCTGTATGAGCCCCTCTACTCCGATCACGCGGCGGGCCTGTTCGAGGCATTGGAGGATCCACGGGTTTACGAACACATCAACGACATCCCGTCGCCAGGTGTCGCGCAACTGGCCGCTCGCTTCGCCCGCATGTCGTCGGGACCGCCTCCTGACCGAACAGACGAATGCTGGCTGAACTACGCCCTGAGGTTGAAGGCGAACGGCACTCTGATCGGGAGGCTCCAGGCGACGATCAGAGAACGACGGGCCGAAGTCGCCTACCTGCTCGGCCCTGAATATTGGGGGCAGGGTTACGCCACGGAGGCCATGTCGGCGTTCCAGGTCGATCTGCGAGAGAATGCGCAAGTCACGGAATTCTGGGCCACGACGGCGCCACAGAACTTTCGCTCCGTCCATCTCCTGGAGAGATTGGGGTACGTGCAGATTGGCGATTCATGGCCGGCGCTCTTGTCGTATGAATCTGGCGATCTGGTATTTGTTCTCCGCTAGTCGGAACTCAGCGTCCGATCGGCCGGGAGCAGGATGACCGACGCTGCCGGACGAAAAACGAGTCGTGCCGCAACGGCGCAACTCGTTTTGATGAAAGACTGGCCGAGGCGGGACTTGAACCCGCACACCGCTTGCGCGATACGGGATTTTAAGTCCCGTGCGTCTGCCTATTCCGCCACTCGGCCTGGTTCGCAGAATCGAAGTATCACGCCCGAAGCGAGTTTCTTCAACCGGGAATGTGCCGGCCCGCGGACTCGCGCCGGAATCGAGTTCGGGAAATCTGCCGGAAATTTGGGAAAACGCACGAATCGTTAGAAACATTTTCCCCCGGCAAACGTCTCATTGAGTGCGAGATCATGACCATGCACACCCGCCCGGGCCGGCAATCATTCAGAGGAGACGTGCCGTGAGGGAACGAACGAGCCGCGCTTTCTTTCTAACGATGGCCTGTGCCTGCCCGGCGATCATTCGAGCCGAATTGCCGCTGGAAGAATTTCCACGCGAGACGTCGCCGATCATCGGCCAGAAAGCCGAGTTTCCGGCGCAGACCGAATGCTCCAGGTTCCGGCGGGCTGATCCCGATTTTGTGGGAACGTGGCAACTGCTGCTCCCGGCAGGATTCGAACGCCGAATCACGCTGAAGCCGGCCGGCCAGAATCGCTATCGACTCGAACCGGCGAATCTCAACTTCGCCGGCGTCTACGAATCGTGCGGCGAGCGGTTGGTGCTCGTGGAACCAAACGATTCCCGCCTCACCGGCTTCGAGTTCAAGATCGGCAGTCCATACCTGCTCACTCTGACAGGTCAGTCCGAGAACACCGGAGCCGACTACCTCGGCGCCGTGCTGTTTCGTTCAAACGACAGAGTGCCGAAGGGTGAGTAGGGGACCTTGGCGCGCGTGAACGGGCGCGGTGTGACGCGCGACGCGAACCAGCCGGGACCAATTCTCTTCGAATCGGTGCCCGCCGGCCGCTCGCCTGGATGGACAAACCGAGACTGCTTATTTCGGCGGAGCAGGGGGGGGCGGTGGCGGGGCGGCCAGGCGCGATGCGAACTGGGGGACCTGGCCGGCGGGGGTCCAGTTGCCGATGCCGGTGCTCCAGACAAGTGTCGCCGCATTGACCTGCCCGGCCGAAATCCCTTCGCTCACCTGGGCCGCGGTGAAGGGGCCCTGGGTCTGACCGCCGACCGCGATGTGCCAGGCCTCCCCGCCAGGAAGCGGTGGCGGCGCGGCGGCCGGTCCCGCGCCTGCCCGGCCGAAGTTCTGCGCCATCTGATTGGCCATCGCGAAGCCCATTCCCAATCCCATTCCCTGGCCGGCGCCGCCGGAGGGATTGCTGGCCGCTTCGGTCATCGCCTGCCCCATCTGGAACTGCTGGAACTTGTTCATGTCGCCGATCACGCCCATTTTCGTCCGCGTGTCGAGCGCCTTCTCGACCTCTTCCGGGAACGAGATGTTGACGATGAACAATTGCGGAATGTCCAGGCCGTACTCGTCGTCCACGCGCTCGCAGACCAGCTTGCGAAGCTGTTCCGACATGTCGCGATAGTGTGCCGCCAGATCGAGCGCGGCGACTTTCGATTCTCCAAGCATGTCGGCAAATGCCGTCATGATGATCGAGCGCAACAGCTCGCTGACTTCATCGGCTTCGACGACGCCGTCGGTCCCGACGAGTTCCTTGAGGAGCGCCTTCGGATCGGTGGCCTTGAGGGTGTAGGTGCCAAACGCCCGCAACCGGATCGGCCCGAAATCGGCATCGCGCAGCATGATCGGATTGGGCGTGCCCCATTTCAGATCGGTAATCTGGCGGGTGCTGACGAAATACACTTCCGACCGGAACGGGCTGTTGAAGCCGTATTTCCAGCCTTGAAGCGTGGACATGATCGGCAGGTTGTCGGTTTTGAGGGTGTAATTCCCTGGCTCGAAAACATCGGCGATCTGGCCGCGATGGACGAAGATCGCCAGTTGCCCCGGGCGGACGATCAGTTGCGCCCCGTTCTTGATTTCATTCTGGTAGCGCGGAAAGCGCCACACGAGTGTGTGCCGGTCGTCATCGATCCACTCGATGATGTCGATCAGTTCGCCGCGAAGTTTATCGAGCAGTCCCATCTGAATATCTCCTGTGGCGAAGACCGGAATGGAGGCAGACCGTGGTGGAAGTGAGTACCGTCCTGAGGCGTTGATTGTATTCTTGACAATTTGCGGGAATCAAGCCGCTGCCCCGGCAGGGGGCAGGGCGGAAAACAGGTGGGATTGGGTAAGAACTGCGGTCTCGCCGGCCGCCTGACCGGTCCTTCGGCAATCCGTAAAATCGCGGCATGGACTTTGCGTGCATTGTTTCCCCCCGTGGTCATCTGCTACAACGTACACGGGACGCATCTGGATCAAGGAAGTGGGTGATTTCCTGGGGCGATGCATGAGGAAAGTCGTCTGGCTCGAAGCAGGGAGGCGTCGTATGTCATTCGTCCGTCCCGTGGTCGTCATTCTGGTACTGGCCGCTGGCTGGCTCACCGCCGGCGGGGCCGCCTCGGCTGACAAAGAGCGCCGCGATGCACGCCGCGCCGCCAAGGCGAAGCCGGGAGCCTCGGCAGACGATCGCTCCGATACCGGCGCCGATCTCAAGGAAGAGGCGCGTGAGGCCGCCGAACCCGGACAGAAAAACGCCGAGGGAGACCTTCCCGCCCTCACACTCCGCGACGTGATTCGTTTCGCAACCGAAAGCCGCGCGGCGGTCAAGGAAATCAAAGACTACACCGCGCTGTTCACCAAGACCGAATTGGTCAACGGCCGGATGATCAACCAGGTGATGGAAATGAAGTTCCGGACCAAACCGTTCAGCGTCTACATGCTCTTCAAATCGGCGGATGTGCAGGGTCGACAGGTGTTGTATTTCGAGGGACGGAATAACAACAACCTGGTCGTCAAGGAAACGGGGTTCAAGGCGATCGCCGGAGCGATTCCCCTGCGGCTGACGGACCCCCGAGTCCAGGCAGAGAACCGCCACCCGATCACTCAGCTCGGCATTGCCAACCTGTTGGAAACGACCATCACCGACTGGGAATACGACGCCAAGGTCGAGGGAGATGACGTCGAGGTTCAGTTTTTTCCCAACGCGCGGCTCGACGGCATTCCCTGCCAGGCGGTTCAGGTGAAGCACAACAAGAAGCTCAGCGAATTGAAGTATCACATGAACCGGATCTACTTCGACAAAGAAACCAAGCTTCCGCTGCGCGGCGAGCGCTTCGGCTGGCCGAAGCAGCCGGGCGAAAAGGCTCCGCTTCTCGAAGACTACAAGTATTCCAGCCTGAAGACGAACGTGAAGCTGACCGACGCCGATTTCGATCCGGTGCGGTACGGGTTCTAACGGCACCCCCGCGATTTGCTGATCGCTGGCCGGACAGTGCCCGGGCCCGGCGCCTTCACGCTGGCGATCCAAATCTCTCGTGATCGCCAATCGTTGGCCTCTCGCGCCGGGAGGAATTCCAATATCAGGGAGCACTGCCTGATGTCCCGTTCGTTCGGCTCCTGCGTTCCTGGTTTCCTCATCGGCCCTGGGAAGCATTCACCCGTCATGTGCGAACAAGGGATGTTCGCTTTGCCCGCTGCCCGCGGGATTCTGACGGCAATGGTCATTCGAATTTCCCCAGCGACATTGAAACGCCGGGAACGCTGCCCAGGGAGAATTCAGGAACCCAGGAAAGCAGGAACCCATGAGAATTACTGCGGAAATCAATTTTGCCAATACTGACATCCAATGACTGGAATGCGGCAAAAAGCTTTCAAATTCTGCAAACCAGTCTTCCCCAGACCGAGTATGATTTGTATGGCCGAGTTCAAATTGTCGAGGCAGCGGCCGACGGACACTCCCCCACTTGTATTTTGAGAACCACGCCAATGCCCTTGATTGGAATCATTCGCGGCTGCCCGGAGATTGTGTCGATCGGCCGATGGCCGGCGCGCCTGCTGGCAATCGCTTGTGCCGCTTGCTGCACCCTGGCCTTCACTCCCGAAGTCGGGGTTGCCGACGAAACCAGCCCGAGTGTCGGCCGATTCGTTGATCTTCCCGAGCAGGGAACAGCCCGGTTTAAAACAGGAATCGCCGAGCCGACCGTGCCGGCGCACTTCCATCTCGAGCCTCACGAGTTCGAATTCCAGGCGCGGTTCGCACACGGCGGCGAAAAATACCGGATGCACAAAGTGACTTTTCCCTCCCCGGTCACGACCGAGATCGTCGAGAACAACACGGTCCACGCCGAGTATTTTCAGCCCGCTGGAACCGGCCCCTTTCCGGGAGTCGTCGTGCTGCACATCCTGGGGGGGGACTTCGTACTGGCCGAGACTGTCGCCTCGCACCTGGCACGCAACGGAGTCGCCGCGCTGTTCGTCAAGATGCCCTATTATGGCCCGCGACGCCGCAAGAATTCGCCAAACCGCATGATTTCAGAAGATCCGCACCTGACCGTCGCCGGGATGACTCAGGCGGTCCTCGATATCCGCCGCGCCACGGCCTGGCTGGGAGCGCGCCGTGAGGTCGATCCCGAGCGACTGGGCATTACTGGAATCAGCCTGGGTGGCATCACGTCGGCCCTCGCGGCCGCCGGGGAGCCACGGCTCACGAATGTGGCTGTTTTTCTGGGTGGGGGGAATTTCGCCGAATTGATCTGGGCCAACGAGACGAAACAAGCCCAGGCATTTCGGCGCGAATGGCTGGCCAAGGGGGGGACGCGCGAAACGTTTACTGAAGTCGTGAGCCGCGTCGATCCAGCGACCTACGGCGCGCTGCTCAAGGGCCGACGGGTGTTGATGATCGCCGCCAGAAACGACGAAGTGATTCCGCCGGCCTGCGCCACGGCACTTTATGAATCCATCGGCCGGCAGCCGCAACTGGTGTGGATCGATGCCGGGCATTACTCGGCCATCAAGTACCTGCCCCAGGAACTGGTGCGGCTCGACATGTTCTTCAACGGCAAAACGGTCGGCGAATCGAAAAAGAGCGACGACGGAAAGTAGCGACGGGTTCAAGGCGCCAAACGTATCACCCCTCCCAGCGGGCGAGGGAGAAATCGCCCCTATCCCTTGTTCTTCCCCTTCTTCACGACGTAGGGGTGATCCCGCTTGCGGATAACTTTGGCCGAGATGATCTCGTCGGCCCCCTCGTGGGTGCGTTCATCAGGTCCCTTGAGCGACAGCGACACGTCGAGTCCTTCAATGACGCGCCCGAAGACAGTATGGCAACCCTCAGTCCTACCGGGAGACCAGTTGAGGTGTGTCGTCGGCGCAAATGTCAGAAAGAACTGCGAGCCTCCAGTGTCGTTTTCTTTTGTGTGCGCCATGCTGAGACTTCCCTGGAAATGCATCCTTGCTTTTTCGGTGTAGCACTCACAAGCGATCGTATAGCCGGGACCTCCCAGGCCGTCATTGCTGGGGTCTTTGTCGAGAGTGTTCGGATCTCCTCCCTGGGCCATGAAGCCGGGGATCACCCGATGGAATTTGATTCCATCATACTTTTTGGCTTCGACCAGGCTGATGAAATTGGCGACCGTGTTGGGGGCTTCGTTCTCGAACAACTCGAGGACGATGTCGCCTTTATTGGTCTTGAACACGACGCGCGGCAGATCGTCGGCTTTGGCCTCTTTCTCCCGGATCGCCAGTTCCTTTTTCCACAGTTCCGGCTGCTCCTCGCAGTCCTTGATGATCCTCTGGGCCTGTTGCCGCATTCCGGGCTCGGCCTTTAAGGCGCGCATCGCCAGTTCCCGCGCCTTGTCGAAATCCTGGTACGCAAAGTGGGAGGTGCTGTCGATGATCAGCAGGCGACCGCTGGCGTCTTTAGCCTCTGCCAGTTTGTCGGCCACAGCCGTCACGTCCTTGAACCGATTGGCTTCGAACAGCATGCCGATGACATTCTCGATCAGGTCGCGGTTGTCACCATCCCCCTTGATCAATCTCTGAAGGATGGACACGACCTCAGCGTACTTCCCGCTCTCCATCAAGCTGCCGATCGCGATTTGTGAAGCAACTGGATCGGTCGGGCGGCGCTCGAACACGGCCGGCCCGAGCTTCAAGAGGCCCGGCTGAATCTCTTCTTCGAACTCGGCACGCAGCTTTTCCACCGACGCCTGAACTTTGAGTTGGGCATCCTTCGTCTTGGCCGACTCAAAATCATTCCTGAGTTGCTCTGCCGATTTCAGAATTTTTTCGCGACGCGCGACCAGGTCATCCCACTGCTTGAAGAGTTCTTTGTCGCTCAGCTTCGCCGGCGGATCGGCTGTCTTGCCAGCAGCCTTTTTGTCGGCCTGATTGGCAGCATTCGACCTCTGCAGTCCGGCTCCGGGCGGGAGCGTCACGAGGAACAGGAACGCGGCCACAACGGCAGAAAATCGTCGCATGAGCAACTCCAGCGAGGGGCCGGCTGGCAGCGCCGGCGATCAGGAAGAAGGCACGAGGTACACGGGCAGTGTAGGAAACCGACGGCAACGTGAATAGGGAAAATGGTGCAGTGCGCGGGGGGCGGGTGCATCCGCTCATTGGTGGTCCGAATAATCTCTCGACACGACATAATGAACCATTGTCCTCCCGCATCGAGGGAGAGAGAGGACTGAGAAGGGGGGACTGCACCAGCAATTACCGCGTGCATCCCATGTGCTCTGTGATGGGCTGCCATTGGGCGCAAGCCGCTGAGATCGTGTACGCTGAAAGCGTACTGCAGCAGAGGCCAGGGTTGCCGACGAAAGTCGGCTACCCTGGATGACGATCAGAAGATTGATCCCAATCCCGGCGCGCCGGGATTGTGCAGACCGTTCACGATGTCTCGGCCAACACAGGGGACTCACGGTGTCGCAGTCGCTCATGTGGGATTGACGTTCTGCAGAATCCTTACAGGATTCGGTGGTTCGTTGAACGGTTAGCCGGGGTAGGCCTCCTGCGTCGGCCAACCCCGGTCTGTGCTGCACAATCCCTTCGGGATAGACGGACGTGCGCCCGGGTGTATCCGCTCATTGCCGGTCGAATTCGCCCGGTTTACCCGTTGAGGGCGGCGCACATGGAAAAGTCTGCCTGAGGGGCAATCTTCACCTGATGCGAGCGCTCTGTTTCGCAGACAGTCATTCGACGTGATCCTGGTGGGCAGTCCATCATCGGCTCCAGCCGACAGGCAGGGCTTCCGAAATTAACGGTACGCGTCCCCAGACTTGAGACTGATCCCTCGCGGCGGCCCGCGTCGTCATGCGCACAGCCGATCGCGCGGAATCAGCCTCCAGACTGCCGGACCGACTTACGATTGCCCAGACTGGGCGACTTCAGGGAGACATTGCGATGGCGGATATTCTCCATAGCGCCTCAGATGATCAACTGGCACTGGCGATCTGTTTCGGGGCCGTTGTGGTCTCGGGATTGATCATGCACTTCAGCCATCACGTCGGCCGGCTGACAGGCCGCGTCCGGATTCATGAGACGCGGAAAACCGTAGTCCGGGGCATGGCCTGGGACGGGCGGGAAAATCCCTACCTGCCAGTCGATACCGAAGCGCGCGACCGCGCCGCCTGACGCACGCTCAGACAGCAGACCCAGTCGCGAAACTCGCTGAGCACGTGTGGTGATGATCCGGTCCTGGATGCGGGCCGGGTTGTCGGGCTCCCACACCGTCACCGTGAGTCGTCATCCACCAGGCAGGCCCGAAGACACAGACACCATGCCGCACGCACCCAGTTCATCCGCCGGACCAGTCCGTTCGGAACTCGCCGACGACCCTGACTTCCGGGAAATCCTCTCCGAATTTGCGACGGCGCTCCCCGAACGGAGCGCCGGTCTGCTGGCGGCTCATCGCAATGGCCACCCGGATGAGCTTCGCATTCAGGCCCACCAGTTAAAGGGGGCCGGAGGCGGATACGGCTTTCCGGAGCTGTCGAAACTGGCCGCAGCCCTGGAAGGGGCCTGCAAAGCGCATGACCCGGCCCAGATTGCTGAGACGCTCGAATCGCTCATCGGGTACATGAGTCGCGTCACCGCCTGATCCCAGCTTCGTTCTGAAGACAATCAGACAGGCATCGGCGCCCGAAACGAAGTCAGCCCGGCTGCCAGGCAACTGGGCTGTTCAATTCGGCTGTGCAACGCGGGGGGGCTGGTCGGTCGGACAGAGCCGGCACGACGTTTTTCAGCGGGTTTTCAGCTTCTTGTGGCACACTTTGCAGCGCACCCGGCGATTGACAAGCACGCCGCACTTGGGACAGCGCTTTTGTTTCTGTGCTTTGACGTATTCTGTCCGCGGACGCAAAACCATGATCTACCTGCCAGTTCCAAACAACCTGTCGTTACGCGTTCTGGGGGATCAAATCTTTTAGCGGAACGCCACCCATTACGCAAGCGACCGGGCGGCAACCAGCCGGCACCGGGTGCATTCGCTGAGCGGGGGTACAATTCATTTTGGTATCCGACACTCGGGCGAGCGGCCTGGCAGCCCGAAGCGTGAGACCCTTTTTGCGCATTGCGGCGTAAGTCCGCGCCGCCGGCGCATTTGCGTCAAACAACAGAGACAAGCTTTCGATTCCCTGGCTGGGCTTGGAAATTCCTGATTTCCCGAAGCATTTCAGACCACGATTGGGACTTACGCCGTGTGATGCAAAAGGTCGTAAGCGAGGTGCCAGTCATCACTATTCATACTGAAAGCCGCGGAGCGGCGAAAGAATGTAGCCAGTGGCGCGAGCCACTGGTAGCGGTTCAGTGTGAAATACAAAGCCCCGGAGGGGCGACAGGGAATTATCGTTTGATCGGAAGCTCGTGGTGTCTCCATGCCGCCCCTCCGGGGCTGCGCTTATCGGGCGCCTGAACCAGTGACTTACGTCACTGGCTACACTATGCCACCCCTCCGGGGTTCACAATTCAGCTTAAGCATCATCCACTCCGTGAGCGCCATTTGCTCCGTCGTCTCCCTCGCTGACGCGTCGGGCTACCAGAGAAACCCGACCACCCCAGCCTGACGGATGCAGCCGCCGGTAGCTTGGCCGTGCCCGGGAGCGCTGCTACAGGCCTGCCGAGAGCCACGCCAGGAGCGCCAGCACGGCGGTCATGAAACCGGCAATCTGCAGGCAGTATTTTCCGGCGCGGCGCAAAATGTGGTCGGCGGATTCATACCGGCTGGCGCTGTACACCAGGCTGACGATGACGATGAGCGGCAGCAGGAACCAGAGTCTCCCCAGTGCCATGCCACCGACTGCAAAAAAGACCGTTTGCCACATGATCATTTCCCGACTTCGTCTGGCCTCGTGACAAGCCACGCTCCAGAACCCAACTGCCAAAAAAAAAATTCCGTCAATCACTTCCCATCCAGCGCCGACTATTACGCCGGCGGCGGTTCGGGAGTGGGTGGGGGTTTGTCGCTCTGAGTATCTTCCTCTTCATCCTCGTAGGCCGGCCCTTCGAACGCATCGTAGATGGCCAGGATATTCAGTAACCCGGCGATCATCGTATACACCACTCCCAGCTCGAAGCGACCACCCAGTTCGCGATGGGCGCGGTTGAGGTCGCTTTGTTCTCCCTGCAGGTCATTCGCCGCGGTATCCTGCAACGGTGCTTCATACGAATCCCACAGCGAGCGGGGAATCGCTCCTTCCAGTTCACCGTTGAGAGTTTCTCCGGGGCGATCTTCGAGTTCCCCTTCGAAATGCCCGTCGGCAATGTGCCGCTGGGGCCAGGGAGCAACCTCCGGCTCGAGCTTGCCGCGTGTGATCTTCCCGTGAATTTTGTGAGGACCGTCGTCCGTCGTCAGCGTTCCAGTGACATCGGCCGTCCAGTGTCCGCTGCCGTCGGCTTGCGACGGCTTCAGGTCGATCGTCCCGGTCAGTCGTCCCGCTTCACGCCGCCCGCCAAAGTTGGAAACCGTCAGTGTGCCTTCGAAGCGGCGTGAAATCTGATCGGGAAGATGATTGACGTCGAAAGCCGATTTGCCGCGCAGTTGGGACTGGGCCAGCGCCGGCAGTGCCGGGAGCCCGACCCAGAACTGGCACAGATAGGCATACGTGCGATTTTCCGAATTCTTCCAGTGGAAGTAGACGACCTGGCCGTGACCGATATTCAATCCCGTGAAGAATGTCCCGAGAATGCAGACACAGTAAAGCAACCCTTTGAAGATCCGCCGCTGATAGAAGTGCCCCATCCCGGGAAGCAGAAATGCGAGAATCGCCGCGAGCACCGGGTCTTTCAGATCCACTTTGGGTCGAGCCATTTCACGCCTGTCGATTCAGACCACCGGCTGACGGTGGAGGACATTCACTGGATAACGGGACTATACGATAAGACTCAACAATAAGGCTGGGCAACGGGCCCGGTCTGCGAGATAATCGTCTGCCGGCGAAAATTGACGACGCGCTGATCGGCTGTGTCGCCGTCCACCGCGCGTCATTCACGGAACGTATTCTAGAAACTCTCTGCCGATTCGGAAAGCCGCATTTGGGATGACCTCCGCCGCATTCAAGCTCGAATTCCTGGTTTCTCCCCCCTTTATGGAGAACACGTTTATTGTCAGTCGTCCCGGTCGAAACGACTGCGTGGTCGTCGATCCCGGGTTCCGCCCGCAGCAGATTATTGATTCGCTCAACAATCAGCAGTTGACACCCGCGGCAATCCTGCTGACGCACGGGCACGTCGACCACATCGCCGGCAATGCGGCGCTGCGCGAGACCTGGCCCGATCTGCCAATTCTGATTGGCGTCAACGACGCGCCCATGTTGACCGACCCTGACGCAAATTTCAGCGCCCTGGGAGGAGTCTCTGTCGTCAGTCCCCCGGCGGATCGACTTCTGGCCGAGCCCGAGCAGGTTGACGTCGCCGGGTTTGAATTCGCCGTCTACGACATTCCGGGACACAGCCCGGGGCACGTCGTGTACGTGCTGCAAACTGAGTCTCCGCAGATCGTCCTGGGAGGCGATGTGCTGTTTCGGGGAGGCATCGGTCGCTGCGATTTCCCGGGCGGCGACCAGGACCTGCTCGTCCGCGGAATTCGCGAGAAGCTGTTTTCGCTGCCGGACGACACCATCGTTTATCCAGGTCACGGCAATTCGACGACCGTCGGACGCGAGAAGCGTACCAACCCGTTCTGCGCACTCCGTCCGTAACTTTCAACCCGCAACCCGACCCTGCGCCGAGCGCGGCGACTCTGGCCGCGCGACAGACGTTCTGTTATTGATGGGACGCATGAGTGAAAAAGATTCTCAAGTCTTCCGTGTCGAGCCGCAGCAGGTCAATCTCACGATCGCGGCGGCACTCAGGCATTGGCTCCCGAACAAGTCCTGGTCGGATGTGCGCAAGCTGCTGTCCGGCCGGCACGTCACGGTGAGCGGCAATCTGTGCCTGGATGAAGGTCGGCGACTCAAGGAGGAGGAGGTCGTCAAATTGCTGGCGCATCCGGCCGCCGCTCCGCCGCGCGAAGACGATGTGCGGATCCGCTATATCGACGCGCATCTGGTGGTGGTCGAGAAGCCGGCCGGCATGACCACGCTGCGGCATCCTGAAGAGCGCTCCTGGCCCACGCGCCGCCGCCAGTTGCAGCCCACGCTCGATGAAATGCTCCCGCGCGTAATCGAAAGGGATGAACGAAAAAAACAGCAGCGCGGTGCCCCGGCCGGACGGGGACATCAGCGCCGAGCGGCTCCGCGGCGACCGGTTCGCAAAGGGCCCCTCCCGCGGCTGCGGGCCGTACACCGGATCGATCGCGAGACCAGCGGCCTGATGGTTTTTGCCCGCACGGTCGATGCCGAGCGATTGCTCGGGACGCAATTTCGCGAGCACTCGCTGCACCGCCTGTATCTCGCAGTCGCGCTGGGAAACGTGACACCGCAGACATTCGAGTCGAGCCTGATCCCCGACCGGGGAGACGGCCGACGGGGAAGCACCAAGAACCCGAAGCTGGGCAAGCGCGCTGTTACGCACGTGAAACCGGTCGAACGACTGGATGGCTACACAGTCGTCGAATGCCGGCTCGAAACCGGTCGGACGCACCAGATTCGCATTCACCTGTCCGAGGCAGGCCACCCGTTATGCGGCGACAAGGTGTACCGGGGTCGATTCCCCGGCAAGCCAATCCCCGATGACAGCGGGGCGCCGCGCCTGGCCCTGCACGCCACCGAGCTCGGGTTCGAACACCCGATCACCGGTGAGCTGCTGAGGTTCGTCATGCCGCTCCCGCCCGACCTGAGCATCTTCCTCACCCGCCTGCGAGCGAAGCAGCGGCCGGGGAAGGGTTCGTCGCGGCGAAGTCATTGAACATATTGTTAATTGCTTATATGTCTATTGACGTGGCGTCGATGAAGAAGCTATGTTGAACGTGCGCCCCGCGCCCGGCTCGAATCGGTAAAGTCAAGCCGGCCAACCGCTTTCAGAATGACAGTCGAAGTCATACCCACCTGAAACTCCAGGAAGGAATCAGCCATGCTCAACTTCTGGGGACGAAAACTGCCCGGCGACTGCGAAGGATCGAACCGCCGCGACTTCCTGAAAATCGGCACGCTCGGACTGACCGGGCTGGGTCTGGCGGACCTGCTCAGGACCCGGGCTCAAGCGGGTTCAGAAACGCAGCGGGTGAAGGACACTTCGGTCGTCTGGATCTGGTTGGGTGGCGGAGCAACGCACATCGAAACGTTCGACCCCAAGATGGAGGCGCCGGTCGAATTTCGCAGTTGTGTCGGCGCCATTCAGACGCGGGTTCCGGGAATCGAAATCGGCGGCCTGTTTCCCAAAATGGCCGACAAGGCCGACCAGATGGCGTTCCTGCGATCCTTTGCGCATGGCAACTCGGGGCACGCGGGTGGCACGCATTTCGTCATGACCGGAGTTGATTATCCCCCGGCGGACGCCGGGATGCCGCCGATCAAGCCCTCGATCGGATCGATCGCGGCCAAAATCCGGGGCACGAACCATCCGGACTCGGGCATTCCAACCTACGTTCGCCTGACCGGCCTGTATGCCGATGGTCCGAACTGGCTGGGCTCGGCCTATTCGCCGTTCGATGTGGGGGGTGAAGCCCGCAACAACATGAATGTCAGCGTTGACCTGGGACGGCTGGGAGACCGCCGCTCGCTCCTGGGACAGATCGATCGGCTGAATCGTAAAGTCGACCGCACAGGCCAGATGACCGGTCTCGATCAGTTCGAGTTGCAGGCCTTCGACATGATACTCGGACGGTCGAAAGAGGCATTCGACCTGACGCGCGAAGACCCGCGGTTGCGCGACAAATACAACGCCTTCGGCACGGGGCTCGGCGACCAGATGCTGCTGGCGCGCCGGCTGTGCGAGGCGGGAGCCGGTTTCATCACACTCAACTACGCCAACTCGTACCAGGGTTGGGATATGCACGAGAAAATCGAGCCGCAGCTCAAGCAAGCCTGTCCGCCGCTCGATCATGTGGTGGCGACATTTCTCGAAGACGTGCAGCAGCGAGGCTTGTCAGAAAAGATCCTGTTGGTCATCACCGGGGAATTCGGCCGCACGCCGCGCATCAATCAGGTGGCTGGCCGCGACCACTGGGGCCCGCTGTGCACGCTGGCGCTGGCCGGTGGCGGGCTCAAAATGGGACAGGTGATCGGCGAATCGAGCGCCAAAGCTGAGCTCCCCAAATCGACGCCCATTCAGCCGCGGGAACTGATGGCGACGATCTTCCAGGTCCTGGGGATCGATCCGCAATCGCAGTTCATCGATCCGTCGGGGCGGCCGCAGTATCTGCTCCCCGAGAACGCCCGGCCGATCCGCGAACTCGTGTAGCCGAATCCTGTCGGCCGGCAGAACGCGAGATTTTCACGGCGAGCAGCCGCCGGGTGTATCCGTTCAGCGGGGGTGGTCGCATTTCTCTGGTAGCCCGACGCGTCAGCGAGGGACACGATCCTCGAAGGACACTTGCTTTGGCCAACCCTGGCTTGCCCCTCGCTCACGCTTCGGGCTACCAGGTCGCTCGCCCAAGTGTCGGATCCCAAAATGAATTGTACACCCGCTTAGCGGATGCACCCGACCCGGTCGGGGGTCCTTGCGCACCCTGTGAAGTTCGCAGCGTTCTGCTAGAATTCAGCCGGACGTACCCGGCCGCAGAGCGGCCGAATCTCTTGCTGCACCGAACGGATCGGTGCCAGGTGCGTCGTGTTCTTTGCAGGAAACAGCTTTCATGGCCGGAGAAATGGACGTTTATCAACTCTGCCCGTGCGGCAGCGGAAAGAAGTTGAAGTTCTGTTGCCATGCGATCGTCTCGGAGATGGTCCGGATCTCTGAATTGCAGCAAAGCCACCAGCACCAGGCGGCCCTCAAACTCCTCGAAACCGCCGAAAAGAAGGTTCAGCCGCGTGAGGTTTGGAGCCGCGCCTGGGTCAAGACCACCAAAGCCTTTCTCCTGTTTGCCATGGGGACGCTCGAGGAGGCGCGCCGGCTGGTCGGCGAAGTGCTCGACGAATTGCCTGAGCACCCGCTGGCGGTCGCGGTGAACGGCGTTCTGGCGATCTCCATCGACGGGTATCCCGGTTGCACCCGCGCCGTCTATCGCGCATTTCAAATTGCGGCCGAAGCCCAGCCCTACCTGGTATCCCATCTCGCGACGGCCCTGGCACATCTCATGATGTCCAAGGGACACGTACTGGCCGCTGGACAATATCTCAACCTGGCCGTCCGTTTCGACACCGAAAATGAGGAAGCCGCCGAGCAATTCATGGCCTTCTTCCGTGACGCGCGGCTGGCGTATCCGCTGCGCGACGCCTACGCCCTGGAAACGGTTCCGCCCGAGAGCCCGCTCAAGCCCCAGTTCGACAAGGCCTTTGATCTCGCGGCGCGGGGTTGCTACAGCGATGCGGCCAAGGCCTTTGGAGCTATTGCGCGGCAGAACCCTCAACAACCCGGGCTGTGGTGGAACATCGCCTTGTGTCATGCCTGGGCCGGAGAAGACCCGCTCGCCGTCGAAGCCTTCAAGGCGGCGGCCGGCAACGAATCTGATTTCGAGTCGTCGATCGACTGCCTGGTTCTCTCGCGCAACCTGCGGACGCCGGCTGAAAGCGCGCGGATTTCCAACCTGAGTGCATTGTACAACGTCGAGTCGGTCTCCAAATTGCTGACGATTCTCGATCAGAAACCAGAATTTGCCCGACTCGAAGTGCCGGAACAGGATGCCGAAGACGATGGGCCGCGGCCGGCGGCCGCCTATCGGATTCTCGACCGGAATCCGACACTCATCGCCTCTGCCGATCTGAACGCCGGCAACATCGCCCACATCATCGGTGAGATGGCGATCTTCGATCGGCAATCCGAGACGTCACCGGCCAAGGCTGTTGTGACGGGACTCGGCCAGGAACGGCTGAAGGGGCTGACCGATGCCTTGACCGCTGCCGCCGGGGAACTCGTGACTGCCGACGGAACGCCCCGCGAACATGGCTTTCTGCGCAATGAACTCGTGCCGCTCATCCAGGACTGGCATTTTCCCAGCGATCTCACCCCGGTTCGGCTGGCCGAACTGCGGCTGGCGAGTCACCACCACATTATCGACGAAGTCTGGCCCAAAGTTGCGCAAGAATCACTCGGCGGGAAAACGCCGCTCGAAGCCATGGGAGTTCCCGAATTGAAGTCGGCCCTGGTGGCCGCCGCCGTCGATCTCGACGTCTTCTGCGAAAAGAACGGCATCGTGTTCGACGAAGCAGCCGTGCGCCGGCGCCTGGAGCTGCCTCTCGTCGCCGAATCGCCCGTTCCGGCCGGTACATTTCGGCGGATGTTTTCGATTTTGCGATTGCGGCATGTGGCCCTCTCGCAACTGACCGACGACGAACTGGCGCTGGCGGCCGATCATGCGATGCGCATCGGGCATTCCACCCTGTGCTGCAGGATTCTGACTGCAGCACTCGACCGCCCGGGTCTGCAGGACAAACTCGACACGCCCCGATTGTGCATGTATCTCTCTCGCGTTTACGCCCGCCGGCTGGATATCGACGCAGCCCTCACCTGGGCCGCGCGCGGCAAGGAGGCGTGCAAAACCCGGAAGCAACCTTTGCCCGACCAGGCGATCTGGGAGATTCACGAGTTGATGATTCGTGCCAATCGCCCCGACGATCCGCAGATCGCACAGCTGGCCGCCACGTTGTGGAACTACTACGTTCCCAAGATTCCGGAAATCCGGGAGACCGTCGTCGGCGTGCTCAATGAGTTGTCGATTCCGGGACCGTGGAACGGATCCACGACGCCTCTGGACACCGTCGAGTCGCTGGCCGGTGCCGGCGTGGGCGCATCGGGATTGTGGACTCCAGAAGCTGAAACCGGCAGCCAGCCGTCGAAATTGTGGCTCCCCGGCCAGGAATGACCCGAGGCAGCCTCTCTCTTTGGCGAGGGAGCATAGGTATCTACACAAGTCAAAAGTGGCGCTGCCAAAATTAATTCCTTCCCCCTCGATGGGAAGCAACGGAGGCCGCCGAGCGAGCGAGGATTAAGGCCGACGGCGGTAGCAGTCTTGTAAAGTTGACGTGGGGGTGGCGAGCGTCAATCGACAGTCGCCCCCCCACCCCGGCCCTCCCCCACAACGGGGGGAGGGAGAATCTTTGAATTCAGCTCAAAGTGCAATGTGTAGATACCTTCTCGGCGAGGGACAGGGATTGGCGCCGCGGTCCGCGTGAAGCTGGGTTTTTCGCATCGACAGACTGCGGTTCGACGTCGAGCCTGACATGCAGATCTTCAAAAACCCCGATGAGGTCATGCGACGGGCCATCGAACTGGCGGCTCGGGGCGCGGGAAGTGTCGAACCAAACCCGCTCGTCGGCGCCGTCATCGTCGATGACAACCTGCAGCTCATCGGGCAAGGGTGGCACGACCGGTTCGGCGGTCCGCACGCCGAAGTGCAGGCCCTCGCGCAGGCTGCCGGGAGGGCCCGGGGTGGATCGCTCTTCGTCACGCTCGAGCCCTGCTGCCATTTCGGAAAGACCCCTCCCTGCGTCGATGCCATTCTCGCCGCCGGACTGCGAAAGGTGATGATCGGCATCCAGGATCCGTTCCCTGAGGTTTCCGGCCGCGGTATCGAAAAGTTGCGTGCGGCGGGGCTCGACGTGACCGTCGGCCTGCTCGCCGACGAGGTACGGCGGCTGACGGCTCCGTTTTGCAAACTCGTTGTCACGGGGCTCCCATTCGTCACTGCCAAATGGGCCATGTCGCTCGATGGCAGGATTGCACCATCCAGCGGCGCTTCGAAATGGATTTCGAACGCAGCCTCGCGGAAAGTCGTGCATACTCTGCGCGGCCGCATGGATGCCATCGCGGTGGGGATCGGGACGGCGCTTGCCGACGATCCGCTTCTGACCGCCCGACCAGCCGGTCCGCGAACTGCAACGCGAATTGTTTTCGACAGCCGCGCCCGGCTGCCGGTTGATTCGCAATTGATTCGTACGGTCCACGAAGCCCCGGTCCTCGTCGTCTGCGGCCCGCGGGCAGATCATGATCAGGTCGCCCGCCTGCGTGACACGGGTGCCGAAGTCCTGGAACTTGGCTCAACGGATTCCAACGCTGCCGCCGGTCGGCCCGACCTGGCGGAACTGGTCGCTGAACTGGGGCGCCGCCGAATGACCAACCTGCTCGTCGAGGGAGGCGCCGGGCTGCTGGGTGAATTCTTCGATCGAAACCTGATTGACGAAGTGCACGTCTTCATCGCCCCCAAGTTGCTGGGGGGAGTTGGCGCCAAGAGCCCACTCGGTGGAATTGGCC
>Ga0137463_1000173_pt1 | contig 24756 bp, 20 predicted proteins | sample EasRivERMGT800_2_FD_102333 | JGI IMG/M metagenome (GOLD analysis project Ga0137463, IMG submission 102333) | Soil microbial communities from meander-bound floodplain in the East River, Colorado, USA - East River MetaG ERMGT800_2 | ecosystem: Environmental > Terrestrial > Soil > Floodplain ...
CGATGTGCGCCGGAGGGACCCCCGGCACACCCCCCAGCAGAATGCCGCGACCTTCCTGCGGTCGCTCCAGGAATTTGGCCCCTTCCTGAATGCTCATGCGCCCAGCGACTTCGCTCATCGGCGTGAGGCACGGGAGGTCGCCATGCCGGCCGCGCAGCGTTTCGTAAGCGGCGGCTGTGACTCCGGTTGCCAGCACGCTGCGCGTCAGCGTCTCGCTGGCGGCGAAATGCAGATACGTGAACAGAATCTGCCCCCGCCGCAACAGGGGAATCTCCTGCGTTTGCGGTTCTTTCACTTTAACGATCAGCTCGGCCTGCGCAAAAACGTCGGTAGCCTGTTCGATAATTTCGGCCCCGTTCTCGTGATACTGCTCGTCGGAAATGCCACTGCCGGCGCCGGCCCCACGCTCGATCAAGACCCGATGCCCCGCCCGCGTCAGTTCTTCGACGCCCACAGGCAGCATGGCCACCCGATATTCATCCTGTTTCACTTCCCGCGGAACACCAACAATCATGCGATCCTCCCTGAATGAAAACCGTCGGATTATAGACAACGGGTCAAGTTCTTGCGCCCACCGGCGCGCTGGTCTCACCCGGTCGCTCGAATCGGCAGGAGACGGCGGCTGGACGGGTTTTTGTGAGCCACGGCGGGGAGGTCAGTCCACCGCAAATGAACCGATCCATTCAATTCGCTGAAGGTCATTTTTTCCGGCTTTTCCAGCAAATTCGATTGATTTGAATGTAAAACCGGGTAAACTGGCGAAGAACTGCTATTTTCGACAATTTCTGCGATCTTGCCTTGCTCGGGGAGGATTTCGATGACTGGTTTCCGTTGGTGCGCTCGCTCTGCCACGCTGCTCGTTATCGCTTTCGCATTGTGTTTTGGCTGGCAGCACGCGCCCGTCGTTTCAGCGAAAGACAACGGCCAGACTGAGAATTCCAAAGAAGCGAAACCCGCGAAGGACAAGTCGAAGGCCGCACCGAACAAGAAGGCTCGGTCGGAAACTGCAAAGAAGTCGAAAAAGGGCGATCAAGACGCCACTGTCGATGAAAATCAGGGTGCGTCGGCAACGGGTGGAAGTTCGGTCGGATCCGGTTCGGCCGCGGGAACTGGCGGGACTGCCTCCGAAAGGTCCAATTCGTCGACGCAAAATAAGCAAACAGCCGGCAAAGCATCGTCCGACTCGAAAACAAAGGAAGCCGGAAATGCCGGCGCTGGCAATCAACGGACGAATGCCGCAGCTGGTGGAAAAGCGCCTTTGGATGCAGATCATCCCGTTGTCAAAAAGGTCATCGCCGCTCAAAACAAGATTACGCTTGATCTGCTCAAACAAAAGGGAATCGTCGGGACATCGACCGGCCTCGACGACGACGGAAATATTGTCATCCGGGTACAGACCACCGGCACGGACAGCCCAAATATTCCCAAACAGGTCGATGGCATCAATGTGGTCGAGGTATTGACCGGACCGATTCATCCGTACTGGCAAGGTATCCCATTTAACCAGCAAGCTCGCCAACCTCGTCCCGTTCCGCTCGGTGTATCGGCGTTCGACGATGTCGATCTGTCGGCCTTTTCTTGCGCAGCAGGGACCCTCGGGTGTCGATTGCGGGACAAACAAGGCAAAGTCTACGGGCTCAGCAACAATCATGTGTTCGCCGGCGAGAACCTGACTGAGGGAGGCATTCAGATCGGGACTCCAGTGGTGCAGCCTGCCCCGGGAGACAACAACTGCATTACCGGAATTGCAACCGATCGAATCGGAAACCTGTTCAAGTTCAAGCAGCTCGAAGTCATTAATTTCAACGTTTTTCCACTGACATTTCCGACGAATTTGATCGACGCGGCGATCATCACGACGGATCCGAGCCTCGTCAGCAAGTCAACTCCACCACCACCGGTCGCCTACGGAACGCCACGAACAATCACCTGGAAGAAGCCCATCCTCGGGCTGGGAGTCATGAAATTCGGCAGAACTTCCGGATTCACGCACGGTACCATCATCGGAATCAACCAAATTGGTATTGTGCCTTATACGCCCGGTATTGCCTTTTTCATCAATCAGATTGAGATTGCAGCGACCGACGCGCCCTCCTTCGGTATTCCTGGAGATTCCGGTTCGCTCATCGTCACGAACGATCCGCTTGGAGATCGATTTCCGATCGGATTGTTGTTTGCGGGAGGGGGCGGAATTACGCTCGGCAATCCCATCCAGGATGTTTTGGACTTCTTCAAGCTCGAGATCGATGGAGATGACGCTCCGGTCGCTCCAGTCGGCAAAGAAGGTCGGTCGAACGGCAACTCGCCGTGACAGGTCGCAGCGTCAGCTTTCGAGCAGACTTTTCCTGAGAACCGCCTGAGCCTTGTCGAACCAGGGCTGCCAGGGAATCTCCGGCTTGCCGGTTTTCAGGCAGTCGCGCACAGCCTGTAGCGTGTTGCGCGCCATGTGCGGGCAGCGATTGCAGGCGCATGTCGTGCCGTCCGAAGCCATGATTCCCGGCACCGGAATGTAGGTGTGCTGGGGCGCCGCCTTCTGGAGCGGGTGAATCATGTTGGCTTCGGTGGCCACCAGAAACGTCGTTGGTTTCTGGATGCCCGCCACGTGCTTGCGCATCCGCTCGGTTCCGCCGATCACGTCACTGACGTCGAGAATGCTGCGGGGACACTCGGGATGCGCCAGGACGACGCTGCCGGGATTGTTCCGTTTGGCCCGCAGCAGATCCTGCACGCTGAAGATCTCATGCACCATGCAGGCCCCCGGCCAGAGAATCATCTGCCGCCCGGTCACTTCCTCGAGGTAGCGCCCCAGGTGCTGATCGGGAACGAACAGGATCTCCTTGCCCCGAGGAACGCGCTCGATAATCTCGCGGGCGTTGCCGCTGGTGACGATCCAGTCGCACAGACTCTTGACCGCGGCGGTCGTGTTGATATAGGCGACCGTCTCGAAATCGTGGCCGGCGGCGCGCAGTTCCTTCTGGTAGGCCGCCAGTTTGTCGGCCGGGCAGCTTTCGGCGAGTGAACAACCCGCCAGCAGATCGGGAATCAGCACGCGCCTGGCGGGGCTCAAAATCTTGGCCGATTCGGCCATGAAGTGCACGCCGGCAAACACGATTGTCGAATTTGGCACGCTGACGGCGTCGCGCGCCAGCTTCAGGCTGTCGCCCGTAAAATCGGCGATGTCCTGAATCTCGCCGTCGACATAAAAATGCGCCAGCAAAACCGCATCCTGCTCGCGCTTCAGCCGTTCGATCTCATCCATCAGATCGAGCGGGTCTTCGTAAACGGAGCCGGACAGCGGCAAAGTGGAAAGCGGTGTCGTGGTCATCGTGCGGGCAAAATCGGGAAACTGCGAATCGATCGAGATGGCGCCTGGCGTCAATCGCCGCGATCAATCACCCCATTATACGCACTCAGACCGCATTTGTCCGGCGTTTCGATTGCCACCCGGCTGAAATGAGGAGAATCTCGCTGTGGGCGCCGCTCCGACAGCTCATATCCGCCGCTGCGGAATCACTGGCAACGTGGCTACGCGCGCCGGCCGTCCGCTGCTACAGCACCAGAAACGCAAGCAGCCCGAGTTGAAAGCTGGCGACACCGGCTGTGATGGGCAGTCCGAAGCGCCGACTGCGATCTTGCAGCAGCGTCAGAATCCCCAGCACCAGCACCGACCCAAAGAACTTCATGCCCACCAGCAGCGACGGCTCCCAGTCTGCCATCCGCAGCAGAATCCTGGCAAACGGATTCAGCTCCAGCGCAATCAGCGAGTCATGAAACCGGACGGTCAGGTAGGTGTCGAACGCCGAGACGGTTGCAATAAACAGCCACAGCACGGCAAAGATCATTGGCTGCCAGTCGGCGGTTCGCAACGGCTTACTTTGTTGCTCGTGGCACGCTCGGAGCAGCGAGTCCGCTTCGGAGCGACGTTCGCTCAGCGAGGCCGCAGAACAGTCGCCACCACTCGACCGCGGCCTCAGTCGTCGCCCGGTCGTCAGTTCCACGCTGCAGGTTGGCATTGTCATCGTTCCTTCGTGTAATCAGGTTGCTCGTCTGTCCTGACGAATCCGTACGCCCTGGAGACATCCTTGGGAAAGGGCCCACCTGTACGCTCCTTGAATGAAACTGTCGGCTTTCGATCCATGAATTCGACGTGAAGAGCGCAGCGCCACCGCGTGGAAGTGACAAGGCAAACCTTGTGCCAACGTCGCCTGGGTGGAAGTGCCCGCTCATCGGGCAGTCGCAACTCCCATAATTTGAGCGGGTTGTGAAGAAGCGGGCGGCCCACGTCCCGGGCCGCACATCGTCAGGCGGCTGCGTACAATTTCAGCACATTCTGCCGCACGGCGTGAAAGTGCGATTGTCTGCGCGCCACGAACTCGTTGGCGCGGGCCGTCGCTTCAGCCTGGCCCATTACTCATCAAAGTCAAAATCAAGTTGCCCACAGTATTGGACCCCCGGCTTATAGGGATCCCAGTTACCGATCCGGTAATCGTGGCACCCATTCTTCACCACTTCAATCACCTCCTTACCGAGCGCCAGGACCGCATTGCTGCGCATGGTATCGCCCCGCTGGTTCATGTAGTCCACGATCACGTCCATCATGTTTGCCAGGACCCAGACTGTCTTCGTCACGTTTCTGGCAGATCCCTGGTTCAGTGCCACCAGCTTGTCCAGTTTGCGAATGCGCTCGCTTCGGATCAGGGAGTTGCCCACATCCTTGTTGCTGAATACTTTCCACTCCTGCGCCGTCATGAGATGGGTTACGACAGGATGGTTTCGCACGTTGACGTTTCGAGCGATCATCGGCATCAACTGTTCATTCTTCTGATTGAGTTCGTCGATTCGCCTCCGAATGGCAGTGGCCCACTGCTCGAGCGTCAGAGCGTCCCACATCGAACCCTTCCATGTCTCGTAAAGAGGCGGCACGTAGGAAGCGGCGCCGCTCGAATCGAGCTGGTGGGCGATATACGAAAAAGAAGAGGGGTATTCGCGTTGGCTGCGAAAGGCATCTCTTTCATATACATCTAAGTCCCACAAAATCAGACCCCAGGGGCTGTCGGAACCAAGAAAAGGAATTTTGATTTTCCGGACCGCCGTTTGAAACAGCATTTTATTGTCGTGCTGGCTCAACTGCCTGAGTTGGTTCCGCCCGCTGAAGTCATCACCTTTCGTCAAATCTCTTTGTTCAAAGTTCCCTCGCTGATGATCTTTGCCCTCACTGGTCTCGCCAAAATTCACCGAGATCGATGAGCTCCCATCACGCACTTTGAATGCCGCATGGCCCTTCGGGTAGTTGTAATGACCCCTTGGCCAGAAATAGATCGTCATCTCTTTGTTGAAATCCCTGGACATCAATTCCTCTCCTGTTCGGTTGAGACCGATACGTACCTCAACCCCGCAGCGCTGCGGGGTTTTTATCGGTGGTTCAGAGAGCGAGCCGGTCGGGTACACAATTCTAGCTCACGTGTCCGGACCGCGCGAAGAGCAGTTATCGGCGCAGAATAGTTATCAGGAATGCATCGCATCAACGTCAGGCTTTTGTGATGAGCCGGGTAAGATATGCGACGGCCGAACTTTCCCACCGCGTCAGAATGGGCTTAGCCGCTCGTTTCTTCCGGGCCGAAGCGGTCGTTCCCCGTGATTGGTCGACCACGAAGGAAATCCGCCACCTTCATCCGCCGCTTCCCGTCGGGCTGGATCTCCAGAATCTCAACGGATCCCGCGCCGGCCTGCACAATGAGCCGTGATGGTTCGGTGCTGATCGACACGCCCGGCGCAGTTCCCGGCGAACCTGATTCCAGCGGCTGCACATCGAGAATCAACAGGCGCTGCGGCGGCTTTCCTGCGGCATGCAGATAGGTATAGGGGTTCGGCCAGGGTTGCAGCGCCCGGATGTGGCAGTCGATTTCCGCCGCCGAGCGCGTCCAGTCGATCGCACCCATCTGTTTCGTGAGCTTGGGGGCGCGGGTCACGAGCGCATCGGTCTGCGGAACAGGCTGCAGAGCGCCGGTTGCCACCTGATCGATGACTCCCGGCAAGAGATCGACGGCCAGGCGCGCCAGACGTTCTTCAAGCTGGCCGGCCTTCTCTTTGGGTCCGATGGGCGTGCGGGCCACCGCCAGGATCGGTCCGGCGTCGAGCCGGGGCAGGATCTGAATGATGCTGACTCCCGTTTCCGCGTCGCCGTTGAGGATGGCGTAGTTAATGGGAGCCGCGCCCCGATACCGAGGGAGCAGCGAGGCATGGACGTTGATCGCTCCCAGCCGGGGAATCGACAACAGTTCGGGCGACAGGATCTGCCCATATGCGGCCACGATGAACAGGTCGGCATTGAGCCCGCGCAGTTCCGCCAGCGACTCGGGCGAGTTGATTTTCACCGGCTGAAATACGGGGGTGGCATTCCGCAGAGCCAGTTCCTTCATCGGATTCTGCAGGCTGCGATGGTGCCCCTGACCGGTGCGATCGGGCTGAGTGTACAGTGCCACCACCTCGTGGCCGGTACGATACAGCGACTCAAACGTGGGGACCGCAAAGTCGCCCGTCCCCATCATCACGAGTTTCAGTCTGGTCATCCTGATGATGCTCGATGCCTGATCCTGAAGTCTGACCGGCGGTTGCGAACCGCATTCTGATTCCCGGAACGACCGGTGCTGGTGTTCGCGATTGCCGGGTTTATCGCTCGGCAGGGGGTAACTGCCGTTCGGCCAGACGCCGCAACTCGGCTTCAATTTCCGCATTGGGTGGAATCACACCCAGCTCCTGCTGGCGGCGGAATTGCGATTCGAAATCGGCGATCGTCGGGGCCACTTCCCGCTGCGCGGCTTCGCTCAGCCGATCGGTAAACAAGACTCCGTTGAGATGGTCGGTTTCGTGCTGGATGGCGCGACTGGCGAGGTCTTCGATCGACAATTCAAATCCCTGGCCGTCGAGGTCGAAAGCTTCGACAACGATTTCTTCTGCCCGCCGAACCTGGCCGTAGAGTTTGGGAAAGCTCAGGCAGCCTTCTTCAGCCTCTTGAGTTCCCTTGCGGGTGACGATTTCAGGATTGATAAAGACGTGCTCCTGGTCCTTCTCCTCGCGCTTGCCGGTCAGGTTCAGAACGAACAGTTGATAGGGGAGCCCAACCTGATTGGCCGCGAGGCCGATCCCCTCGGCCGCGTACATCAACTCGAACATCTCGCGGACCGTGTCGCGCAGGTCCGGGTCGATCCGGGTAATGGGGACAGACTTGAACCGTAGCGCTGGATGAGGAAACAGAACGATCTGCATGGAGACCCGGAAAAGATGCGTACGCCGTCGTGCGGCTTTGATATCAGCGACAAATTATAGGGCCGCATTCGGGACTGGTCGAGCCTGCTGAAATCACCCGGGAAACCGTTGTGAATTCCGGCGGGACGTTGATCGGACTTTGCCGGCTGTGGGATTCCGAGCGGTCCCTTTTTCGACTTTCGCGGCCGCCGGCGATATACTGAAAACTCACCCGGAATCTGTTACGGAGACGAGCGCTTTATGCCTTTTCCCAGAATGTTGCGGCTGCGGCAGAAATTCGACTGTCCACGCGTGGCTGACATACCGCAGGAAGTCGAATCCCAACTGCAGGCTCTCAAGCTGAAAGACAAAGTGCGCCCCGGCCAGACGGTGGCGGTCACGGTCGGCAGTCGCGGGATTGCCAATATCGCCCTGATCACCAGGGCGATCGTGGCTCATTTCAAGGGTCTGGGTGCGGTCCCCTTCATCGTACCGGCGATGGGGAGTCACGGCGGGGGCACGTCGGCCGGGCAACGGCAGATCATCGAGGACTACGGCGTGACCGAAGATTACGTCGGCGCCGAAATTCGCGCTTCGATGGAAACGGTGATCGTTGACCGGACACCGCAGGGAATTCCGGTTCATTTCGATCGTCACGCCTACGGCGCCGATCACGTCGTCGTCGCCGGCCGCATCAAGCCCCACACCGGCTTCGTGGGAGAGATCGAAAGCGGCCTGCATAAAATGATGCTCATCGGCCTGGGCAAGCACGAGGGGGCCAAAATCTATCACCGGGCCATTTCCGACTATAGCTGGCTGGAGATCGTGAAAGCGGTCGCCGACAGCGTCCTGCACCGCTGCAAAATCGTGTGCGGCGTCGGGATTGTCGAAAACGCTTATGATGAGACGGGCCTGATCGCCGCAGTCGCTCCGCACGAATTCCTCAAGCGCGAATCCGAACTCCTGGTTCTGGCCAAGCAATGGATGCCGCGATTGCCCTTCGCGAAGGTCGACCTCCTGATCGTTGACGAACTGGGGAAGAACATCAGCGGCTCGGGGATGGATACCAACGTCATCGGCCGCAAGTACAACGATCACCGCGCGACCGAGAAAGACAGCGTCTCGGTCAAGACGATTTTCGTCCGCGGGCTGACGGCTGCCACTCACGGGAACGCCTGTGGCATCGGGCTGGCCGAATTCACGAATCATCGGACGATCGCGGCCATCGACCGCCGCATCACGGCGATCAACGCGATTACCGGGGGCCATGCTCCGGCCGCTTCGATCCCGATTGCCTTTGAAACCGATCGCGACGTCCTCGAATCGGCCTTCCCGACGATCGGGCTGACCGAACCGGAAGGCGCCGGCGTGCTGCATATTTCCAATACGCTGCAACTCGGCGAACTTCTCGCCAGTGAAGCGTACCACGATCAGATCGACAGCCGCGACGATCTCGAAGTCGTCGAAGAACCCCACGAGATGGAGTTCGACGAAGACGGGAATCTGTATCCCGTCGCCGCGACCACGGCCGGAGTGCACTGACGGCCACGGGACACGAACTCGCGATCGCGACGTTGGATTCTGCGTTTCGGATCAGGAACCCGGCGGCGTTCCCGCCGGAGTGCGCAGGACTCTTCGCGCGGCAAGCCAGGCCAGCACCAGCAAGGCACATTCGCCAGCCAGCGTTCCCCAAGCCGCGCCGGTCATTCCCAGTGCTCGAATTAACGCCAGTTTCAAGGCGATGTGCATGGCCGTTCCCGCAGCCACGAGCCCGACGTCGAGCCGCTGGCGTCTGAGCGCAACGAGCGCCATCCGAAAATGTCCCGAGGCCAATGCTGCGGGAAGGGCCAGGAGCAGAATCTGTAACACTCTGGTGGCCGCGGCCGACTCCCGGGCAAACAGCAGATGCAGGATCATACCGGCCAGAAAAATTCCGGCTCCCGTCAGCGGGATCGCCGCGAGCAGCGAGCGTCCCAGCGCCGATTTGACGGCACTCTTCACGGCCGCTGGAGATCGGCCTGCCTCGCGCGCCAGGTGCGGCAGCAGAATGACGAAGTACAGTGCCAGCACCGACAGCGACACCGAATACAGCTTGAACCCCACGCTATACTGCCCGACGTCGGCCTCGGCAACGAAAAGTCCCAGCAGGAGGACGTCCGACCCGAGTGTCAGCATCCGCAGAAAATTGGCCACGCCGATGGGGAGCGACGTGCCGAGAAACGCCAACGCATTGGGCAGCGGGAGCGGGCGTGTCACTGGACCGACAGTCCGCAGCATCCAGAACCACAACGCCATCGCGGCCACACCCTCAGAAATCGCGAGGACGAGCGGAATGCTCGCCGGCGGCCAGCCGGCGGTCGCTGCCAGTTCCACGCCTGTGAAATATGCCAGGTTAGTGGCCACGATCGCCAGCGCCACGACCTGCACCTTGCCGCGCGCCTGCGCCAGCCAGCCCAGTGTCGATGCTCCGGTGAAGATCGACAATCCGTACAGTGCGACAAGCAGCAGGCTATCGTGGTACTGTGGAACAACAAGCGCCAGCCCGGCGATGATTCCCCAGGCGACGACTCCCAGAACGAGCCGCAGCAACACGACCGTCGCGGCCATCGTCGTCGCCGGTACGGCTCCCGAGGCGACGTCGCGGGTCCCTGCCGTGTCCAGGCCGCAGGTGCTGATGCTCATCCCCTGCACGGTCAGCACCTGCGCCACGTTCAATTGACCAAAAATGGTTTCGCCGAAGTGCCGAAACAAAATGACGTCGGCCAGAAACCGCAGTCCGCGGGCGACCGTGTCGGCTGCAAATAGAATCGAGTACAGGCCAAATAATCCGCCCGATCCGCCAGCAGTTCCTGGCGACAGGGACGGCTCGATCATTGCGTCAACGGGAATCTCAGATTCTTGCAAGGAGATTGGAACTTCTGGAATTGGTTTTCAGCCGGCTGCTTGCCATTGGCATGTGGTGGATATTGACAGAAGCCCGACAGATCGGGCAAGCCCGGTCGACCGGTTCCACCGGGTTTCCGCCGCATCGTGCGACTGTCTACAATGGGCACCTTCTGTCGGCAGGCGCTGGCAGCCGCAAGTAACGTATCAGTAAATGCACCTGGAGAGAGTATATCCATGCCCTGGCCTCTGACTCGGTTCGTGTTCGGCAGTCTGTTGTTGTCACTGACTTGGGCCGTCCATGCCGCCGAGCCTGCACCAGCCGAAGGATACCGCGTACTCGCCGGCGACAAGGGGCACGTGGCTCTGGTCAACCCGAAAGGTGACGTGGAATGGGAGACCGCCACGAAGGCTGACGTCCATGATTTGTGGTTGCTCCCCGACGGCAATGTGCTGTTTCTCTTCAGCCCGGCCAAGGTCGTCGAGGTGAACCGGGAGAAACAGGTCGTCTGGGAGTATGAAGGCAAACCGGCGAACCCCAAGGTGCCGCGCGTCGAAATCCACTCCTTTCAGCGCCTCGACAACGGCATCACGATGATCGCCGAGAGTGGCAACGGCCGGATCGTCGAGGTCGACAAGGCCGGCAAGATCGTCCACGAGGTTCCCCTGACGCTCGAACATCCCGATCCGCACCGTGACACGCGGATGGTCCGCAAGCTGGACACCGGGAATTATCTGGTGTGCCACGAAGGGGACGGCAAGATCCGGGAATACGACCACGACGGAAAAGTCGTGTGGACTTACACGCTCGAACTGGGAGGCCGCCCCCGTTCACCCGGCCACGGCCCCGAAGGGCACGGCACCGAAGTCTTCGGGGCGCTCCGCCTCAAGAACGGGAATACACTGATCGCCGGCGGCAATAACAACCGGATCCTCGAAGTGACTTCCGAGGGAAAAACCGTCTGGAGCCTCGATCAGCGCGAACTCCCTGGAATCACGCTGGCCTGGATAACGACGCTGCACGCCCTTCCGAACGGCAACATCATCGTCGGCAACTGCCACGCCGGCCCCGAAAACCCGCAACTGTTTGAGGTGACGCGCGACAAGAAAGTTGTCTGGACGTTCCGCGATTTCAAGACGTTCGGCAACGGCCTAGCTTCCGCACATGTTCTCGGGTTGCCGGAAGGAACGCGGCGCTGATTTACTGCGTGAAGGCCCCGCACTCGGCTACCAGACGACTGGTCAACTTCCAGCGATCCATTCGGCCCCTGGCCCGATTCCTATTGAACGACAGATGACGTGAGAATATGCTGACGGAGGTCATTTCTCCGTATTCGAATCTGCAATCCTTACGGTCCACGTTCTGATCTGCGCTTTAGTAGCCTGCCTGTCAATCGGCCGTTTTGATGGGAGAACAGCATGCCGCGCCGTTCTGCGATCGTAGTGCTGGCGATCCTGATATGGACAACCGGCCTGAGAGCCGAGCCGCCGGCCTCCCCTCAGCTCCCTACGGCACCGAGGATGCGGTATTGGCGTATCGATCTCCGCGATGCAGTAACCCAGGGTGACGTCGCGCGGCTGCGCAAGATCATTGATGCCGATCCGGCATTGCTGCACGACGGGTTCCAACCCGCCAATGGGACAAACCGCGGCAAAGGAAGACCGTGGGTCCAGGGATTTACGGTACTGCACGTAGCCGTTCACGCCGGGCAGCTCGCAATCGTCACGGAACTTCTGGATCGCGGCGCGGATGTCAATGCGGGAATTGTCGGCAGCCAGCCCGGAGAGGGGAGCACGACGCCGTTGCATATCGCGGTCTCCATTGATAACGAACCGATGATTGAGCTGTTGCTCGAGCGCGGAGCCAACCTGGAAGCACTCGACTCATGGGATGACACACCACTGCGCGCAGCGCTGCTGGCCGAACGGCAGAAAACGGCGCGACTGCTGGTTCAGCATGGTGCCGAGCAGGATGTTTATTGCGCCGCCGGCCTCGGCAACGAGGTCGTTCTGGAACGACTGATCCGATCCGACCCAGAATGCGCGCATCGGCACCTCGAGAACGGCAGAACTCCGCTCCATTTCGCTGCCGCCAATGGTCACGTGGAGACAGCCCGCATGCTGCTCGCGGGTGGAGCACCGATCAATGCCCAGGAAAGCTCCGATTTATACGGATCAGGCCCGACACCGCTCCAGCGTGCATGTTTGCGGGGACACCTCGCAGTATGCCGGTTGCTGGTGGACGCGGGCGCCGACGTCAACATGGCGGGCAGCGTCGGTCCGTCCCTCCACCGGGCTGTTATCAAAGGCGATCTGGAGATGGCCCAGTCGCTTATTCGAGGGGGAGCTAATTTGCGGGCGTTCGACAGACAAGGACAGATGCCGTTGCATGTTGCAACTCGGCGGGGCGCGCTGGCGATGGTCAATTTGCTTCTCGATTGCGGGGCCGATATTAACGCGGAGTCCGGCCCAAATCGGCTTCCAAACAGTGACTATCGAATGGGTTCCGAAACACCGCTCGATCTGGCTGTGGAGTCGCGCCGCGGCGAAATCGCAGCATTCCTCGTGAGCCGCGGCGGCCGGCTCGGAATTGAATCGCCAGACAAGCTTGCGGAACTATTGCAAAATCGACGTTAGACGAGCCCGCGATGAGAGCCTAGCAATCTTCGAGCGGCTCCATTTTTCCTCGCGGACTCTGTCAGACTTTGCCCCCTTGCGTGTGTATAAGATAGACACGTCGTCTTAATACCACGCTGAGGCTGGCATGAGCGCTGTTCCGGAAACCCGACAAAGCCTGCTTGTCCGGCTCAAAGACCGAGCCGATGGCGAGGCCTGGCAGGAGTTTACGGAAATCTATCAGCCTCTGATCTTCCGTCTGGCCTGCCAGCGAGGTTTGCAGCACGCCGATGCGGAAGACCTGGTGCAGCAGGTCCTGTCTGCCGTGGCCCGGGCGATCGATCGCTGGGAGGCCGACCCGCAGCGTGCCCGTTTCCGTACCTGGCTGTCGCGGATTGCATCGAATGCAATCATCAATGCACTGACGCGCGGCCGGGCTGATCGTGCCACGGGGGATTCGCAGCTCCAGGAACTGCTCGCCGAACAACCCGCCTCGAATGAACCTGCCTCGGAACTGCTGCGAATCGAACATCGCCGCGAGGTCTTCCGCTGGGCGGCGCGACAGATTCAAACCGAGTTTCAGCCAGACACCTGGAACTCCTTCTGGCTCACGGCCGTCGAAGGGCGTGAGGTCGCCGAGGTAGCGCGAGAGCTGAACCGGTCCGAAGGGGCAGTCTACGCCGCCCGCAGCCGCGTCATGCGCCGCTTGCGCCAAAAAGTGAATGACTGGGAGGAAGACTGAACCATGCCTGAGCATCACACCACCTGCGATCCCGAATCGCTCGAACTGTTTCTCTGCGATCGGCTGCCAGAGAGCGATCGGTTGGCTCTCGAAGACCACCTCAGCAGTTGCGTTGATTGCCGCGCTCAGATCGAACAGCTCGCCGCCTCCCCCGCACTCTGGACCGAGGCGCGCGGCTATCTGAGTTCAACCGGCGATGAACCTGCGGCACGAGTCTCGACTCTGCCCGTCGCTGGCGATCTGTCGCATAGTCGCGACGACGCCAGCTTCGGACGAACCGATCACATCTTGAGTTTCCTGTCGCCGACCGACGACCCGCGAATGCTCGGGCGATTTGGCGGATACGAAATTGCCGGCGTTGTCGGTTGCGGCGGGATGGGAGTCGTTCTTAAAGGGCTCGACGTGGCCCTCAACCGTTACGTGGCGATCAAAGCGCTGGCTCCGCACCTGGCCACCAGCGCCGCGGCCCGCCTGCGTTTTGCCCGTGAAGCCCGCGCCGCCGCTGCCGTCGTGCATGAAAATGTCATTGCCATTCATGCCGTTGCCGAGGCGAACGGTCTTCCCTATCTGGTCATGCCTTATGTGCGCGGTCCGTCGCTCCAGAAGCGGCTCGACGCCCAGGGACCGCTGGCGACGGCAGAGATTCTGCGCATCGGCCGGCAGGCCGCGGCCGGTCTGGCCGCGGCCCATGCCCAGGGGCTCGTGCATCGCGACATCAAGCCCGGAAACATTCTGCTCGAAGACGGCGTCGAGCGGCTGACGATCACCGACTTCGGCCTGGCCCGGGCCGCCGACGATGCCAGCCTGACCCGCAGCGGCGTCATCGCCGGTACGCCGCAGTTCATGTCTCCCGAGCAGGCCCGCGGCGACAGCATCGATGCCCGCAGCGATTTATTCAGCCTCGGCAGCGTCCTCTATGCGCTGTGCACCGGCCGGGCTCCCTTCCGTGCCGAGACGAGCTTCGGCGTTCTGCGCCGGATCACCGACGAAACTCCCCGCCCCATCAGCGAATTGAATCCCGAGATTCCTGAGTGGTTAGCTCTGATGATCGCCAGGCTGCATGCCAAAGACCCTGCGTCCCGATACGGATCGGCGGACGAAGTTGCGCAGCTTTTCGAGCATTGCCTGGCTCACATTCAGCAGCCGACGCTGGTCCCGCTTCCTGCGGCGCTGAACGCCACCCGGCCTGAACTCAAACGGTTGACCCAACGGCGCTGGTGGCTCGCCGGTATCCCCGCAGTCCTGATACTCGCCGCCGTGGCTGTTTTCGAACTGGATCGCACGCCTCGTGACGACAAACACAACCCCGGGAATCCGGCCAAGTCACCTGGCGACCAGGCAGGACCGATTTCGGCAGACAAGACGCGCTGGAACGACGGGACGGCCGAACAACTATTCGAGTTGCAGTCTGAAATCAACGATCTCGACCTCCAGGCGAGTGCGGACGCAACAAACACTACCGAAAACTAAAGCACGACATCATGTCACAGGAGAGCAGACGATGAAATGGCTCATTCCCACGATATTTGGTTCGCTGGTCGCCTTGGCCGTTTCGTTCCCGCGGGCTGATGAGGAAGTCACCGCCCCGGAGACTCCCTCGGCAGATGCCAAAGATGAATCCGGTACCGCGACTGTCGGTAAGTCGGCACCCCAGCCTGAATCCCGTGGACTGGCAGAGGACGCTTCACTCTCCTCGAAACCAGCGTCGGCCTCCGGCGGACTGACCACTGGCGACGTGGATGACACGTTCGAAATCTATCGCCTGCAACACTCCAACGCGATCGGCGTTTCTCAAATCCTGAAGAAAATGTACCCCCGCGAAGCCAACGAAGTTGTTGTCGACGGACGGACAAATTCCCTGATCATTCGCAAGGGTGCCGGTGGACCGTTCCTTTCAGCCGCGATTGAGAAGCTCGACGTGCCGGCGCCGGAAAATTCCCGTACCAAACGGCCTCCCTCCGGAAAACGCCGTGACCCCAATCTGCCCTCGTCGGCACCGGGAATGATGCCCGGATCCGGGTCAGCCACATCCTCAATGTTGGCAGCCATGGCAGGTCATCCGAATAATGGCGCCGCGGACGACGGCCAGGAGTACGAGCGGTACGAAGCCAGTTGCCAGGAACTGGCGAAGAACTACCGGGTGCAGCAGCAGGCCACCCCGACCGATCAGAAGAAACTGGCGGAATTGAAAGCCGAATTGAGCGGCGCCGTCCATGCCGCGTTCTATGCCCGCCAGACGTACCAGCGCGCTCAGGCTGCCCAGTTGCGCGAGCGACTGGCCCAGATCGAACAGCACATCTCACAGCGCGGCCAGCTTGCCAATGAGATCATCGAACGCCGCGTCGACGAGTTATTGCAGCCCGAAAAGCAGTGGGAACCCGACACGGCATCGACCGAACGATCGGCACCGCCAACCGGATCTGCTGCGGCGTCAAGCAATCGCTCGGCGACGGACGCCGCGGACGATGGCGGTGCTCAGAATAGAGATCCGAATCTCGGCTGGTCGACCGACTATTACCGGTCCCTGATGTCGTCGAGAGAGACGGGACGTCCCCTCCTGATCTATTTTTACGCAGTCAACAGTCCACAGTGTCGTGCCCTTGAGGATCATTTTCTGAAGAACTCCGACGTGCGCAAGTTCGTCAAGGAACGGCTCGACGCCGTGAGCGTGAATGTGAATTCGGCGGAAGGCAAGGAACTTTACGATCAGTACGGCATCAGGTCGATTCCCACGCTGCATTTCGTTGATCCCGCCGGAACGGCGCTCCTTAAGATTGAAGGGCTTCCGCAAGGGAATTCAAAGGCGTTCCTGTCGGAACTGCACGAGATTGCAGTAAGAAAGGACGTCTCCAAGCCGGAAATGCCATCAGGCAATACCCCGACGATGAATTCGAATGTCAGAATGACGCCGGATTTGTCCGCGGACCCGCGGCAAGCCGTGCTCAATGCCGATAATGCCGTCATCCGAGCGCAGGCAGAAATCGCGCAAGCCAAAGCCGCTCTCGCGCAAGCCGAAACCTTAAATGATGCACTGCAAGATGCCTATCGAAAGGGTGCGGTATCACAGAAGGAATTCCTCGCCACCAGGTTCGATGTTGAGCGCAATCGGGCCGTCGTCACGAAAGCAGTCAACGATCTCGATGCCGGAGAGCGGCAGTTGCAGTTGGCCCGCGAGTTCCTCGACGGGCAGATCAAGATTGCCGAACTGGAACTGCACCAGGCCGAGTCGCGGCTCGACGTGGCTTCCAAAGACGAAGCCCGGGCTCTCAGTCTGGCGGCCAAGAATGCGATCGCGAAGGAACAACTCGACGCCGCGGTTGCCGCACGGGAACAGGCTCAAATCCAGGTGAAGCGGGCCGCGACGATCCTGGGACTGTACAAGAAGCCGCTGCCGGGTCGGCCTGCACCGGCCAGCGACAAACCCGCAACCGAATCCGGTGCTGCATCTGGTAGCAAACAAGTTCCAGGATCTTCCGACACTCCTGGCAAAGGCTCCCCACCGCGATCCAACAAGCCCGGAGAATAGCGGCACCGCGATTGACTAGCCCCACAATCGCAACGTGCACTACTTGCCCGCCAGCAGCCCCCCCGATATCGTCGGATGATTGACCCAGTCATCATTCCGAACTCGGGGGTTAGAACGATGCCGCGCAGCCTCTCGCGATCTGTTCTGGGAATTGCCGCCTGCCTCCTGTCGATCGGAACGCCAGCCGCTCGCGCCGCCGACAATCCGGCCGATACGCTCGCCAAGGTGTACGGCGAATGGCGCATCGCCGTCAAACCCGATAAGGGAGCCGACTACGACCAACTCATTGAGACCGAAGGGTTGCCCCTGTTCCGGAAGGCGGGGGGCCGAATGGTTGGCTGGTGGAAAACCCTCATCGGCAATCTGTACGAGCAGGTGACGATCTGGGAATACGACGACATGGCCGCGTTCGAAAAGGCCGTCGGATTCCTGGGAGGGAGCGCGGAGTTTGCAGCCTTCGTCGCCAAGCGCGATCCACTACTCTCGGGCGAAGAGAATCGATTCCTGAAACCGGCTGCCGGATCACCCACTCATCCCCTTCCCGCCCCGGGGAAGTTTGTGATTCACGAAGTCCATCGGGTGCCGCTGATTCACCAGCCGGCCTTTGTGGACTGGCTCGCAACCACCGGAATCAAGTTGCTCGAGAAGCATGGAATTCACCCGATCGGGCCGTTCACGACGGCGGTCGGTCGCTGGGGCGAGGTGACGCTCCTGTTCCGGTTCGAGAGTCTCGCCGAGCGCGACCGCCTGATCAGCCGCTTCATGGCATCGCCGGAAGGGGCCAAGTATGACAGTACTCTAAAACACTGGAACCCGGACGTGACGACTCGCCTCCTGCTCCCGGCCCCGTTCGCACAGCCGCCGGCTCTCGAACAGCCGGCTGTCAAAGGGAAACCAGCGTCGGCCATCCCGGGGTCACCGCTCCTCCCGCACCTGGAGCAGGTCGCGCCGCGCGTCTTTGCCGCCGGATTTGCCGACCAGCATCGCTCCGCGAATTGCGGCTTCTTCGCCGCCCGCAACTATTCTGTGCTGGTCGATTTGCCGCGGGGAGTGGCTGTACCCGAATTCGTCAAGGAAGTCGAACGGCTCACCGGGAAGGCGCCGCGACGACTGATCCTGACTCACGGCCAGCCGAACGACGCGCCTATCATCGCTGATCTCCTGATTTCCGGCGTGCGCGAGATTGTCGCCACACCGGCCACGCGTGATGAAATTATGAACCCGCTCCCTGCCGAATCGCGAATTCCGATGCGTATCTGTCACCTTCCGACCGACCTCGGCGATGAGTCGATACCTGTTCGGTTTCTTCCGGCCGACGGATCGGCTGCCGCCGGCTGTGCGTCGGTCGAGTTGCCGGCCGACGGTGTGCTGTTCGCCGGGCCGCTCGTCGTCAATGGGCCGCGGGCGCGCCTTGCCGGCAGCGATTCTGCCCTCTGGGTTGAGGAGCTCAAATCGCTCGAGAATCACCTGCTGAAGCGCGTTGTGCCAGGCTTTGGATCGTGGGCTGCGGGCGACCCGATTGTCCGACAGCGACGGTTTCTCGAAGAGCTGCGCTCGCAGGTCGCGTACGCCATCGCTTTGGGAAAACCGCCCGAATCGCTCGAGAAACAGGTCCGCATCTCCTCTGACTTTCAGGTCTGGATGCCCTACGACAATCCGGTCGCGGATGATCTGCTCTATGTCTATCGCGAATTGACCGTTCCCAACGCCCCATTCAGCGGCAAGCCGCCACGGCCAGACGACCGCCAGGTCCATGCGCTCGTGTTGATCGGCGATGGACCGCACGAACCGGCGCATCTCGAAGCGGGGCTCGCGCCCGCCTTTGCCGCCGCCGGCGTCGTGCCGCACTATACTGTCGACGTCCGCGCCCTCACGGCCGAGAACCTGGCCCACGTCAAGCTGCTGGTTGTGCTGCGCGACGGCCTGATGCGGCCGACTGACGACCCGAAGTCGTTCTACTGCTGGGTCACCAGGGAGCACGAACAGGCGGTCGTCCAGTTTGTCGAACAGGGGGGCGGCTTCCTGAACCTGCACAATTCGCTGGGATTGTATCCCGAAAATGGGGCCTATCTGAATCTCGCGGGAGGAAAGTATATCGGCCACGGCCCGCTCGAACGCTTTCGGGTCGAGGCGGTCGACCGCGACCATCCCATCACCCGCGGCACGGTTCCTTTTACGGTGGCCGATGAACAGCATACGCCGGTCGTCGACGCCACTCGCGTGCGGCTGCTCTTCAAAAGCCGCTCGGACGGCGGCGTGACCGGCGACGCGGGCTGGGTGCGCGAGCCAGGATCCGGCCGGTTGTGCCATCTCGCCTGCGGACATACGCGCGAGGCGCTGCTCAATCCGGTTTATCGCCAGATTCTGGCGAACGCCATGCTCTGGTGTGCCAAACGCGAGCCTCTCTAGATTGGCAAACCGCAACTGCGGAATCGACGGCCGATCTTTGGTACGATGACTGAAATGCAATTTGTGTCGCTGGATTGCAATTGATCTGACGAAGGCAGTCGATGGCTGATATCAAGAATCCCAGGCTGCTGTATTTCAAAGGGGCACTGTTCCTCGTGCTGGGGGTACTTTCAGCGGGCATTCTGCTCGTGGAGCACGCCGACTGGAAGTTCGCCGCACTCCTGGCGCTGGCCATCTGGTCATTCTCGCGGGCCTACTATTTCGCGTTTTACGTGATCGAGCACTACATCGATCCGGACTTCAAGTTCGCCGGGTTGGGGGCGTTCGTGCGGTATTTGCTGGCGAAGCGGGAGAAAACGAAGTCATCTTGAATCGGGCCATACTGGCCGCATTTGTCAGACGAGAGGCCGGCAGTGATTGCTTGTCGCGCCAGAAACAAGACAGTGGTCCAATGGCAGCCGGGCCTCTAATGTTGCACCGTTTTCGGGCGGGTGAGGGAGCGTTAATCTGGTTGTTGCATTCAGTGGCGGACGCGAGCTGCGGAGCAGCGGCAGCATGTAGCCAGGGGCGCGAGCCCCTGGACCAACGGGCAAAATAGAGCGAAGCCCCGGTAGGGGCGACATAGGAATTACGAAACGGCAATCCTTCGAGTCTGATTTCGACAAGAGCTCCACACAACTGAAGAGTAAATACCCCATGATATGTCGCCCCTCCGGGGCTTGATGGAATTCTTGCAACTGACCAGGGGCTCGCGCCCCTGGCTAAATTACGTCGCCCCTGCCGGGGCTGGACCATCGAACAGGTCCCGCAAACGGGATCCATGACGCGCTGAATGAACAGCCACGAGTAGCCACGAAAGAAAGTCACTGACGTTCCAGATACTCGAACACTTTGCTGACGGAGGCTGCATGTCGCAGGCCAAGAAAAAACTGCAGTTCGGCCGGCGGACTTTTCTCCAGGGCGGCATCGCGACGGCCCTCACCGCCGCGAGCTGGCACCGCGTCCTGGGAGCCAACGAACGGATCGGCGTCGGATTCATCGGCTACGGACTGATCGGCAAACGGCACCTGCTCGACTTTCAGGAGCAGCCCGACGCCGAGTTGCGGGGGGTCGCCGAAACGCATGCCGGCCGGCTCGCCGAGGCACTGGCCACCATTGGCACCGGTGCCCGCGGGCATCGCGACTTTCGCCGGATGCTGGAAGATAAGCAGATCGACGCCGTCGTGGTTTCGACTCCCGACCACTGGCATGCCTTACCCAGCATGCTGGCCTGCGCCGCGGGGAAAGATGTTTACGTCGAAAAGCCGCTTACTCTGTTTGTGCGCGAAGGGCGCTGGATGGTCGACGTCGCAACGCGGCACAAGCGAGTTGTGCAGGTGGGAACACAGCAGCGCTCGGGACCGCACTATCAGCGGGTCCGCGATTATCTCCAGGCGGGCAAGCTCGGCACGATCAGTTCGGTGCGGATGCAATCGTACCGCAACATTATGCCGGGGTACGGCAAACCTGCCGATTGTCCCCCGCCGGCCGATCTCGATTGGGACATGTGGGTCGGCCCCTCGCCCGAGCGAGCCTACAATCCGAATCGAGCGATCTACCATTTCCGCTGGTTCTGGGATTACTCGGGGGGGCAGATGACCAACCTCGGCGCCCACCAGATCGACATTCTGCACTGGGGCCTGGGGCTCAAAGGTCCGCTGGCGGTGACCAGTGCCGGCGGGCGCTACAGTCTCCAGGACAACGGCGAAACACCTGATACGCAGGATGCGATTTTTGAGTACCCGGGATTTACCGCCACCTGGTCGCATCGCGAGGCGGCTCGCGGACTCTCCGAATCGACCCCCCTCGAATTCTTCGGATCCAACGGCGGCATGTCGGTGACCCGCAACGGCTACGTCGTCACCCCCGATCGTAAGGTGATCCCGGCGAATACGATTCCGCAGTTCACCGACGCCCATCCAGTGGGCGGTCCCGTGCCGGTCAAAGATCCGGGGCCGGTCGAATTGCGAACTGCAGCGATCGAAGACAAAACGGGGAACGCCCGCGAACAACTGAAGCTGCATGTCCGCAATTTTCTCGATTGCATCAAATCGCGGGCTCAGCCAATCTCCGATCTCGAGAGTTGCCATCGCGTGGCCGTGGCCTGCCATCTGGCGAACCTGTCGTTGCGGCTCGGGCGAAAGCTGCGCTGGGACGCCGACCGCGAAGAAGTGATCGGCGACGCCGAAGCCAACTCGCTGCTTGTGCGTCCTTACCGCACTCCGTGGGATCGGGAACTCAAGTCGCTGGGCGTTTCCTGACTGAAATCTGTCTGACAAACTCGATCTTCCGGAAGACAAGCTATGACAACTACGATTGCGGGAAGTCCTCAAATCCATCTCTCCCGCCGCCAGATACTGGCCGGTTCGGTTGGGATTCTGTCGGCACTGGCCGCCGCTCCCGGGACACTGCTTGCCGGGGAAGCGACTCCCGCACGGGGCGCGATGGGAGTAGTCATTCACTCGTTTGGCATCCGCAGTAAGGAAGCATCCAGCCATTTCGGCGATCCACTGGCGTTCATCGAATACTGCCGGAACATCGGAGCCGCCGGCGTGCAGACCGGCCTCGGCGTGAAAGACGACGCGGGGATCGAAAAGATCCACCAGACGATCGCGGCGGCCAAGATGTACCTCGAAGGGATCATCCGCCTGCCGCGCTCTGCCGCGGATACCGAACAATTCACGAAAGAGGTGGAGACCGCCAAAGCGTGCGGCGCGAACGTCGTCCGCAGCGTGCTGCTCGATTCGCGGCGTTACGAGACGTTCGATTCGGCCGAAGCCTTTCGCAAATTCGCCGACGACTGTGGCCCGCGACTCGCTCTGGCCAAACCGATCGTCGAAAAGGTCGGCGTGCAACTGGCGATCGAAAATCATAAAGACTGGCGGGCCGACGATCTGGTCAAGATCATCCGACAGGCGAATTCGCCGCAGATCGGCATCTGCGTCGACACGGGCAACAGCATCGCATTGTTGGAAGAACCACACGAAGTGGTCGAGGCCTTTGCGCCGCTGGCGTTCACGACGCACTTCAAGGATATGGCCGTCGCCGAATACGCCGACGGCTTTCTCCTCTCGGAAGTCCCGCTGGGAACCGGGTTTCTCGATCTGCCGCGGGTCGTCAAGCTGCTCCGCGAAAAACGCCCTGACATCCGGTTCAATCTGGAAATGATCACGCGCGATCCGCTTCAGATTCCGTGCCTTACCTCGCGGTATTGGAAAACGTTCGAGGCGCTTCCCGCCCGGCATCTGGCCGAGACGCTGGCCCTCGTGCGCCATAAAGCCGCCGCGAGTCAGCTGCCGCGCATCTCAGACAAATCGCCCGCCGAGCGGCTGGCCGCCGAGGATGCCAACGTCCGCGCGTGTCTGACGTACGCGCAGGCTCAACGGCTTCTGTAGCAAATGGGGCAACCCGCGAATAAATCAATGTCGCGGTCAACTGTCGGAGAGATTCTGCACCGGCGCCATCAATTCCGTTCGCCGCGCCCCAGAGAGTCTGTCTCCCTCCCCCCATTGTGGGGGAGGGCCGGGGTGGGGGGTGAGCGCCAATAGACTTTCGCCACCCCCATCCTAACCTTCCCCCATCAAGGGGGAAGGAAGTTACAGAGGATCGATCTCGACCAACTCTGAGAATTGCGGACCGACTCCAGCGGGATTGCGGGCGCGAAAGGCTGTCTCCTCATGCACATGGGAGACGGTTGCTTAAGGCTGCTTCTGTTAGGACCTGACCTGGTTCACAAGTCCCCATTGCACTCGGAGACAGCCTTTCGCGCCCGGTGACGGGTGGGAAACTCTATTATGGATGCCCCGCTCCGTTCGTCAAGATGTGCGGGGCAGTTATATTAGGTTCGAATGCACGATTAATGGTTGTTTCGTGCGCAGGCTGTGTCAAATGGAAATGCGTTGATGTCCAGCGGCGATGAAATCGAGGCCACGACCGACTGGGACGTCGTTGTCATCGGCGCCGGCGCCGCCGGACTCCTGGCGGCGACCCGCTCCGCCGAGCGCGGCCACCGGACGCTGCTGGTCGAAAAGAACCGCCGTCCCGGCGTCAAGATCCTCATGTCAGGCGGTACGCGCTGCAACCTGACGCAGGCCTGCGATGCCCGGGGGATCGTCGAGGCCTTCGGAACGCAGGGCAAGTTTCTGCACTCGGCGCTGGCCGCGCTGGGCCCGCGCGACCTCGTCGCCCTCGTCGAAGCCGAAGGGGTCCTCACCAAGACAGAACCGACAGGGAAGATCTTTCCCCTCAGCGACAAAGCGGCCGACGTCCTGGGTGCCCTGCTCCGCCGGCTCGAACGGAGCGGTTGCGTGCTGGCGGTCGAGGAACCGGTCCTCTCCATCGGGCGCTTTGGCGATCAATTTGCCATCCTCACCGATGCCCGCACACTGACCGCCCAGTCGCTCGTGATCACCACCGGGGGCTGCTCATATCCCGGCTCGGGAACAACCGGAGATGGCTACGCCTGGGCCGCCAGTTTCGGCCACACGATCATTCCCGCGCGGCCCGCCCTGGTCCCGATCGAAACGAATCTCGGGTGGGTGCGGGATCTCAAGGGAATCACGATTCCCGACGTCGGCGTGTCGGTCGAACGAAGAGGCCAACAGCGCCCGCAGCCATTGGCGTCGCAGCGCGGGTCGTTTCTTTTCACTCATTTCGGCCTGTCGGGTCCGGCGGTCCTCGACGTCAGCCGGGTCATCACCGGCAATCCGAATCCGGCCGAACTGGATCTGGTCTGCGATTTTCTCCCCGGCCAGACGCTGACCGACTTTGACGAGTCTCTCCAGGCCGCCGTTCGCCAATCGGGTAAGCAGCCGGTAGCAGCGATCCTGCCTGACCTGCTCCCGCGGCGACTCACCGATGCACTTCTCGCACTCGCCGAAATTCCCGGCGATCTGCGGGCCGCCGAACTGGGGAAAGCCGCGCGGGCTCGGCTTGTGCTCGCGTTCAAACAGTGCCGGATCCCGGTGATCGGGACGCTGGGGTTCAAAAAGGCGGAAGTCACCGCCGGTGGCATCTCGCTGAAGGAAGTCGATTCGCGCACGATGCAGAGCAAGCTGGCGCCACACCTGTATCTGGCCGGCGAAGTGCTCGACCTCGACGGCCCGATCGGCGGCTACAATTTCCAGGCTGCCTTCAGCACCGGCTGGCTTGCCGGCGGGAATGCGTAGCGTATTGTCAGTAGTTCCAAGTTCTGGCTAAGGGTCGAAAATGACGTAAGGCTCGGAGCCATCGTGAAGTAGCGCACTGACGGCTTGGGCAAGCCAGTCGAGCATGCGTTTGAATCGCAACCGTTCCA
>Ga0137463_1000174_pt1 | contig 24751 bp, 17 predicted proteins | sample EasRivERMGT800_2_FD_102333 | JGI IMG/M metagenome (GOLD analysis project Ga0137463, IMG submission 102333) | Soil microbial communities from meander-bound floodplain in the East River, Colorado, USA - East River MetaG ERMGT800_2 | ecosystem: Environmental > Terrestrial > Soil > Floodplain ...
GCCTGGACCTGAAGACGGGTGACCGTTTGTGGACGTACAAGTCGCGCGTCGAAGAAAATCCCAACACGTTTATTCCGGGCTTCAAGGCGGCCGTTGCTGTGACCGCCGATACGGTCTATCTCGGCGATGAAGAGGGCATGTTTCATGCGATTGATCGGCGCACCGGGAAGGGGAAGTGGACCTTTCAGACGGCAGGTGAAATCTCAAGCTCCGCCAATTTCTTCGAAGATAAGGTGCTCTTCGCCTCGCAGGATAACAGTCTCTATTGTCTGAAAGTCGCCGACGGGACCAAAGCGTGGCAGTTTGCGACCCAGGGCCAGGTTTACGGGACTCCCCCCGTCGTAGGGAACCATACGTTTGTCGCGGGCTGCGACGAACACCTGCGGGTCATCAATGTCAGGACCGGCGAACAGGAAACCGATTTGCCCTTCGGAATCCAGTTGATTTCTTCCCCCGCCGTCATCGACAACATGCTTTACGTCGGGACGTATGGCAACGAAGTGCTGGCGGTCGACTGGCAGGCGGGGACGAAAACGTGGGCGTATGCCGAGGGGAAGGGGCGCTATGATTCGTCGGCCGCCGTCAACGACAAATACGTGATCGCCGGTTCGCAGGACAAAAAACTGCACTGCATCAACCGGCTGACCGGTGCGAAGGTCTGGACCTTTTCGACCCGGTCCCACGTCGACAGTTCCCCGGTGATCGTCGATAACCGCGTGTTTGTCGGTTCGAACGACGGCAATCTGTATGCAGTCGGCCTCGATGATGGCAAAGAACTCTGGCGGCACACCGACGGCCGCCCGTTCAGCGCCTCGCCCGCGGTCGGGGAAGGTTGCCTCGTGATCGGCTCCGAAGCCAGCACGGGGAACATCTACTGCTTCGGAGCGAAGTGACCCGATTCGGGAAGATTGCATGACGACTGAACTGATCAACCCGGCGGAAACAACCGAAGTCGGCAGTTATTTTGTCGCCAACTATCCCCCCTTTTCGCAGTGGAAGGCCGATCAGCTTCCGGAATTTCTGGCGGCTCTCGATGCGGCTCCACCGAACCCGAATCATCCACTGGGGCTGTACCTGCACATTCCGTTCTGCCGCAAGCGGTGCAAGTTCTGCTACTTCCGGGTGTACACCGATCAGAACGCCAAGGCGATCGAGCGCTACGTTCAGGCGCTGGCCCGCGAGGTCGAGCTCTTGAGCGAGCGTCCGGCCGTTGTCGGCCGCAAGCTCAAGTTCGTCTACTTTGGCGGCGGGACTCCGTCGTACTTAAGCGCGCGGCAATTGCAATCGCTGCGCGATCGTCTGCACGCGTCGGTCGCGTGGGATGACGCCGAAGAAGTCACCTTCGAATGCGAACCGGGAACGCTCAGCCTCGAGAAAGTGAAGACCCTCAAAGACATCGGCGTCACCCGCGTCTCTTTGGGAGTGGAGAACTTCGACGATCAGATTCTGGAAACCAACGGCCGGGCGCATCTTTCGCCGGAAATCATGCGGGCATATGGCTGGATCCAGGATGTCGGGTTTCCCCAGGTGAACGTCGATCTGATCGCCGGCATGGTCGGCGAGACCGACGCCAACTGGACAAACTGCATCGAGCGCGTCCGCCAGATGGCCCCCGACAACATCACGATCTATCAGATGGAACTGCCGCACAACACGCTGATCGCCCGCGACATGAAGCAACTGGGGATCACGTCGCCTGTGGCCAGCTGGGCCATCAAGCGGCGCTGGGTCGACGAGGCATTCAACACGCTCGCGGCCGCGGGGTATCACGTCTCCAGCGCCCAGGAGCTGGTGAAGAACCCGCAGCACGACCGCTTCGTGTATCGCGACAGCGTGTGGCGGGGCGCCGATCTCCTGGCGACCGGCGTGGCCTCGTTTGGACACTTGTCAGGAGTCCACTACCAGAACGTCGATCAGCTCGAGGACTATCTCACGTCGCTGGAAGCCGGCGAGCTGCCGTTGGGACGGGCACTGACACCTTCGGCTCATCAGTTGCTGATCCGCGAGATGGTGCTCCAGCTCAAGGAAGGGGAAATCAACGCGGCGCCGTTCCGTGAAAAGTTTGGCGTCAATATCCTCGAAGAATTCCGCGAGCCCTTGAGCCGGCAGCAGGCGGCCGGGTATCTCATCGTCGACGGGGACGCCGTCCGACTCACACGCAAGGGGCTGTTGCAGGTCGATACGCTGCTGACCGAGTACTTCGAGCCCGAGCACCGCGCTGTCCGTTACACCTGATCGTGAATCCCACCGACGAACTCAAAAAACTGCTCGCACTCTTCCCGGATCGGGACTCGTTGTTCGAACGGGCCGAGCATGTTCCCTCGGCTCTCACTCCCGAACCCTATAAGCGCCTGCTCGTCCACGAGCACCACATGACGGTGACGATGGAGGAGTTTTATCACACGAGCGTCGTCGTCAAGGTGCTCGATCGACGCCAGGACGGCGACATTTACAGCCGCAAGATCCTGCTCGAGCGCAGCGACGACGGGCGGGTCGTGCAGTTTGGGATCGTGCGGTTTCATCTGGGTGTTGTGCTGCCGGAGGTGCGCGATGAGATTCTCAGCGAACGGACTCCGCTGGGACGGATTCTGATCAACTACAATGTTTTGAGACACATCGACCTGGGCGCGATTCTGCAGATTGCGGCCGGGCCGGGTCTCGCGAAACTCTTCGGCTGCCAGCCGGGGGAGACGACGTACGGCCGGATGGCAACGATCTTCTGCAATCGCCTGCCGGCGGTCGATCTTTTGGAAGTTGCCGCCCCGGGGCTCTGCGGGCCGTGACATCCGGGTCGTCGGCCGGTAGAACAGTCTTCGCGACGTGAGTGTGGCCGTCCGCTTTGCGAAAGTGAGTTTGTAGGGTGGACTTCAGTCCACCCGAAATTTCCTGTTACGGGAACTGAAGTTCCTGCGACATTTTTTCTGTGGTCGATTCCGTGGTCGAACGAGTCTTACTTTACCACGGCTGGACTGAAGTCCACCCTACATAACGTTCACGTTCTTTCGCCGAGCGAAAGACGACTGAACGCCGATCGACAGTCCGCGACCTGAATTCAAAATGACTCCCCGATTCACTTTCACCCGCCGGATCCAGTTCTCCGACACCGATATGGCGGGGATCGTGCACTTCGCCAATTTCTATCGGTTTATGGAAGAAGCGGAACATGAGATGTTTCGCAGCCTGGGCTTCAAGATCGTGGAAGACCAGCCGGACGGCTCGGTGGTCGGCTGGCCGCGCGTCCGGGCGTCCTGCAACTTCGAAGCGCCCGCCTACTACGACGATCTGATCGAGATCGACATCTTCATCATGCGGGTGGGTGTCAAATCGCTCACGATGACGTTTCACTTTCGCCGCGGCAAGCAACGGCTCGCAACAGGTGAGCTCAAGACGGTCTTCTGCCAGTTTTCGCGGGATGGCAAATTCACGTCGATTGAAATTCCGGCGGCGCAGCGCCAGACATTTGAAGAAGGAACGACCGGCAAGCCTGCCTGACGAAATTCGGGCCGTCCGGGGCGGTGCGTGGCTGGGTGGAATTTCGGAACTGACCTGGGCGCGAAACGCATAGGTATTTCGAACACTTCAGGATCATTCCTCAATGAGCGATTCGGCGGCTGATTTACAGGTGACGAACGTCGGTAAGTCGTACATGACAGCCGCCGGCGAGTTGCCGATCCTGGCGGGGGTCAACCTGTCGCTGACGCGGGGGGACGCGCTGGCCATCACCGGCCCCTCGGGGGCCGGGAAGAGTACGCTGCTCTATATCATCGGCACGCTCGATCAGCCCAGCGCTGGATCCGTGAATATCCTCGGGCAGGATCCCTTCTCGCTAACCGGCTCGCGGCTGGCTCGGTTCCGCAATTCCCATGTCGGGTTTGTCTTTCAGGAGCACTACCTGCTGCCGCAATGTTCGGTGATCGAAAATGTCCTGATCCCGACTTTGGCCGGGGCCGGTGCGACCGAAGCGGCCGACGACCGCGCCCGCATGCTGCTCGACCGGGTGGGCCTCGCTGAGCGATTTCGCCATCGGCCGGCGGAGCTGTCGGGAGGGGAACGGCAACGGGTGGCCATCTGCCGGGCCCTGATCAATCGCCCGCCGCTCCTGCTGGCTGACGAACCGACCGGCAATCTCGACCGCCACACCGCCGAGTCGGTTGGGACGCTCCTGCTGGAACTGGCCCGCGAACAACAGGCGATGCTGATCGTCGTCACCCACAGTACCGAGCTGGCCGAGCGTCTCCCTCGTCGGTGCCATCTGGTCGACGGCAAGCTCGCGGAGCGCGTGTGAGCACCGGACGTAGCCTGACAGATGCGAAGTAACTCATAGAGACACGAGACCCGCCGTATGTCGTGCTGGACCCTTCTTTTCCGGACCTTGATTTACCACTGGCGCACGAACCTCGCCGTGGTTCTGGGGGTTGTTGCCGGAACGGCCGTCATCGGCGGTGCTTTGATCGTGGGCGATTCGGTCCGCGGCAGCCTGCACGAAATGACGAGCGTCAGACTGGGGATTGTCGATCAGGCACTCACCGGACCGCGATTCTTTAGAGAGGAGTTGGCACGTGAGACTTCCCGTGTACACGGCGGGGGCTCGGTTTTCAATTCCATGCCAGCAATTGTTCTTGGCGGCAGTTTCGAGAAACCAGCTCCGGGGGGCCAGAAGATCGCCACGCGGGCCGGTCGGGTCAACCTCGTGGCGCTGGATCCGGGCGCGTGGGATCAGTTTCGCCAGCAGGAAGCGGTCTCGGCCCCGGTCGATACGGGGGTGATTGTGAATGAACGGCTGGCCCGCGAGTTGGAGGTCCACGAAGGGGACGCCGTGACACTGACTATTGAGCTTCCCGGCGACATTCCACGCGACGCTCTGCTGGGCAAGCGCGACGAGACGGTCGTTCAGATTCCACTCACGGTCACTACGGTGCTCGGCGGCAGTTCTCATTTGGGGCGATTCGGGCTCCGCCCCGATCAGCAAATCCCGGTCAATGCGTTTGTGTCGTTGGCGACGCTCCAGGATCGGCTGGGGCTGGCGGCCCATGTGCCGACTCCTCGTGATCCTCGCTCCCTGCCGGCCCGAGTCAATACGCTCTTGGCCTACGGGGTTGGTCTCGGTGCCGACCAGTCGGCCATTCTGAACAGCCATTTGAAGCGCGTCTGGGAACTGGATGACCTGCACTCGCGACTCGTCGTCAGTGAGAAACACGGGTATCTGTCGCTCGAGAGCGATCGCATGATTCTCGACCGGCAAATGGCCGCAGAGACTCTCGCGATCGCAGAGCGCTTTCGTTGCCGCGTCTCTCCCGTTCTGGCGTACATTGCCAATGAGATCAGCGTGGTGGGACGCGACGGACGAGCTGTCGATCCGGCGGCGAAATCTGATTATAGCCGGTATTCGGTCGTCGCCGGACTCGATCCTGAAATCCTGGCTCCCGGTGCGCCGCCACCGTTTGGTCCATTCCGCTATCAGGCGCCGGAAGTTCCGCCGGCGCTCGGCGAAGGAGCGATCGAGCAGCCGGATGGGGTCGGAGAAATCGTCATCAACGACTGGCTGGCGCACGATCTCTCTGCGAAAGTCGGAGATGTCGTCCGGCTGGCGTATCACATCGTCGGTTCGCACGGTGAACTGCCCGATCTCGAACGGAGGTTTGCCGTCCGTGGCATCGTCACACTCGACGACACAGTCGCCGCCGATCGCGGTTTGATTCCGGAAGTCCACGGCATCACCGATGTCGACAGCTTCGACGAATGGGATGCGCCTTTCCCGATGAAGCCGGTGACGCGCCGGGACGACGAGTACTGGAAAAAATACCGGGCGACTCCCAAGGCATTTATTACGCTCAAGTCGGCGCAGCACTTGTGGCGCAATCGCTACGGAGATCTGACTTCGCTGCGCATCGCTCCGATTCCCGACGAGAATCTTGAGGCCTCGCAACGCATAGTCGCCTCGCTCCTGCTCAAACAGCTCAAGCCCGAAGAAGTCGGGTTGGCCTTCCAGCCGGTGAAATACCTGGGTTTTCAGGCAGCTTCTGGAACGACCGATTTTGGAGGACTGTTCATCGGCTTCAGCTTCTTTCTGATTTTGTCGGCGATGATTCTGATCGGGCTGCTGTTTCGTCTGGGGATCGAACGGCGGGCGGCGAACGTCGGCTTGCTGCTGGCGACGGGGTTTTCTCCGCGCGTTGTCGGAACTCTCTTGTTTGCCGAAGGCCTGGTGGTGGTCGTGCTGGGAGGCGTGGCGGGAGTGTTCGGCGCAATCGGATATGCAGCGATCATCATTCACGGATTGAAGACGTGGTGGTTCGGAGCCATCGGCACCCGATTTCTCGATTTGTACGTCGTGCCTGGGAGCCTTGGGCTGGGCCTGGGCATTTCGGCCGTGGCGGCGCTGGGCGCAATCTGGTGGGGAATTCGCGGGCTCTGGAAACTCTCGCCACGAGGGTTGCTGTCGGGAATCACGCAGCCGGCCGTTGCGGAGCGAGATCGGCGTCAGCGCGGCCGGCGAGCTCTTTGGATTGCGCACGCGCTCGTGGTCACGTCACTGGCGGCAACGGCCGCGGTTGTGACGAAGCTGATCCCGGGCCGCGAAGCGTTTGCCGGCTTCTCGTGGCCGACGATCGTCTTTTTTCTCGTAGGTCTCAATACGCTAGTGGCCGGGCTGGCTTACCTCTCGGCATGGGTCGGCTCTGACGGCGGGGTCCCGATTCGCGGAGCGGGATTGCTTGGCGCCGGGTGGCTGGGGACGCGCAATGCGGCGCGCCATCGTTCGCGGAGCGTCCTCTCGACCGCGCTCATCGCATCGGCGACGTTTCTGATCGTCGCCATCGCCGCCGGACATCGAAATCCGGCGGCCGAGGCGCCCGATCGGAATTCCGGGAACGGCGGTTTCACGCTGGTCGCCGAATCGACGGTTCCCATCCTGTATGACCTGAACACGGCCGCAGGTCGCAGCAAGCTCGATCTCGACGACGCACAGGCCAGTCAGGCCCTGGCAGGCGTCACGCGCTCGGTCGCGTTTCGCGTCAATCCGGGGGAGAACGCCAGTTGCCTCAATATCTATCAGACGTCGCAACCGACGATCCTCGGCGTCCCGGCCGAGATGATCCAGCGGGGAGGTTTTAAATTCGTCGGCGCCGGGAGCGCGAATCCGTGGGAACTGCTGCGCGAGCCGACCGTCGACGGCTCGATTCCCGTTCTGGGAGACATGAATACGCTCCAATACAGTCTGCACATTGGTCCGGGACAGACCCTCGACATTCGCGCTGAGGACGGGACGACTGCCAAGGCGAGAATCGCGGGCATGCTGGATGGCAGCGTGTTTCAGGGAGTGCTGCTGATGGAAGAGACGGCGTTTCAAAAACTGTTTCCGTCGCGCGTCGGTTACCAGTACTTCCTGATCGAAGTCCCCGTTGCGTCGGCGACCGTCGCGGCCGACGTACTGGAATCCAAGCTTCCTGGTTTTGACGCCGAGCGCGTGGCTGATCGGCTGGCGAGTTTCCTCGCGATGCAGAACACGTATCTCTCGACATTTCAGGCATTGGGAGGGCTGGGGTTGCTCCTGGGGACGATCGGCCTGGCGACCGTCATGCTGCGAAATGTGCTCGAGCGGCGATCGGAACTCGCCTTGCTGCGAGCGGTTGGCTTTCGTGATCTGCTCCTGGCCTCGCTCGTTCTGTGCGAAAATGCACTGCTGCTCGGTTGGGGACTGGTCACCGGAGCAAGTTCGGCCCTGCTGGCCATGCTGCCGCACCTGCTCAGCACGGGGGCTGACGTCCCGTGGCACGACGTGGCGGTCATCGTGGGGGTCGTATTTGTTGTGGGCATGGTGTCGGCTCTGGTCGCCGTCCGGGCATCGCTCAAGACCCCCGTGCTGGCGACGCTGCGGGCCGAATGACGAGGCCGAGAATTCCTATGGACGCGGCATTTGTGGACAGATGCGTTTTTTTCTGCGACACGCTACGATTGCTCGCATGAAATCCGGAAACTTCAAGCAGCACCTGCTGCGTCGAACATGCCACTGAACAACCTGCGAGGACGTCGATGAAAGACTATCTTCCGATTTTGTATGCCGTGCTGACTGCTGTTTGCTGGGGAACTTACGGACCGGTCCTGGCCGAGTCGCGAACCTATCTCAAGAGCCCCTTTAAGCCCTACGTGGCGATCGGGATAGCGTACCTCGTCTGGGGGATCGGCGGGGGGCTGATCGGGATGCTCTATAAGAAAGACGACTTTTCGTTCACAGGTCCGGGGGCCTTGTGGGGCCTCGCGGCTGGAACGCTGGGTGCCTGGGGTGCGCTGACGCTCACGCTGGCCATGTTCAGTGGCGGAAAGCCGTATGTCGTGATGCCGATCGTGTTCGGCGGAGCGGTGACAGTTTCGGCACTCGTCTCGGTCTGGAAAGAATCCGAGCACACGACGGTCAATCCGCTGCTGTGGGTCGGCGTGGTCGGAATCGTGGTCTGCGCCGCAATGGTCGCCTACTACACGCCGCACGCGGCCCCGCCGGCCAAGGCGAGCGCTGCTGTTCCGGCTGCGACGCAGCACTCGAGCTGAGGTCAGCGGAGTCGATCTGGTCGCACGTCATCCGGCGACGGCACTCGGCTGCGCCTCGCGGCTAAACGAGCGCGGGAATCTCGTCACTCGACTTTCGGAATCGAGGGCGCGGCCCGTTCAGTCTTCCATTCGATCTTTGCCTCCTTGCGCATGTCGGCCGCCGTCTTCTTCAACATCTCCTGGGACATGCGGGTCAGGACGTCGTCCCGCACGTCTTCCAGGCTCAGGTCGCCCGGTTTGCGGTCGATCGCCATGATCAGATGCACGCCGAATCTGTCGGTAAATGGCTGGCCGACCTCTCCCACCTTGAGGCGAAAGGCCTCGCGCGAAAGATGCTCGGGCATCTTGCCGACGAACGGAAACTCGCCGACGTCGCCTCCCTGCTCGCGGCTCGGGGCGTCGGAATGTTCCCGGGCCGCTTCTTCGAACGTGATTTTGCCGTCGATAATCTGTTTGCGCAGCGCCGTCATCTGGGCGAAGGCGGCGTTACTGGCGTCTTCGTCCCCGCGCGGTACCTTGAGCAGGATCTGCCGCGACCGCACTCTCGTGCCGTCGAACTCGGCACGATGTTCTTCGAAATATTCCTTGAGCCGTGCTGCCGAAACCACGCGGTCGACGTGGTGCTGCCAGGCGATCGGGAACGCGAATTCCTCGCGTAGCGTTTCCGGTGTGTAGCCCAACTCGCTCAGCACCTTGTCGGGATCCGAGCCGCGCTGTTTGGCGGCATCGCGAATACGATTGACCTGGGCGTCGAGTTCCTGTTTGGAGGCCTTGGTGTCGCGCGACGCCAGAAACTGCTGAATCAGCCGATTGTCGATCAGCTCCTCGAGAATCCGCTCGCGCGCCTTGGCGCGCTGGTCTTCGGGGACTTTGCGCGTCATGTAGAACCGGGTGAGATCGGCTTCGGTGATCTTCTGGCCGTTGACGACGACGAGCACGGTATCCCGCGTCGTTCCCGCGGCTGATTTCGACTTACCCTGGGCCTTCGTCCCCTGGAAGGCCATTGCTGGTTTCACTGCCAGACTCGCCGCGAGCAGCGCCAGGAACAGGGCCCGCTGAATTCGAATCATCCCTGGACGTCCTCCCCAACAGAATGCAATCTGGCCTGTTCTTCACGTCACGGCGATTATAGACAATCACCGGTCTGTGCGCGAACCAGAGCTTTTGGGGTGCGAGCCGGCGGAAACAGCCTGCCCGGGACCGTCGCGTTCGGATGTCAATCAGCGCCGCGAGTGCGTGACCGTCAGGTACGAGGCCTCGGCGTACGACGGAAGGTGACGGCGAACCGGTTTCGGAGGGGATGCACCGGGCAACTGCATTTCGACGTGCCGCTTGAGCCTGTGGGAAAGGAGCGAATCGACGTCGGCCAGGGTCCTCGAGGCCACGCGGTGACAGTGCCGATTTGCCGCCAGGTCGAGGACGTAGAAGGCCAGCAGCCCCACGATGCCGGCACAGAGGCCCGAGAATGTAATCCCCGTGAGGTCCCCCCGGCTGATCGATCTGCCGATCAGGATGCCGCTCAAAATCAGAATCGCGCTGCGACTGATGACGTGCTGCGGCCGCTGGGGGACGATCGGCTTGCCGTTAATCGTGATCTGGCGCATGGCTCGGGAACCTTGCTGAAGCGTCAAACGAGGCGAAAAAGCAACTCGCGTAAAACCTAGGTCGTGCCAGCGGCCCGGTCAACCTGCCTGTGCACCATGCGTTACGGAAACTGGCAAACGGGTGTTGCAAAGGAACACCGTTTCCTTTCCTCGTTCCTCGCGAACCGCATATCCGCTACGACCCGACCTCGCTGTATCGTGGGACTGTTTCTCCGTAGAATGCTGACAGAGAGACCGTGGTCTGATTATTCGGCAATTCGTGCTATGAACGCTTCGACAGGAACTTCTCGATGCCCGGAATGATCGTCGCGCCGCAGCCGCTGGCCGTTGAGGAAGGGGCCAAGGTGCTGATGGCCGGGGGCAACGCTTACGACGCGGCGCTGGCCTGTGCGTTCATGCAGTTCATCCTCGATCCGCAATCGTGCGGGATCGGGGGCTATCTGCTGCTGACGCATCATCCGGCAGGCGCTACTGCGCCCCAGCCGCTCGTCGACGCGCCGGCCCTGGCGGGGGCCCGCACGACGCCGACGATGTGGGAAGACCAGGTTCTCGGGTCCAATCCCGCCGGTTGGGGATACTTCCTCAAAGGCAAAATCAACGACAACGGCTATCAGTCGATCTGTATCCCCGGCATCGTTCGCGGGCTCGAGAGGATTCACCAGCGGTGGTGCACGTGGAAATGGGCTGATCTGATTGCGCCGGCAGTCCGCACTGCCGAATCAGGATTTACCGTCGGGTCTCACCTGGCATCCCGGTGGAAAGCGCGGCCCCTGTTCTACGAAGATTCTTCACTGCTGCAAAAGCTTTCGGTCACCCCCGATGCCAGCCGCATTTATCTGAAATCGGATGGCACACCGTACGATGAAGGGGAAGTGCTGAAGAACTCCGACTACGCACGGACGCTGCGGCGGCTGGCGACGGCCGGAGCCAGCGATTTTTACACCGGCGAACTGGCCGGGCTGATTGCCTCGGATCTGACCGCCAACCAGAGCAGTGTCACGGCGGAAGACCTGGCCACGTACCAATCGCGTGACGAAGCGCCGGTTGTCCTCACGTATCGGGAATACACGATTGTGACCTCTCCGGCGCCGCACGGCGGGCCGACGCTGGGTGCGGCGCTCAAAATCCTGGAAGGGTACGACCTGGCTTCGCTGGCCCATAATTCGGCCGAATACATTCTCCTCGTTTCCCTGGCGATGAAGGGGGCGTTTGCCGATCGCAATCGAAATCTGGGAGATCCACACCATGTCGAAGTTCCGCTCGACTGGATGCTGTCAGCCGAACGGGCCGCACACTGGCGGAAGGTGATCGATGCCGGGGAGCCGATCGATACATCGCTGCTTCCGGCCGGCTCAAAAAACACGACGCAGGTCACGGTGATCGACAAGGCAGGGAATTGCGTGTCGCTCACGCACTCGCTGGGATCGTCGTCGGGGGTCATTTCGCCCGGTCTGGGATTCATGTACAACAACTCGATGGTCAATTTTCATCCGCACGCGGGACATCGCAACAGCATCGCGCCGGGGAAGGGGCGAACGACCGGGATGACACCGACGATCGTTCTGGATGAAGGCCGGCCGGTCCTTGTGCTGGGCGCTCCCGGGGCCACGCGAATCATCACGTCGGTGCTGCAGGTGATCCTCAACCGCCTCGATTTCGGCATGAGCATGACCGACGCGGTCCTGGCTCCCCGATTTGATTGCCAGGGGAATACGATTTACTGCCAGTCGAGAATCCCCGAGTTCGTCTGCGCAGAAGTGAGACGAAAGCACCCGATTCAGCGCATTCCCGATGCGCACGGCGGCATGGCGCTCGTCCACGCAATCGCGCGGCAGCCCGAAACGGGCCGGCTTGAGGGTGCCGCCGATACGGGAGCCGACGGCATGGCTCTCTTGGTGGAGTAGCCGGCCGTGAAAATCGCCATCGCGCAAATCAACCCCACTGTCGGAGACGTTACCGGGAACTGCGAACTCATCGCCGCCGCCGGGAAGCGGGCCAGCGACGCGGGGGCCGATCTGCTGGTCGTCTCGGAGCTGGCGGTGAGCGGCTATCCGCCGAAGGACCTGCTGCTCCGCGAAGGGTTTGTCGCCGCCTGCGATCGGGCCGTGTCGAACCTGGCCACACAGATCGATCCGCAACTGGGCGTGCTCGTCGGTCATCCGTCGCGCACAGGCATTCCTGAATCGACGGTCGGCAACGCGGCCAGCCTGCTGCTGGGCGGGCGAATCGAGGAAACGGTCTACAAGTGCCTCTTGCCAAACTACGACGTATTCGACGAACGTCGCTATTTTCTTTCCGCCGAAGCGGCCCGCCCGGTCGAATTCCGGGGATCAAAACTGGGAATTCACATCTGCGAAGATGCCTGGTATGGAGAGCCGGGCACCGCGTATCACCTGAAGCCCGAGAGTTGCCGCGACCCGGTCGCCGAACTGGCCGCCGCCGGGGCCGACGTGTTCATCAACCTGTCGGCCAGTCCCTTCGAAATCGACAAACCGGACCGGCGCACGCGGATCATCGAACGGCACGTCGCCCGCCACAAACGTCCATTCGTGTTCGTCAACCAGGTGGGGGGCAACGATGACCTCGTGTTCGACGGCAACAGCGTCGTCTTCGACCGATCCGGGCGCAGACAGGTGCAGCTTTCTCCTTTCGAAAACGACTTTGCCCTGTGTGAGATCACTGCTCAAGGCGACGTCGCGGCGCTTGCGCCAACTCGGTCTGCCCCGGTCACTTTGCGCCCGCGGGAAGCCGACCTGCTCGATGCGCTCATCCTGGGCCTCAAGGACTATATGCGCAAGAGCGGCTTTCGGGATTGCGTGCTGGGGCTCTCGGGGGGGATCGACAGTGCTTTGGCCTGCTACATTGCGTCGGCCGCGGTCGGCCCCGAGAACGTGCACGGACTGGCGATGCCGAGCCGCTACAGCAGCGAGCACAGCGTCTCGGATGCGCGGCGGCTCGCCGAGGCGCTGGGGATTGATTTTCACGTCGTCGCCATCGACGCGGTCCATGCCGCTTACGAAGGGACGGCAGTCGCCGGCGCCGATCTGGCGTCGCAGCCCGCGGGGCTGGCCGACCAGAACCTCCAGGCGCGAATTCGTGGCGCGCTGGTAATGGTTCGCAGCAATCGGCACAGCTGGCTGGCCCTGGCGACCGGGAACAAGAGCGAACTGGCGGTCGGCTACTGCACCCTGTACGGCGATATGGCTGGCGGCTTTGCCGTTCTGGCGGATGTCTTCAAACGGGATGTCTACGCTGTCTCCCGTTATATCAATGAGGTTCGCGAACGGCGCGAAGTGATTCCAGCCGGTTCGCTGACGAAAGCTCCGAGTGCCGAGCTGGCTCCCAATCAATTCGATCAGGATACGCTGCCTCCCTATCCGGTGCTGGACGCCATTCTCGAAGGACTGATCGAGCGGGAAATTTCGATCGCCAGCCTCAGTGCGAAGTATCCGCCCGAGACGGTGCGCTGGGTCGCGAGCCGGCTCGATCGCAATGAATTCAAGCGCCGCCAGATGCCGCCGGGGATCAAACTTTCGCAGCGGGCCTTCGGAACCGGCCGCCGAATGCCGATGGCGGCCCGGTTCAACTGGGAGTGATTAGCGCTGGCGCCACAGGACGTCATCGGTGATGCCGAGTTGCTGCTGCAATGCTTCAATCTCGGCCTTGAACCTGACGGCATCGTTCGGATAGCCGGCCGTCGGTTTGAGCCCCGGCTGGCGATCGGTCCAGAACCGGTTGAACAGGTTCATCGCCAGTTCCCGAAGATATTTGCAGACCATCGAAGCCAGCGCGACCGGCAGGTGTCGTTCGGATTTCGTTTCGAACCGCACCTCGGCATTTCCGACGCGATAGCGGCTTTGCTCCTGCGACTCATTCAGACAGCGGATGAACCGGTCATCAAAAACGATCGGCAGAAAGTCGTGATAGCGATTCCGCCCGCCGTGCTTGTCGGCGAGTATCAGCACGTCGTCGTGGTCGGCGGCCGAGCACTCGTCCCAGACTCTCCGCAGTAGACTCATCGAGATTTCCGACAACGCCCGCCCTTTGCTGTCGGTCGCGCGCGTGTGCTCGTTGAAGCGTCGGGTGAGGACGACGTCGGCTCGAACTGCCCGCAACCTGATCTGCCCCGACTGGCACCGCTCCTGCCAGCGGTTCGTCAGTGTATCACGGGGTGTCGCCGGCAGGGACAAATCGGCCCCGGCAAACCACGGTTCGGAATCGAGTTCGGTGACTGCCGAGATGCCAACCTGTCCACACAGCTTTTTGAAGCTCAACAAATCAATCGCTGCTGTGCCTGATTGAGAGGGCTCGGTGTCGCCGCCCAGTGCACAGTGGCGATGCAGCGCCAGTGCCCGCAAAACCCCCTGGCCGAGATTTTGGATTCCGCGGGCCGGGCTGTAGACCTGCTTGGAGTCGGCAATTTGAATGTGCGAATCGTCGGTGGGAACACCCTGATCGACGATCCCCGCGAAGGCCTGCCACAGGTCGATTTGTCGCGGATCGCCGGGAATTTCCCAGGCCGTCGCGCCCACGATCAATGGACCGAGGTTCGGGCCATAGCCGGCTTCGTCCATCCCTATCAGAAGTGCCATCAATGAATCCGCCGCAATGCCGCATTCAGTGCCGTTGCCGTCGAAATGGCAGACAAGGCCATCGCATCGGCTGGACCACGAATACCAGCACCGATGTTTAGCGGATCGATCCGGGGGCGTCAAATCGCAGGAGGCCGAATGTCTCGGGGCGGGGGACGGCACTGGCCGGTTGTGTCCAGCTCTCGACCCCCAGCGCGGGGATAATCCGCGTGATGCCGATGGCCCACGCGTTTCCGCCGCGGGGAATGTAGGGAGTGATTTCTTCCAGTGGAATCGCCACTTCCAGCCGCCACTCCGCGTCGTTACCGGCGACCGCGACGAACCAGCGAGGATTCCAGGTTCCGTCCTGCCAGCAGGCATCGCGCGTGCAACCGCGTTGATCGACCGTAAAATTGAACGACGTGACGTAGTCACGGTCGATGTCGAGTGAGATGACCACGCGATCGAAGTCGTCGAGATCATCGTCGTGACGGCGACCTCCCTGGATCGGGCCATCCTGGCGAGCGCCGGCAACGCGTGGCAGCTGCGCTGAAACGTACAGATAGGCCGCATCGTAACAGAGTCGAATCGACGACTGTTTGCCTCCCGCGTCAGGCGGGCTCGCCGGATTCACCAGGGCCACTGCGATCGCCTCCTGCCAGCAGGGGTCCGACAGATTGCCATCCAGCACCGGGCGCGCCGGCGCGAAGCGGCAGGCGGTCATCGCGGTTGTCGGAGGCCGGCTGATGTTTGTCAGCCACAATTCCGACTCGGCAGCCCGGGCCCAGGGAGTCCCCGTTTCGTGGAGGACGTAGCGCCTGTAGATTTCGTCCGATTTCAGCAGGGATGTCCGCTGGCGATGGATGGCTGCCAGCGGAAACTGGACGACCGGCTCCGCAGCCAGCCCTGCGTCGCGGCGCGCCAGTTCGGCGAACATCTTCAGGGCTCGCGCTCGCCAATACCTTTGCTTCTGTTCCAGATCGCGGCGGGTGACCTGTTTCTGGCTGGTCTTTCCGTCGGCAGAGGGGGGACCGGGGTCGAGATCGAGCAGATCATCGGGTTCGTTATCGTCACTGTTGAAGATCGTGCGGCTGGCCGCGGCAGACTGCTTGCGGAGTCGCGATTCGACGTACTCGAGGTTCGCCTGCGCGATGGCGTCAGGCTGCGTGCTGTCGCGACGTTGCTCGGTCGATGATTGTTTGAGCCGGCGCCAGGTGACCTCGGTGCTTCCCCAGGCCTGCACCAGCCGCTGCATTCCCCGCCGCGCCGCAGGCTGCCCCGGAAACTTCTCAATCAGTTCGACGAGAGCCAGTTCGCCGAGTTCCCAGTGCCCGGTCGCCTGATACTGATCGGCCAGGTGCAACAATTGCCAGGCGGCTTCGGCATCGGGCAGGCCGCGCGAAATTTCGGAGAGCTGCCCGATCAACTGACCGGCATGGCGTGCGTCGTTGAGGAACCGCTCGGAGTAGGCTGCGAAGTTCCGTTGCTTCTGAACAACTTTGAGTCGGGCTTCGAGGTTCGCATCGTCGAATGGGGTCGTCGCCCGCCGCGCGGCGCCTCCCGCGGGGATCGAGATCCCGGCAAACAACCCGCCGGCAACCGTCGCTCCCTGCACGTCCTCTGACTGGAGGCGGACCAGTCGGTACGCCTCGCGACGGGGGGTAACGTCGCGCTCGTTGAGAAACAGACTTTCGGCGGATGAACTGACGACGTTCGCCGGACTGCCCAGGTGAGGTAAATACCGAAACGGATCCGACGTCACATGCCCGGCGCTGCCGTCAGGGAGTCGGACGAACGTCTTCTGCACCTGCCAGGAGTCGAGGCCGGCCAGCTCCTGATGCTCGAAGAAGCGGGTCGAGTCGGCGGCCTGGGCGACCGCCTTGGCCGCGACCTCGGCGATCAATTTTGCGAGGGCGCTGCCGGTTTCGGGTTGTTCGATAATGAGCACACTGGGCCGCCAGGTGCGGAGTTGCCGGACCAGCGTTCCAGTCAGGATTTCGTCGAGCCGGTTTTCAGTGCGACGGTTCCAGTCGGCGACGAGCCGGTCGAGATCGCGATCGAGGCCGGGGATGGCCAGTGGCAAGCGCCAACCGACCTGGCCGGCCGAACCGCCGGCCCGGGTGACAGCTTCGTCAAAGCGGGCGCCAATCTCGGCGTCTGTGGCGCGGCCTTCGTCATCGCCGTCGCGGGCGAGTGCCGAAACGAGCGTCCGATATCCATCTTCGCCTGCCAGCTCGGTAATGAGACCGAGCGATGCTTGGCGACTGCGGCCGTAGAGAGCCAGAAGTGCCATCCGGCGGTCGGCACCGCGAATTGCGGTCCACGTGCGTCCGCCGTTGACTGTCCGCAAAATGGACCCCAGGGCGCCGACACCCCACCCACGTTCATCGGTCGCAAAGTACAAGCGCGCCAGGGGGATGCTTTGCGGTGTTCGCTGTCGCTGCCAGGTCTGTCCTGCATCGGGGGAGTGCCAGACAATGCTCCCCGGACTTCCCGCCAGCCAGACTTTCTCCCCACGGCAGCAGACAGCCCGAAAATCGAAGGCGTCGCGGAGTCCTTCGGCGAGGGGCGACGGTGGCGCTTGCCAGACCAGTCCGGCATTCTCAGTTCGCAGGACCAGTCCGCCGTCTCCCACAAGCCAGCCGGTTCGATCCTGGCCGAGTGCAACACCATACAATCCGCGGGTCCCCAGGCGTTCGAAGCGCGGCGTGACGATTTTGCCTTCAACCGCCAGCGCCCGGCTGTCGCCGACGCCGACGAGAACGCCAGCGTCGGGACCGAGGAAGTCTGCCGCCAGCCATCCGGGGGAGGCCTTGCCCGGCATCGTCTGCCATGTGCGACCTCCGTCGCGGGTGACATACGCCCCGCTGGGTTCGGGTCCGGCTCCCTCGCCGACTGCTATACCCGAGTCGAGAGAGAAAAACTTGATCCAGCGAAGTCGTGGTAACGATGCCTGCTCTGGAGGTTTCAATCCGGCGGCAGGCGCCTGGTCAGATTGCTTTTCGCGGTCGGTCGCTTTGCCGGTCGTGGATGGTGGGCCAACTTGTGGCAACCAGGTCTGCCCGCCGTCGGTCGTATGCAGGATGACGCCGTACGACTGACGCGTGAAAGGAACCGTCCCCCCACCGGCGATCCAGCCGACCCGGTCGCTCAAGAAGCAGATCGAATGGAGCGGGCACTCGACGCCGCTGGGTTGCAACGCCCAGTTCTCACCACCGTCCTGGGAATGCCAGATCACGCCGTGGTCGCCGACTGCCCACCCCTTTCGGCTCCCCACAAATTGCACGTCATGCAGGTTGGCGTCGTCCTCGATCGGTGAGGGGCGGCTGGTCTTCGGCGCGGCAGCACGCTGATTCGACGGAAGATCGGCCCCTTCCAGCGTCGCTCCGGTGACGAGGAACGAACTGGCGAAGGATATTGCGATGCCCAGCGCCGTCAAAGTTCGAAGCATTGATCCCTGGTCCCGCGAGAAGTCCCGGACAGTCTATCGGGCTGTTGAAAAACGGGGACTGGCTCGGAGCGGCAGTCAATATCCCCGCAACATACTCCCGCCGCGACGTGCCTGTCCCCCTTTTTCAGCACGCTGCTATCCGGCAACGCAGCCTGAAAAGGGGGCGAATCGTAGCAAAACAGCCAGTTTTCAGGAGGGCCGATTCGCCCACCTGATCTAGGAACGCATTTCGATGCTTTGGTATAAGCCGCACCTGAATTTGCCGCGAAGCGGGGCGGCTTGTTGAGGCGATTTGATCGACGAGACAGCACCATGACGACAGTACCTCCAGTACTCTCCAGGAAGCCCCTCGAGAAATGGATGAAATTCCTGCTGCGGTTTGTCGCGGCGTTTAATGTCGGGGCCGGCCTGTTCATGCTCATCGGCTACCACGAGACGTACAAAATCATCGGGATGGAAAAGCCCAGTATCAGCTTTCCCATTCAACTTGTGGGAATCCTGGTCGGATTGTTCGGCGTCGGCTACTACCTGGTCGTCAAGAACCCGATTGAAAACCGTGCCGTCCTGATGCTCGGTTTCTGGAGCAAATTCCTCGGTTCGTGCCTGGGAACGTACTACGTCGTGCGCGGCCAGCTTCCGCTGCGTTTTGTCGCGATTTACTTCTTCGCCGACGTCATCTACCTGCCGCCGTTCTATCTCATTCTGCAACGGCTGTACGCCCTGGCCCGCGAACGCGATGGCGCAGCGTAAAGGCCAGCGGCTGGTAGGATTCCTCAAGCTGAGGAATGTGCTATAACGAGAGTCGTGTTCGGCGAGTCCTGAATCTCGACCCGTGAATCTCCTGTAATGCCCGCCATTCGCATCGGTAACGGCGCTGGATTTTGGGGAGACAATCTCGACGCGCCGCGGCGATTGGCCGAGCAGGGCCGGCTCGACTATCTGACGCTCGAATATCTGGCCGAGCTCACTCTCTCAATCCTTGCGCATCAGAAGTCGCGCAATCCTGAGGCAGGCTTCGTATCCGATTTTCCGATCGTCCTCAAATCACTGGTTCCCGCGCTGTCGGGCCAGCCCCACCTCAAGATCGTCACGAATGCCGGCGGAATGGCCCCGCAGGCGTGTGCGAGAGAAATCGCGGCAATCCTGTCGCAGGCCGGTTTGAGCGCCGTACGCGTCGCCGCCGTCTCGGGGGATGATTTGTTGCCGCGGATCGACGAGCTGTCCATTGTCGGCGAGTCGTTCACGAACTTCGACACCGGCGCGGCATTCGATGACGCACGACCGCAACTGGCCAGCGCCAATGCTTATCTCGGAGCCCGCGGGATCGTGACGGCCTTGTCTCAGGGAGCGAGAATCGTCATCACCGGGCGGGTCGCCGATGCTTCGCTCACCGTCGGACCGGCACTTCACGAATTCGGGTGGAGCTGGACCGACTGGAATCGTCTGGCTGCGGCGACCGTCGCCGGACATCTCATCGAGTGCGGGGCACAGGTTTCAGGGGGAATGTTTTCGGGATGGCAAACCGGTCTCTCACTGGACGACTTGGGCTATCCGATTGCTGAGATTTCTGATGCCGGCCAGTTTGTCATTACCAAACCGGCCCGAACGGGGGGTGCTGTTTCAATCTATACGGTCTCCGAGCAGTTAGTCTACGAAATCGGCGATCCGGCTCACTACCTGACACCGGACGTTGACGCCGACTTCTCGCGGATTCAACTGGAAGCAGTCGGGCCCGACCAGGTGGCAGTAACGGGTGCACAGGGGAACCCGGCTCCCGCCAGGCTGAAAGTCTCGATGGCTTATCGTGATGGCTATATGGCCTCGGGATCGCTCGTCGTCTGTGGCAACGAGGCGCCTGCGAAGGCACGGGCGTGCGGTGAATTGATTCTGTCGCGGCTGCGGGCTGCCGGCGTCAACCTGGCTCGTACTCATATCGAGTGCCTGGGAACGGGAGACACGCTGCCGGGAGTCTGGCAACGACCGGAAACCGCGCTCGAAGTGGTGCTCCGGGTCAGCGTGCATGATCCGTCGCGAGAAGCGGTCGAGCGGTTCGTTCGGGAGTTCTCGCCGCTGGTGGGATCCGGGCCGCCGGGAGTGACGGGATATACAGGACCGCGCCCCAAGCCCTACCCGGTCTTCGCGTATTGGCCGACGACAGTTGCGCGCGAACGGGTGCAGCCCGTGGTCGAGGTGCACTCGGCCCAGGAGTGGTCAGCCGTGGCAGCAAAAAGTTGACGGAGTACATAGGCATAGGTATCTACACAAGTCAAAACTCGCGTCGCTGAAACTGATTCCTTCCCCCTCGATGGGAAGCAACAAAGGCCGCCGAGCGAGCGAGGATTAAGGCCGACGGCGGTAGCTGTCTTGTAAAACTGACGATGGGGGTGGCGAGCGTCAATCGACATTCGCCCCCCCCCACCCCGGCCCTCCCCCACGACGGGGGGAGGGAGAATGTTTGAAGTCGGCTCAAAATGCGATGTGTAGAGCTGTGGTACACAGGCGAGGGAGAATCCAGAGTCGTTGGAAGTCGCGACGGTTAAATCCAGGAATATGGAAGCGCGTCCAGTGCCATCAAAGACCGAAAACCCCATGGCTCAGCCACTTTCCATTCGGCTGGCAGACATCGCCCATGCCCGGTCGGGCGACAAAGGCAATCACGCCAATGTCGGCGTCATCGCCTATACGCCGGCCGGGTTCGAATTCCTGGGACGATTCCTGACCGAAGCGCGGCTGGCTCAATATTTGTTGCCGTTGCGGCCGCGTCAGGTTGAGCGGTTCGAATTGCCAGGCATTCTGGCGTACAATTTTCTCCTTCACGATATTCTCGCCGGCGGCGCCAGCCGGTCGTTGCGGACCGACAGCCAGGGGAAGGTGCTGGCAGCGGCAGTGCTCGAAATGCCGATTCCTGCACCGGCCAATCTGGATGAAATGCGGCGCAGTTGATGAAGTGTGGCCAGCAGGCTGTTGAAAAACGGGGACTGGCTCGGAGCGGCGGTCAAAATCCCCGCAATGTTCCGCGTTGCTGAAATTTGTTCCTTCCCCCTCGATGGGGGAAGGTTAGGATGGGGGTGGCGAGCGTCTTTCGGCACTGGCCCCGTGGCGGATCCCCCTTTTTCAACCCGCTGCCAGGCGAAACCAACTTACAATCACCAATCCGAAGTCAGGTTTATGTCTGAAAACCTCGTTCTCTCAACGATCGCCGACGGAGTCGCACGGCTGACGCTGAATCGACCAGACAAGCGCAATGCGCTGACGCGCGAGATGCTCGCAGAACTCCTGGCCCGACTGCGGGAGATTGCTGCGCGAACAGACGTGCGCTGCGTCGTCCTGGCAGCCAGCGGACCATGGTTTTGTGCCGGTATGGACCTGACCCAGATGCAGGAGACTGCAACCCGCCCCGACGCGGGACAGGTCTGGCATACCGATACGCAACTCTACCTCGGTACCGTGACGGCCCTGTTTGACTTGCCGATGCCGACAGTCGCCGTGGTGCAGGGAGGGGCTGTCGCCGGAGGTCTGGGACTGGTCCTGGCGTGCGACATGACTGTGGCGGTCGATGCGGCGACCTTCGCGCTCCCCGAGCCGAAGCGCGGGATCACGGCTGCGATTGTCACGCCGCTCCTGGTCCATCGGGTCGGCACCGGGCCTGCGACCTGGCTGCTGCTCTCGGGAGAGGCTGTCGATGCGCGACGGGCGCGCGAGATGGGGCTTTGCCAGGCGATCGCCGAGGAGGGGCGGTTGGAAAAAGAGGTCGATGACCTGCTGCGGTCGATTCTGTCGGGAGCCCCCGGCGCGCTGACGACTTCCAAACGCCAATTGCGGGCCTGTACCGCCGGTGCGCTCAAAGAACAATTGGTGAAGGCCGCCACCGTTTCAGCCAAGGCGCGGGAGACTCCGGAGGCTCGCGAAGGACTGGCCGCTTTTCTGGAAAAACGTCCACCCGCGTGGGAACCGAAAAAAGGCTGAAATCGTCGCCGCGCCGCTTAGAGCGGTTTCAGGCTGCCCGTAGCGGAACTCGTGAGAGTTCCAAACGGAAGTCTCACGACTTCCGCTACATTCGGGGGATTTTGAACGATGAGGACCGAGGATGCCGTTCCGACTCTACGGCCGACGCGGAGTTGTAGCCGAAGTCGTGAGACTTCGGGGAGTGGCACACCGGCCGAAGTCTCACGACTTCAGCTACATTTGGCCGCTAGATACGAACTGGAATCGCTCTAAGTTCAACAAAAAGAGCCTGAAGCACTTTTGTGCTTCAGGCTTTGTCATTCAGTCACACTCTACGTCAGACGCCGACGGCGAACGCGGCGAATTCGTCGACTTCTTCGGCAATCGTCGCCGCCTCTTCGGAAACCGGTTCCGGAGGCGGGGCGACCGGCTTGGGTGGCGGCGCCCGGAAGCTTTCAAAATCGGTGAACTGATACTGCGGAAGCATTTTGTTGATCCGCATTTCGATGTTCGTGAGTTGCTCGCCTTCGTCGCGGCAGATGAACGTGAACGCGAACCCCTGTTCCCCCGAGAGCCGACCGGTGCGGCCGATGCGGTGCACGTAGTCGTCGCAGTACTCGGGAACGTCGTAATTGATGATATGCGACACGCCGCTGACGTCGATCCCGCGGCCCACGACGTCGGTGGCAACGAGCAGCCGCGTCGTTCCTTCGCGGAACTGCCGCATGGCCCGGTCTCGCACCGTCTGCTGCAGATCGCCGTGCATCACCGACACACCGGATAGCATATGTGACAACTTGCGATGCACGTTGTCGGCGCCGCGCTTGGTCCGGCAGAAAACAATCGCCTGCCGCGGTCGTTCCTGGACGAGCAGCCGCGCCAGCGTCCGCAGTTTGCGATCGTGATCGACGGTGATGTAATACTGCGTGACCGTGTCGACGGCGACCTGATCTTTCGACAGGTCGACCCGCTGCGGCGAACGCATGTACTTTTGTGCCAGGCGTTCGACCGGCGCCGGCAGCGTTGCCGAAAGCAGCAGCGTCTGGCGGTCGGTCGGGCAGCGGCGGAGAATTTTTTCGATGTCTGGGCGAAAGCCGATATCGAGCATCCGATCGGCCTCGTCGAGGACGGCGATCCGGATATTGTCGAGAATCAGCAGCTTGCGGCTGATGAGGTCCAGCACGCGACCGGGAGTGCCGATCACGATCTGGGCCCCCTGCTTGAGGGCCTCGATCTGCCGGCGGATCTGTTTGCCCCCCACGCAGCAGGCGGTCTGTACGGGACGGGTGTAAGACAAGCGACGGCACTCGACTGCCACTTGTTCGCTGAGCTCACGAGTCGGCGTCAGGACGATGGCCTGGACGTGCGAGGCGTCGGGGTCGATGCGTTCGAGAATCGGCAGGACGAAGGCGGCAGTCTTGCCGGTTCCGGTTCGGGCCTGTCCGATGCAATCCGCCCCAGTGATGGCCTTCGGGATGAAAGCAGCCTGAATGGGGCTGGGATTCTCGTAGTTGACGTGAGCGATGGCTGCCAATGACGAGGGACTTAATCCCATCTTCTGGAACCCGGCAGCGGGTTCAATTGCCGCATTTTCCAAGTAATTCTTCTCCTGAAATGACTGTGCCGGCCATCATCATCCGGCTTCGCGAATACGAAATCTGTACAACCAGATTTTCTTCTATTTGTGATGACTTAAGTCTAGTTCATCTTCGGATTTGAGTCAATCAGGCTTCCCACAGGCGGAATTCGTCGAACAATCCCTGCACTTCCTGCCGTTTTTTCTCGAACACGCCCAGGATCGTCAGAATCGTCAGTCCCAGTCCGATGCCGAAGGCCCAGGCGCTGGAGTCCAGCCTTCAGGCTGTGCAGTCCGGCAGTCAGAGTTCCCGCAAAGCACCGCGCCGCGACGTGTCCGCCCGTGGCGGATCCCCCTTTTTCAATCTCCCAGAGCGGATCCAGATTCGCTGTAGCGGAACTCGTGAGAGTTCCGGTCGCAATGTGCCCAACTTGCGTCAAATCCATCGAGGCTCCAAACGAGCGAAACCCGAACGACCACCCGCGGCTGCGATGGGAGTTGGTCGCGAGGCAAAGATGAATAATCTCAGTGTGAATAATTCTGGAAACCATGTGCATCGCATTTTCGAGACGCTGAGCCGGCGCATCTGATTGTGGCACAGGAAATTACAGCAGCGCTGTCGCCCAGCGAGTTCGGTGCGCGAATTGCGCTCGATTTTGAGAGACCTTGAGCCGGTGCGCGGCGTAACAACCCGAGATTCTTGAAGTTGCGGCAGGCCGATCGGCTGCGGAACGTTATTCATTCCGGCCCGGGAGTTATTCATTCGCGCTTGAAATATCGTCCTCGTCATCAGAACGGATTGTCGCGCCTCGATTTGTGACGAACTGCGAGCGGATGGATCAGCGAGTCGTCACTCGTTGATCGCAGCCCTCAAATTTTGGACTTACGGCGACTTAGCCAGGTTCCCATCTCGACGTAAGTCCCAACTTGCGAGTCGCTCGTTCCCAAGCTCCGCTCTCATCCTTACACACAAGTCCCTTACATTTTCGCCACTCTCGGCATGCCATTTGCGCCTGGAAAGAGGAACCGGATGGTTCTTGTTTTGTGGTATTTTCAGGGA
>Ga0137463_1000175_pt1 | contig 24659 bp, 13 predicted proteins | sample EasRivERMGT800_2_FD_102333 | JGI IMG/M metagenome (GOLD analysis project Ga0137463, IMG submission 102333) | Soil microbial communities from meander-bound floodplain in the East River, Colorado, USA - East River MetaG ERMGT800_2 | ecosystem: Environmental > Terrestrial > Soil > Floodplain ...
GTCCTGCCGCACCGTGTCCTGCCGCACCGTGTCCTGCCGCACCGTGTCCTGCCGCACCGTGTCCTGCCGCTCGTCGCGGCCCTCTGCCTGTGCCAGTTGACCGGTTGCCAGATCGTCATCGGCGTCCTGCAGATCTTTCAGGGATTTCCCAAGACGACGTGCGACTTTTCGAAGATGACCAGCCGCAAGCTCTCTGAAAAGGGCAAGCGCGTCGTCGTGCTCAGTACGTGCAGCGATTTGGCCTTGAGGGAAGAGCCCTCTCTCGACCTCGACATCATCGCCGAGGTATCGCGGCGGTTGAAGATCGAAAACGTCAACATTGTCGAACCGCATAAGGTCGCCAGCTGGATCGACGACAAGGGTGCTCTCACGGCCGAGACCGATCTCGAGCCGATCGGCACGCACTTCAAGGCCGACTTCATCGTGCTGATTACGTTCGACGAATATGGGTACCGCGAAGAAAATAGTCCCGGCCTGTATCGCGGACATGCCGGCGGAAAAGTCGTCGTGGCCGAAATGATCGATTCCGAATTCGACAAGAAGAAGAAGCGGGCCAAGGTGATTTACAATAAGCCGTTCAACTCGAAGTATCCGAAGGACCGTCCGGTCTCGGCTGATCAGGAGGGCCCCGACGTGTTTAAGCGGCGGTTCATGGGTGAACTCAGCCAGACGCTGACCCGATTGTTTATCGACTACCGCCCGGAAGATGAGATCTAATTGATCGCGGCCCGGAGCCAGGATTGCCTGGTCGACCGTGGCAATCGAAATCCAGTGACTTGTGAAGGATCGCACGATGGATCAGGTTAGCCGGTTCGCCAGTCTGCTGGGATTGCTGCGCGCGCGATTGCTGCACGCCGGGGCAGCCGTCGTGCTGGCCTCGGGGCTGTCGGGCTGCCAGGCGATCATTCTGCTGGGTTATCTGATCGGTGGACCTCCTTCAACGGATCCTGACTTTCACATCAAGACAAAGCAGACGCTCGCCGGCAAGAACAAGATCACGCTCGTTTATTGTTACGCACCGAAAGAGCTGAAGTGGGACAATGAGGCGGTTGACTACGAACTGGCCAAGCACCTCGCCTACCAGTTGAACGCCAAGAAGATCCGGGTCGTGGATCCCGACCGGGTGCATGCCTGGCTCGACAAGCACGACAAATGGAAGAAGACGGCCGAGATCGGGGCAGCCTTCAAGGCCGATTACATCGTGCACGTTGACGTCAAGGACTACAGCCTGTTCGAGGCCAATTCGAGCAACCTCTACCGCGGGCGCGCCGACTGTATCGTCAACGTCGTGAAAATGAACGAAGATAAGAAGGATGGCGAGGTGATTTACACGAAACCCATCAAATCCAATTTCCCCACCCGGGCGCCGGTCGACTCGAACGCCATGGCGTTCAGCGAGTTCAAGAAGCGATACCTGTCGGCCTTGAGCGACGAAATCGGCAGGCTCTTCTACTCGTCGGAAACCGGTGACGACATCCCCTACGGGATGCTGCACCAGTAGGCGGCGGCGCCTTGACAGTCGCCGCGCGGCAAATATATCTTCTGGGCCGAGCTCTCACCGAGACTTTGGGGCCCCATCGTCTAACCCGGTTAGGACACAGGGTTTTCATCCCTGCAATGCGGGTTCAAATCCCGCTGGGGTCACTGCTTGCGTCGATTCCAGTCCCAGATGGCTGCGCGCCCGCGAGGGCCGCGCCTCTGGCGACTCCGCGGGTCCGGCTGGCTGGGCCTGTCAGGGCTGGATCAGTCCCTCTCGGACGGCATACAGCGCCAGGCTGACTTTGTCACGGACGCCCAGCTTGCTCATGATCCGGAACTTCTGATTATCGACCGACTTAGGCGATAAGAACAGCTTGCGCGCCACGGCCTTGACGCTGTCGCCTCGCGCCAGATGCCGCAGGATTTCGATTTGCCGCTCGGTGAGCCCATTGATCGGCGCGTCGACCCGCAGGCGGAACTGTTGATGCGCTGTATCGAAATCGATGCGGGCGCCGATCCCGGGTGAAAATGTCGCCTGGCCCGAAGCGGCGCGGCGAATTCCGTCCACAAGATTCCGCAGCGGTTCGTCGCGAGAGAGGATCCCGTCGGCCTTGAGCCGCAACGCCTGGTCGATCAGCAGATCGGCCGTTCCCTGCGTCAGGAACAGGATCCTGGCCTGTTCCAGACGACGACGGATTTCGGCGGCGATGTCAAAAGTGCGCCCCTCGGGCAGCTCGGCGTCGAGAATGACCACATCCGGGCGACTGGCGATGACGGCCGCGGCTGCCTGTCCGATATCATCGGCACTGCAGACGACTTCGATTCCTGCTTCATTCTGTAGCCGGAAGACCAGCGCGTCGGCAAAGACGCGCTGCCGATCGACGATTGCAACTTTCAACGGCGGTGTGTTCATTGTTGATTCAACCTTGGGCTTCGGGTTTCGTTCGGATAATGACAGTCTGGATGCTCAGATCGCGGCCCGCTCGCAAAGAAACTCAGGATTGACTCTCACCCACCAGTTGTTGCTTGAGCTGCTCGGCCTGCGTTTCGAGCTGCCGGCGCATCGTTATCACGGCGTGCTGGTTCTCCGTCGACAGCACCGAGTCGGTGAGTGATTGCAGCGTCTGGAGCGTCTGCTGGATTTGCTCCAGACTGGCAGGATTCTCCACGGGCTGGATGCCGAGTTCGTCGGCGCGTCGCTCGAGCAGCGCAACCGTCGTCGTCAGCAGTTCGAGCAGCTGGACGACGGTTTCGCGACTGTCACAGGCGGCCAGCCTGGCGACCAGATCTTCGGTCTCACGGACCAGAGTTCCAAAATCGTCAGGGGCGGGGGCGGGAGCAGCATGTCGGAAGCCGGTTTGATTTTGATTCTGCTCGAGCTTCGCGAGTTGGTGCAGCAAGTGGTCGTTGTCGATCGGTTTCAGGAAAACATCGGCGAATCCCAGATCCAATGCCTGTTGCAACAGGTTCACTTCGCGACGGCCGTTGGCTGGAGTCGGACGCAACGCGGTGATCAGCAGAAAGACCGGCGCCGGAATCGTCCCCTGATCGCTGGAGCGATCAATCTTCCGGACAGCGTCAAAGAGCTCCAGTCCGTCCATGCCCGGCATCAAGAGATCGGTGATCACGACTTGAATTCCATCTTCCAGCTTGAGCAACTCCAGCGCCTGCGTCCCGGATGCGGCAGTCACAACCGAATGGCCGTGCTGCGTCAGCAAACGGTCGAGATAGTGCCGAACGTACCCGACGTCGTCGACCACCAGGATTCTCATAGAGGCCTCTCCGGTGAGCTTGCGACACCGAGTGATGATCAAGCTGGCAGATTCATCGGCGTCTGTTGATCTTATCGGGGCGGAAAGGTCTTTCCCTTCATAGTTGATTTTCACTAAAGGAATCGCGGCGTGGGATGCAATAAAATTACCCCCCGATCTGCCGCGATGCTGAATCGCTGGCGATAAGTAACATTGCGGTCTTGTGTTGCGCCGCAAGCGTTGTTGCGCGGTACACTCCGCACCACAGCCGAATCCGCCGTTCGTCGGCCTCCACGCGGTCTCGCCACGCAAAAAATTCTCACCGCTGACGCAGGATAATCGAATCACGCGACATCGTGCCGGAAAGGCCTGACATCGGGGCACGGCGGGATCCTGGAGCCGATTCCCTCAGTTTGAAGAAACCGAACCCGGCGCCTGTCAGAGGGATCTTTAGCGGGCCCGTTCGTCGGAGCTGAGACGGGCGACACTGGTGGGAAACAGCAGGCGAATTGCCGATTTGGCGCCCCGCAATTCGAGGAGCCCTCCCTGCCGGTCATACGCGGCCTGCAGCAAGCGGTCGGAAGGGAGGTCATCCCGGGTTCCCAGCGTCTCGCCGCTTTCGGCATCGAACACCTCGACCGCCAGTTGCGACTGATCCTGACTGCGAACGCGGGCCAGGCTGACCAGCACCGGGAGCGGTAAGTCGGCCAGGTGCAGCAGCGACCGCTTCCCCAGCGAGCGCCGCCAGAGCACTTTCTGCGCGGCCGCATCGACGGCGCACAGTTCGCCCTCAATATGGGCACAAGGCAGCAGTGAATCATTCACCGGGTAGCTGGCCGGTGAGGCAGGTTTGCCAGGAGCGGTCGAACATTGCAGATTGACGTAGTACCGGTCGCGGTCGCGGAAAGCGCGCACGTAACTTAAGTTCTCGAGCAGATCCGCGGCGAGTGCGATGTCGAATTTCTCACGGCCTTTCGGGAGGTCGACGACTCTCAGATGCCCCGAGTTGGTCACGTAGACCGCTTCATCGGTTTCCCTGACGAACGCAAACACCTTGGTTCCCGGCGGAACGCCTTCGTAGACCGACGCCTCGGCGATCCGATCGGCGGCTTCATCCCAGAGAATCCGATCGGTCAGCGCATCCCAGACCCGCAGGCGCCGGGTATCGGCAGCGATCGTGTGATGGAACAGGCGTCGACCAAACGCCCGGCGCGGCAGCAGTTTGGCATCGAGCCGCCCCCGGCGCAGCTCGGCTCCGCTCGCCGTTTCGTAGATCGTATAGTTGGCGCCATTCGTGGCGAACACCACGAGCACGCGGTCGTCCCCGATGATTCCGAGGAAGGGATCGTGCATCAGCCCCGACGCCGATTCCAGATCGTTGCGGTGCCACAACAGACGACCATCCGCCGGATCGACGACAAACAGGTGCTGACGATGCTGAAACGTGCAGAACCCGGGTCCCGCCGGCCCGACGCGCACAACTTCCTTGACGCCGTCCAGCTCCCGGGGAGTAACAGACCAGAACAGTTTGCGCTCCAGGAGTGAAATTCCGTGAAACGCGCCCAGTGCCCCCAGCGGAAAGAAATGCCCGACATGCGCATGCTGCAAATGCCCCGGCTGCGGGCTGGCCGGGTAAAAAGTCCGGCCGGGAACCAGAATCGTCTCGGGGTATTCGACTCCGGTATGGCGGTTGACGACCGAGAACGACCCGTTCGCACCGCGCCCTTTGTCGAACAAATCGAATGGCGACTGCCTGGGCGTGTGGAGATGCTGGACGCCACTGCCGTTATAGACAGTCTCGAGCGTCTGGCGAACCTCGTGTGGAATTCCTTCGCCGGCTTCGCAGATCTTGACTCCCGTACCCGACCAGGCTGGTGGAGCAATTCGCCGGTAGGCCTCGAAGGCTTTCCCGTCGCGCGGAAAAGCAGCCAGCCACGCCGTTCCGGTTTGACCCGGGGCAACTTCCGTTTCACCGTAGCGCAAGGCCAGATCGCTGAACAACCGGGCCGCATCATGGTCGAGACCCTGGCTGATCCACAGCTCAGCCAGACGCCGTGTCGCACGACCGGCGATTGATTGATCCTGACTTTCCCGACACGCGAGCAAGGCCAGTTCGGCCCGCTGTGCAGCGCCCTCTTCCAGCAAAAGTTGGGCGCGTTGCAATCGCCAGGCTGCGGCGTTCTCGGCCCGCGTCGAGAGCTCCTCCAGACGCCGCAAGACGTCGATGTCGCGCCGACTGAAAGCGCCGACTGCTTCGCGCGCGAGGTCAGCTTCAAATGCGGCCAGCAGCAGCTGCGAATCGCCGCGCTGCATCTGACCGAGCACGGCGGCCGCCAGCACGGCGGGCGCAGCGGTTCGCGAAGGGTCGTCGCCGACCCACAGAACCGCACCGGGCTGCCACGCCGCCAGCTCGCGCGCTGCCGCCAGCGCGCCGGCGACGTCATTCCGGCCAGATCCGGATCGGCATCGCTCCAACAGATAGGCTCCCAGGTGCTCGGGTGCCTGCGACAGAGCGGCAAGCCGGTTCAGGACGGAGTCGCTGTGCTCGCGTTCGCTCACCAGCTTTTTGGCAAGCCACTCGCGCAGGTGATCTGCCGCGCGCCGGGCCGGCAGCGTTCCTCCACCGATCTGGATCGCTTCTTCCAGATGCTGTTCGGCCGCGTCGCCGAGCCCGAGTGCCAGTTCGAGTTCGGCCGTCTCAACCAGCGCCGCAGCGTTTTTGGGAACCGAGGCCAGGCCTTTCTGCAGTCGCTCCAGGACAACATGTGCCTGTGGAAAAACCGAAACCTCGCCGGCTGCCAGCGAAACGATGAAATTCGCGCCGGCTGCCAGGTTCCCCAGTGGACGCAGTGCAGAAGTTCGCGACGACCCCGTGCTCTGGCCCGTCTCGAGATCAAGGCTGGCAATTCGCCCGTCGTCCAGAGGAATGTGATACAGCGACCCCAGACGCGCGCCGCGCCCCGCCGGTGAACTGCCCAGCGAAACAGCCCACCGCTCGGATCCGGAGTCGACCGCCAGACCCCGGCACTTGCGGTGCCCGACGAGGACGACGGTTTCATCGGTGACAGCGGCAACGTATTCAGTGGCGGTCGAGGCTTCGAGATCTTCCCGTCGTGCACGCCACCGGACCACACCGGTCGTCCGGTCGATGCAATGCAGGTACTCGGAATGAGCCGGCAGAAAGATGACGCTCGACCCCCGCACGATCGGCAAATTCGGATAGCCAGGGTGACCGAACCTCCGGCGCAGCGTGTACGGCCAGGCAGACATCTGCTGACGTTGCTGCGGCTCACCATCGTCGTGCGACGCAGCCCACACCAGCGCGCCCGACAGAGCATCGACCGCGACGAGAACACCCGCATTCGTCGGGCAGAGCACGACCCCCTCCCCGTACGCCGGCGAGCAAGCCAGTCCAAATCGCTGATAGTCGGTGCCGATGGGCTGGGAGACCGAACTGATGAGCTGCTTCCAGATCAGGTTGCCGTTCTCGGCGGCCAGGCACGACAGGTAAATCTGGTGATTCCATTCACTGATGACAAACAAACGATTGGCCACCGGCAGTGGCGCTCCGAGAAAGAAATGTCCGGCCAGGGTCAGCGCCGCAGTGGGGGGGGTGTCGCGGCGGCGATCGTCCGATTGTGCACTGTCCCGTCCGCCGACCGTCCACTCAGGCTTGATCGGTCCCCCGCCTGCGTCCAGCGGAAGCGCGATCAACAGATTACTCTGCGGCTGGTTCATCTGGGCGGGATCGACCGCAGGTCCTGGATTTGCCGACGGCGGCGCGTCTTCAGACGGGCAACGGTCAATCGCATACACACGGCGGCCGTCGCTGGTCAAGAGGCCAAACGTGCAGTTTCCCACCACCAGCCGCATCACGTTGTTGGGATCGGGGTTTCCGTCCGCGGGTGCCGTCTGCCGCGGCGAGATCTCCCGGCTGAGCGCCGCCGAACAGGGGAAGAACCAGCGTTCTGTTCCCGAATCGAGTTTCACTGCACGCAGGCCTTCGTAATCGCGATAGATCAGAGTGTCGCCGGCCAGCAGCGGGAATTGCGCCGTTCCCAGAGGCAACCCATTCTGCAACTGATAGCCCTCCCAGGCGCGCGCCAGCGATTCGATATGGCGGCTCTGATCGCCGGCCAACGACTGCCGCCAGATCTGGTGCCCCACCGCTGGCGCTGACCCGGTCGAATGACCCGGCTCTGTTCCCGGGAATTGTCTCTCGGCGGGGGTCGTCGACTGCGACTGCGAGGCGAGAAGTTCGTGACGATACCGCGCGAGTGTGACCTTTCGGCCGGCCACAGTAACGACCTGATCGGCGTCGATCTTCTGTACGATTTCGCGGGCCGTGTCTGACCGCCCCAGGCGCTGCGCGCACGCAGCCGCCTGCAAGCGATGCGAAACTCTGATGCGACCCCGATGCGCGGGATCCAGGAGAACCCGATCCCACCAGCCCCAGGCCAGCTCATCGGAACCGTGATCGGTCAGATACGCCGCCAGCCGATTGCCGGCCTCGAATCCGGCCTCGGTGTGATAGAAGTTGCGGACGACGCGCGCGAGAAGATCGGGGTTCAGACCGGCAACGGCCACATCGAGGGCTTGCCGGGCCTGGGTGCCGTACAGCGTCTGGTAGGCGGCCAGGGCATCGGCGGGAAGAGCGCTCAACCAGCGGGCCGCAAGCGTGTGGGCTCCGCAGGGAACGAGTTCGGAATCAAATCGCACGAAGACGTCGTCTTCGCGTTCGATGATCGACTGCAGTTCGGTCAGTCCCGCAACCAGGTTCCCGATCTCGAGATTTCGCCGGGCAGACCGTAATCGAACTTCAACTTGCCGCTCGCGGATGAGATTCTGATGCCAGGGGTCGAATTCACCGGGGTCGGCAACTCGCCGCGGGGGATCGGCCGTGGAATCCGGTCGCGAGACTTTCTGAGGGATCGGCGGACCGGTATCGGTCGGGGGACCGCGACCCGGCTCACGGGCAGGCGCAACCCTGGTCAGGAAAAACAGCAGCAGCAAACCGGCCCCGCAGTGCCGGCATCCCCAGCGCATTCGCCGGTTCTTGGCGAAGGGGGACCTCAATGCTGACATGTCTCGTTTCCTCCGTGAAACGATGCAGCCCCGCCTGGTGCTGAGGCCGGAGCATAGCAAAGGCCGTTCCAATCGGCCAGACCAATCCTGCGCCCGGCAGAAACGGCCATTTCGGGCTGGCGGTGCCTGCCTGCCCGCTCAGTTGCGCAGCACTTTGCGCAAGACGACAGCAGCCGTCACCAGCAGACATCCATTGCCGAGCCACATCGCCCAGGCAGGCTCGATGACCCCATCACGGCACAGGTTCATCGTGAGCAGGACGATCGGGTAGTAGACCAGCAGAATGGGAACGAAACAGACGGCGAAGTTCGTCAGGAACTGGCGACGACCCTGAATGATCGCAAACGGGCTGCCGATCAGCACAAAGAAGAAGCAACTGCACGACAGGGCGATCCGGCAGTGGATTTCGGTGCGCAATTTCTGGTGCCGTTCGTTCCGCAGGCGCTCCTTGACTGCCAGCGCCTGCTGGTTCTGGGGCGCCAGTCGGTCGAACACTCCCGCCGACAGAGCCATCACCGAACTCACGATCCGCTGTTGCCAGAATTCTTCGCGTTCTCTGATCAGGCCGGCAATTTCGCGGCGAATGCTGTCGATCGTCATGTTGCGAGGTGCAGCCAGAGTGTCGGTATGGGCCGGCATCGGGAACGAGATTTCCTGCTGCTCGAGGCTGCCGGCGCTGCCTCCGGCCGTTTTGACTTGGCCGTCGCGCAGTGCCAGGTGCACCTCCTGCCTGTTCAGATCGAATCGGACCGTGGCCTCCCGGGCGGTCACTGTGGTTACGTCACCGCTGGCGAGCCGATACCGGAAAATGGGGCTGATCAGCGTTCGATTGTCGCGACTGTCGATCCGCGAAACGATGATCGATATGCCATGCTCGGGATCGTTGTAGCTGTTATTTGCTCGAAGAATGTCGAGAAAAATGTCTTCCATCGCCAGCGTGATGACGCTCTCGATATTGGCTCGTCCCCAGGGAATGAACTGGTCGGTGAGCACGAACGTTCCCAGGCTCAGAATCGCGCCTAAAACAAACGACGGAACGAGAACGACCATGACGTTAATTCCGGCCGCCTTGATCGCCGTGATTTCGTGGTCGCCCGCCATCCGTCCGTAGACGATGCAGACGGTCAACAGGAGAGTTGCCGGAATCGTATACGGGAGCAGGCTGGGAACGATGTACGGCAGAATCTTGAGGATCTGCTCGGCCCCCAGACCGTTCTTGGCGGCCTCACCGGCCACCCCCATTACGACCAGGAGCACGGTCAGGACAAACACGGCCAGGCCGAAGACCCGCATCAGGTCATTCAAAACGTGGCGCTGCAGGATTCCCATGGGGAATCCGTATAAGGCGAACCTGCCTGCGCGGTCAAGAGCAGGTCTCACGGGACAAAGCGACAATCCCTTACCGGGCGTGGTGTTCCGCAATTGCCCACCGTGGAATCACCTTGACCGAATTTGACGATTCGCATACCACACCACACCTTCCGGAAATCAGACAGCCAGAATCCCTCGGGTTACCGAGTCCGATCCGCAAACGATTCGAATTATCCCCCCTGCTGCCAGAATTCGATGACCTTTTCCGCAACTGTTGCTGATACACCCAGCTCGACGATTCCCCTCCACGGACCGGCCCCGATCCGTCCCGGCCTGACGCTCGTTCTGCCGGCTTACAATGAGGCGGATGCCATTGAACATTCGATCCGCACGGCGGTCGACGCCCTGGCGGGATTGAAAATTCCGTTCGAAATCATCGTCGTGGACGACGGCAGCACGGACCACACGGCGCAGATTGCCCGCAATGCAGCCGGTTCGATTCCGCAGGTTCGCGTATTATCGACTCCCGAGAACGTCGGCTATGGCGGCGCCCTGCGCTACGGCTTTCGCGAGGCCCGCTTCGACCTCATGGCCTTCACCGACGCCGACGGCCAGTTCGACCTCAGCCAGCTCGCGTATCTGCTGCCAGCCGCCGGGAAATTTGACATGGTCTGCGGCTACCGGATCGATCGCCAGGATCCGTGGACCCGCAAGCTCTATTCGCGGGGCTACAACATCCTCGTCCGGACGCTCCTGGGAACGCGGGTTCGCGATTGCGACTGCGCCCTGAAGGTCTTTCACCGGGACCAGATCAACGCGCTGGGCCTGGAATCGGACGACTTTTTCATTAATGCCGAACTGCTGACCAAGGCGCGCCTGGCAGGCCTGTCGGTGACCGAGGTCGGCGTCTCGCACTTTCCGCGAGTCCGGGGCGAGAGCAAAGTTTCCATCTGGCACGTCATCCCTGTGCTGCAGATGCTCATCCGCTTCTGGTGGTCGCACGTCCTGTTTACCGGACCGGCACCGAAACGAGCTGAGGCCGCCGCGAACACGGCGCGCTGGGCCGCTGGATTTCTGCTGACGCTGCTGGCATCGCTGCTGCTGCTCCCCAACCTCTCGTATCCACTGATCGATCCCGATGAAGGACGCTACGCCCAGGTCTCGCGGGAAATGCTCGACTCGGGGGATTACATCGTCCCCACGCGGTTCGGTAAACCGTATCTCGATAAACCCCCGCTGATTTACTGGCTGACGGCAACGAGCTTTCGGATCTTCGGAATTTCAGAGTCATCGGCGCGGTTGGTTCCCGCACTGGCGGCACTCTGCACTCTTCTCGCAGGCTATGTCCTGGGAGCGAGACTGATCGGTCATCTCGCGGCCTGGCTGGGATCGCTGGCGATGCTCTCCTGTTGCGGGTTTCTTCTGGCCGGCCGGTTCGTCTTCATCGATACGTTGCTGGCACTCTTTACGACCGTCGGTCTGCTCGCCGGTTACCTCGCCTGTCGGCAGGTGCAAATCAACCGAGGCTGGTGGTCGCTCGCCGCGGTCGCCGTGGCGCTCGGCGTTCTGGCCAAGGGGCCAGTCGCGGTCGCACTCTGCCTGCCACCACTCGTCATCAGTCGCTGGCTGACCGGCTTGCCGGCCATTCGCCTGCGCGACTGGGTCTGGTTCGGCTCGATCCTGTCCAGCCTCTCGATTCCGTGGTTCGTGCTGGTCGACTCCCGGCAGACCGGCTTTTTACTCGATTTCATCTGGCGGCATCACGTCAATCGATTTATGGCGGGGCTCTCGCATGCAGAACCCTGGTGGTTCTACATTCCGGTGCTGCTGGCCGGTGCGGCTCCGTGTTCCATTCTGTTTCCTGCCATCGGTACGTTTCTGCTGGATTCCGGCAAGCAAACGCGGGCCTGGCGGTCGTGGGACCTGGGGTTCTTCGTTCTGGCTGGCGGCTGGGCCCTCGTGCTGTTCTCGACCTCGAGCTGCAAACTTCCCCCCTATATCCTTCCGGCGATTCCTTTCATCTGCCTCGTCGTGGGGCGCGGCCTGGAAGCGATTCTTTCGGGACGCGTCGATCATTGGTTTCTGCAATTCGTCCGGCAACGATCCCCGCACCATCTGATGCTGATCCTGCCGTTGATGGCTGCCCTCATGGGAGTTGTCGATGTCGTCGCCCTGAAGGGAGCTGTGGCAGGCCGAGTGCCTCACTGGATTGGCCTGGTCAGCATCGGCGCCGTCGCTGCCGCTCTGTCGCAGCTCGGACTGATGCGCCGGCAATTCATTCCCTGGGGAGTAGCGTTCGGCCTGGCGCTCGGCAATATGGGAATGCTGACGCTCGATTTTTTCCCCGGTGTGGCGTCCGACCGTTCGAAGACCAACCCGGTGCTGGAACTGGGGCGCGACAGTTTCAATCGCGAAACGCCGATCGTCTTCTATTCGATCACGAATGAGGCTGATTCGATTGCGTTCCGCCTGGGAAACCGGCAACTGCAGTGCTATGAAGCGCATGAGTTCTTTGGTGCCGTCAACGCCATGAACCTCGCGCCTGAAGTGATCGTCCTGGCGCACGCCAATCAGATGAAGTTGTTGCGGTCGGCGATGCCGGCCGACCTGCGGCTGGATGAACTGGGACAATACCAGTACATCGTGATCGGCGTCTGCCGGCCGCAGACTCACGTGACGGCCCAGAAATAGCCGTGCGCACAAGCCAAGACATTTCCATTCCATTCTGTCAAAGTCAGCGATTCCGCCGACCAAACGTCCTGCTGTGGAAATGAAATCCTCCGTTCGCGACCCTGGCAGCGTATCAACAGCAGCGATGTCCGAATCCGTAAAATACGCTGAGACGACTCTGGTGAAATCCCCCCCTCCGACCGGCGAACATTCGAGGCCGGCCGGCGCACTGCACCTGCTGGGCCAATCGTGGAAATGGCTGAAGTGGCCGGTGGCCCTGGGGATCCTCGTCACCTTGTATATTCAGAATCAGCAGGCGCTGGCCAGAATTGCCGCCGCCCCGAAAAACTGGAATTTCGCATTTCTCGCGTTCGGACTGCTGGGCTGTTCGTCGCTGATCACATTTACCCGCTGGTACCTGCTGGTGCGGGGACAAGGGTTTGCTTTCCGCATGCGCGATGCGATTCGCTACGGCTTTGTCGGGCTGGTGATGAGCTACGTCTCAATCGGAACCGCCGGGGGGGATTTGTTCAAGGCGTTTCTCTTAGCCAAAGATCAGACGTCGCGGCGATCCGTGGCCGTCGCGACGGTGTTGCTGGATCGCATCCTCGGTTTGCTGGCATTGTTCATCGTCGGAGTCGTCGCCACGCTGCTCCCCCACGATTTTCCCGACAGCCCGGAGGTCCAGGCCAACACGCTCATCCTCTGGGGCGGCACTCTCGCCGGACTGACCGGTCTCGGATTTCTGCTGCTGCCGGCCACGACGCGGTGGGGATGGGTGCAGCGGTTACCGAACCTGCCGATCGTCGGCCATATCATCGGCGAGCTGATTCACGGTGTGCGACTGTACCAGTCGCAACCGCTGACCCTGATCGCGGCGCTCGGCCTGAGCCTGGTGGGCCACGCGGGGTTGATCACGGGCTTCTATTTCTGTGCCCAGTGTATGCAGCAGCCGTGGATTCCCAACCTGACGGCGCATTTTTACTTCATGCCCAACGCCGAGTTGTTCGGAGTCCTCAGCATGACCCCGGCCGGGATCGGCGCGCTCGAATGGGCGGTCAAGACGGCGTACGTTCTGCTGAATCCCGGAGTCGTCACTGAGGAGCAGGCAGGTGTGGCCGGATTATCGGCGGCCCTCGCTTTCCGCGTCGTGTCGATGGCCGTCGCTGCGATCGGCGCGACCTACTACGTCAGCTCACGCGGAGAGATTTCCGCGGCCGTTGCCGAGGCCGAGCATGAATCCGAGATGACAGCCGCCGCCGGGTAACCGCGCCAGATCGATTCGATCTATGCGAAATTGGGTTCACCAGCAGCCGATCGCGGCGCGACAGAATTACGGATTGACTGTCGCGGGATAACGTGAGGCCGAGGGGTTATTGCTCGTGCCCCCGCCGCTGGTTCCCAGGATGCCGTTCGTAATCGCATCTTTCTCGTTGACAGCCTGGGGTTCGGCGCGCGGGCGCTCGAAGCCGCGCGGGCGCTCCACGTTCTGGCCGTAGTAAGTATCGGTGAGCGGATTGTGGTAGTTGAACGACTGCCGCTCGGCGACAGGATCCGACGGTCGGAGCGTCGGTAAGCGCGTGTATTTGGGAGAGATACAGCCGGCAAACAGCACGGCGCACCCCGCGAGGCGGATCCCCAACCAGACTCCGTTCATCGCAACGATCCTTTACTCAAGCGCGGTTCCGCCAGAGAATCCGCGGCCTTGGGAGAGTGGCCGAAGTGTGCCGCCCCGTCAAAAATTGTAGGCGATTCTCGACACTGCGGATAGACGGATCTTCAGGTGCCGATGCCACAGGGCACTCGTATTTCATTCGACTGTTCGCGGTCCGGAAACTGAAGCCGTTCCGGTGGAGCGTCAGATCCCTTACTGCCAGCACCAGAAGGCTTTGCAAGCAGGTGCCGCATGAGGATTTGCCGCTGGCCGGCTCGTCTGGAATTGGATTGCCAGCAACTTGTTGCCGCCGATGGGGTTGTATACCATTCGTAAGTCGTCTGGATTGCTCCCTGGCAACCGCTTCGCAACGCGCCTGTCTCAAGGACTCTGTGTGTCGCGGGGCCGTTAGCGGCTGGGCAAGATAAACAATCTGGAAATTCTATGACTTTGAGCCTCAGGATGGGGGAGTGATTCGTCACGATGCCTGACACGTCATTTGCGGCCGACAGCCAACAGTCCATCGACAAGTTGCAGCAGGCCTATGGGTCGATCAAACGCCAGATGTCTCAGGTGATCGTCGGGCAGGACCAGGTCATCGAACAGTTGCTGATCGCCCTGTTCAGCCGCGGCCACTGCATCCTGGAGGGGGTCCCCGGCCTGGCGAAGACCCTGATGATCAGCACGCTGGCGCGAACATTGTCGATGACCTTCAGCCGCATCCAGTTCACACCCGATCTGATGCCGGCCGACATCACCGGAACCGAGGTGCTCGAGGAAAACCGGACGACCGGCCGGCGTGAGTTCCGATTTCTGGAAGGGCCGTTGTTCTACAACGTGATTCTTGCCGACGAAATCAATCGCACGCCTCCCAAGACGCAGGCTGCGCTGCTGGAAGCGATGCAGGAGCGGCAGGTGACGGTCGGTCGCGTGAGGCACGCGCTCACCGATCCGTTCTTCGTGCTGGCCACACAAAATCCGATCGAACAGGAGGGGACCTACGCCCTCCCCGAAGCGCAGCAGGACCGCTTCATGTTCAAGGTCTTCGTGAACTACCCCAGCTTCCGCGAAGAATTCGACATCGCCAAGCGGACGACGACGCTGGCGACCGACGATGTGCAACAGGTGCTCTCGGGGCAGGAAGTGCTCGACCTGCAGAAGATCGTCCGCCAGGTTCCCGCCAGCGATCACGTCGTCGAATATACGCTCGCCCTGGTGCGCCAGACTCGAATCGGCCAGGGAGGCGTTCCCGATTTCATCAACGACTGGCTGAGCTGGGGCGCCGGTCCCCGCGCGGTGCAGTACCTGCTGCTGGGAGGCAAGGCCCGGGCACTCTTGCACGGCCGCAGTTACGTTTCCACTGAAGACGTGGCGGCTCTCGCGGCTCCTGTGTTGCGTCACCGCATCGTCACCAATTTCTCGGCCGAGAGCGAAGGTATCTCGCCCGACAAGGTGATCGAGCGCCTCATTCAGGAAACCCCCTCTAAGGAAGGTGAGCTGACGCGTGACCCGCGATTCCAGAAGATTTTTGCAGCCTGAGGCCGTCGCACGGATTTCGCGACTGGAACTGCAAGCTCGGAATGTCGTCGAAGGGTTTCTGTCCGGATTGCACCGCAGCCCTTACTTCGGTCAATCGGTCGAGTTCGTACAGCACCGCGAGTACGTCGCCGGCGACGATCCGCGACGGATCGACTGGAAGGCCTGGTCCAAAACCGACCGCTATTACATCAAGCAATATGAGGAGGAAACCAACCTCCGCTGCACGCTGCTGGTCGATGTCAGCGAATCGATGCAGTTCGGCACGCAGGCCCTCAACAAATATGAATACGCCTGCGCCGTCGCGGCCAGCCTCGCGTATCTGCTCCTGCGGCAGCAGGACTCGGTGGGCCTTACGAGTTTCGATTCGGCCGTGCGCGCCGAGGTTCCCTCGCGCAGCCGCCGGAATCACCTGCACGCCGTGCTGGCGGCTCTCGATGCCCAGAACCCTGCCGAGAAAACCGACATCTATCACATCCTGGCAAAGGTCGCCGACCAGCAGACACAACGGGGCATGATCGTTCTGATCTCCGACATGTTCGTCCCCCGCGACGGACTGTTTAAGGGACTCAAGCTGTTGCGCCACCGCGGGCACGACGTGTTGCTCCTGCAGATCATGGACGACGAGGAACTCGACTTCAACTATTCGGGGACGACCCGTTTCGAGGGACTCGAAGCAGCCGGCGAACTGGTCTGCGACCCGCGGGCCCTGCGCGAGGGATACCTCGCCGCGCTGCAGGATTTTCTCGATCAGTTGCGGCGGCACTGCGCGCGAAACACGATCGACTTTCAGACGATTCGCACCAGCGACCATCTCGACGCGGCCCTGGCGCACTACCTGAACCACCGGATTGGCATGAGGCAGACACTGCGTTCCTAGACGCCGTAACGATGCTGGAATCGCTGACGAGTTCACTGACGGGCTTATTCGTCCACCCGGGATTCATCCTGCCGGGTGTCGCGCTCATCGCTGCGCCGATCATCATTCACTTCATCAACCGTCTCAGGTTCCGGCGGGTGAAGTGGGCGGCCATGGAGTTTCTGCTGGCCAGCCAGCAGCGCAACCGCCGCCGGCTGCTCCTGGAACAGTTGTTGCTCCTGTTGCTCAGGATCCTGGCGGTGGCGGCCCTGGCCGTGCTGGTGGCCCGGCCGCTGATCGATCCGCAGCGATTTTCGCAGCTCCTGGGGCAGAAGACGCATCATCTGGTGTTGCTCGACGATTCGGGCTCCATGCGCGACCGGACGGGCGAGACGGCAGCCTTCGAGACCGGTCTCGACGTGCTTCGCAAACTGGTCGCCGAGGGTGAACGGCGTCCTGACTCGCAGACTCTGACCCTGCTCCTCCTTTCGAATCCCTCCCAGCCGATTTTTACGCAGGAGAATCTCAACCGGGACTTCGTGACGCGGCTCGAGGGAACGCTCAAGGGGCTCCGCTGCTCGCACCGCGCGCTCGACCTCGTGGCGGGAGTCGAAGCGGCCCGCAAACTGCTGGCCGAAATGACCGGCGCGGCGCGAAATTTTCATCTGATTTCGGATTTTCGCCGGCAGGATTGGGAAGACAACAGCGCCCTTCCCGCCGCACTCCGCGAACTCGACCTCGACAAAGTGCTGATCAACCTGATTCAGACCGTCCCCGAGGCGCATCCCAACCTGGGCATTACGGATCTCACGGGGACGGTTGACGTGGCGGCCGTCAACGTGCCGTTGAGATTGAAGGCTTCGATCCGCAACTACGGCGAACAGGTGGTTCGCGACGTCCGGTTGACGATTCTCATTGACGGCCAGAAGCAGCCGTCGTCAGAAAGCATCGACAAGATCGAGCCGGGCCGCGAGCGGGCGATCGAATTCGACGTCAAATTCGCCAGCACCGGACCGCACAACGTTGAGGTTCAGCTCCCGGCCGACGCGCTCGATCAGGACAACTCCCGCTACCTGTCGTTGCAGATCGCCGAATCAAATCCTGTCCTGGTGATTTACGGCGGCAACGACGAGAACGAAGCCCTGTACCTGATTGATGCGCTGGGGGCCGTACCCGAAAAAACCGGTTTTTCGCCGACCCGCGACCGGATCGACTCCCTGCGGCGGCAGCCACTCGAGAAATTCAAGAGCATCTTTCTGCTCAACGTTTCAGAGCTTCCCCCCGACGCGATCAAGGCGCTCGAAGAGTATGTCCGAGGCGGCGGCGGACTCGCCTGGTTTCTGGGGCCTCAGGTGCGCGCTGCCTTTTACAACGACAAACTGGCCGGTGAGGTCCCCGGCTTGTTTCCCGCCAGGCTGGGTGGCATCGCCGAATTGTTTCTCGACGAATCCAATCCCGCGCCCGACTTCAGCGTGACCGATCATCCGGTGCTCGAAGTCTTTCAGGACGATCGTGACGTCCTGCTCTCCTACACGAAGGTCAATCGATATTTCTCGGTCGCCAAAGACTGGACGGTGCCGGACGGCGTGCGGGTCATTGCCACCCTTCGCAACAAGGCTCCCTTGATGCTCGAGCACCGGCTGGGCAAGGGCCGGATCATCACCTGTCTGACGGCATGCGGCGATCTGTCGTGGAATAACTGGCCTCGAATTCCCGATGCGTTCGTTCCCGTACAATTGCAACTGGCGACCTATCTGGCCGAGGGTCGCCGTACCCTCCAGCAGCGGACGGTGGGTGAGCCGCTGACCATCTCGCTCGCCGCCTCGGCTTATGCTCCCCAGGTCGAGATCCGCCCCCCCGACGGAAATCGCGTGCTCCTCACCGCTGGAATCAAAACGCCGACCGACGCCGTGCCTGCCGTGCAGACGCCGGCCGGACTGGAATACGAAGAATCCTTCCGCAACACCGACCAGCCGGGCGACTATGCACTGGTCCTGAAGCGCGCCGAAGGAGGCGAAGAGGTCCGCCATTATGCCTACAACGTCGCTGACGCCGAAAGCCGGCTGCAACTCGCAACTTCAGACTCAATCCGGCGGCGTCTGGGGCCCGAAGTGAACGCACAGATTCAGGAATTCGGGAATCTCCTGTGGGTCCACGCCGAAGACACCTCCCACGAGATCCACGACTACGTTCTGCTGTTGCTCCTGGTCGTCCTGCTGGGCGAGCAGGCGCTGGCGCTGCGGCTCAGTTACCATCCCAGGCCGGCGGGAGGATCAGCATGACCGGCCGCGAATTTCGATTCCATTCGCACACCTCTTCCGCGAGGCGGGGAGGCGAGCCATGAACGAATGGCTGGGCAAGCTCTTCCCCGACTGGGAAGCCTGGACGGCCTTCTGGCGCACGTTCGAATTCGGACGAGAGTCGCGGACCGGGTGGATCACAGCGTTCGTCGTCGTGTTCCTCGCGGTCACCTGGTTATATCGACGGGATTCGCGCGCCCTGCACCCGTTCTGGAAGATCTGGTTGTGGGGTCTGCGGGCGGGTGTGATGCTCGCACTCCTCGTGATTGCGCTCGTTCCCCAGGAACGCATTTCGCACAAGAGTGCCGAGGCGTCGCGCGTGGTGATCCTGGCCGACACGTCTGTTTCGATGGGCCGGCAGGACAAAGATCCGGGAGCTGACGCCGCTCGCGTCGAAGGAACGGTTGTGTCCTCGCGCGCCGAACTCGTCCGCAGCGTCCTGGAAACATCTTCGCTGCTGGCCACCTTGCGACAGAACCACGACGTGAACGTGATGACTTTCGACTCACAGCTCATCCGGCAACGATTGTTGCGCAGATTGCCGGTTTCGCAATCGGGATTCGGTGCTGCGTCGAGCAAAGAGCCCCAGGCAGAAACGGGTGCTGAAGGCACCCCGATCAACTGGACGGAAATCCTGAGACCACGCGGCGCCGAAACGCGCCTGGGTGAGGCGCTGCTGAAAGTCGTCCGGGAAGAGTCGGGGGATACGCTGTCGGGCGTCGTGATCATCAGTGACGGGGCCAACAACGCCGGCGTCGACCCCCTCTCGGCAGCGGCTGCCGCTGTGGCCGCCAAAGTGCGGCTCGTCGCTGTGGGCGTGGGCAGCACGAAAAAGCCCGTCACGCTGCACCTGGCGGAAATTCAGGCCCCCACCCACGTCCACATCAACGACGGTTTCACGATTAACGCCTTCGTCACGGGGCAGGGGCTGGCCCGGCAGCAGGTCGTCGTCGAACTCCTGGGCAAGGCGGAATCTGACGAAGGCGAACCGGCCGTCATTCAGACGAAGGAAGAACAGCTCCTCGAAGACGGCGTCCCGATCAACGTCGGGTTCGATTTTGTTCCCACCGAAGCGGGGCGGCGACTGTTTCGAGTTCGTGTCCGTCCGGCCCGGAAGATTCCGGAACTGACCGAAGAGTCGATGCAGGACGAAATCGCCATCGAAGTCGTCGACCGCAAGACGCGGGTGTTGCTCGTCGCCGGTGGCCCGATGCGCGATTACCAGCTCGTGCGCAATCTCCTGCACCGCGATCGAACGATCGATGTCGATGTGCTGCTCCAGACCGGCGTCCCCGGAATCAGCCAGGAATCCGACAACGTCATCTTTCAATTCCCCGAAACCCGCGAAGGGCTGTTCGCGTACGATGTCATCGTGGCCTTCGATCCCGATTGGCGGAAGATCAAGGGAGAAACCGGCCAGACGCTGGACCTGCTGTCAGAGTGGGTCTTCGCACAGGCCGGTGGGTTAATGCTCGTGGCAGGTGAAGTCAACACGACACCGCTGGCAACGGCATCGGATGCCGCCCGCCAGGAACTGGCCAAACTGCTCGCGCTGTATCCCGTCGTGCTCGAATCCCAGCGGATCATTGACGACGAGGAGTTTCAGCAGCCCTGGCCGATCGAATTCACGCGCGATGGCCTCGAGGCGGGCTTTCTGCAATTGACCGAATCACCGGCCACAAGTGCCGCCCTCTGGAAGGAATTTCCGGGGATCTATCGCTGCTTCCCCACCGATGGGAGCAAGGCCGGCGCCACCGTTTACGCGCGGTTTACCGATCCGCGCAGCGCCGGCCGGGAACAACCGATCCTCCTGGCCTCGCAATTCTTCGGTGCCGGGCGCGTCCTCTACCTGGGCAGCGCCGAACTCTGGCGGCTGCGGGCGCTCGAAGAAGAATACTACGACCGGCTGTGGATCAAGATGTTGCGCGAAGTGGGCCAGGGACGACTGTTGCGCGGCACGAATCGCGGCGTCCTGCTCCTCGAAAAGACCCAGTACCCGCTGGGATCCACCGTTCAGGTGCGCACGCGTCTGCTCGACCCGCAGTTCAAGGACTACGAAGCCGACCGCGTGACGATGGAGGTTTACGATCCCACCGGCAGGCCGCTGACCCCCGCGCTGACGCTGCTGGCCGACAAAACTCGCCCGGGTAATTTCACCGGCGCGTTTGTGGCGGCCCTCCCGGGAAATTATCGGCTCGAACTGCCGATCCCTGAGTCAAACGATCAGCTCAAAGGCTCGATTTCGGTGCGGCTCCCGAACCTCGAGCTGGATCATCCGGAACAGAACGAGCAACTCCTGCGGGCGCTCGCCCGACCCGAGACCGGCGGCGCGTATCTGAAACTCGATGATGCCGCCGCGCAGTTGCCGCTGCTCCTTCCCGATCGGACAACCGAGCGAATCCGCTTCGACGCGCCGCACATGCTGTGGGACCGGGAGTGGGTGATGTATCTGCTCGTCGCGCTCCTGTCCGCAGAGTGGCTGACCCGCAAGTTGTTGAAGCTGGCCTGAATCAACTAGAATTCGAGCGTCATGTCGACCGTCGACCACTTGCCGTCTTCTCGCACCGAGCTCCCTGGAGTGCTCCAGGATCTGCGGCGACGGATCAGGCGCTATGTGCTGCTGGAAGGGTCGGCTCTGGTGCTGGCAGTCGTGGGGGGGATTTTCTGGCTGTCGCTGGCAATTGACTACGCGCTGGAACCGGCCACAGGAATCCGCAAGGCGGCGCTCCTGGTCGGACTGGCGGGAACGATTGCAGCCGTCATCTGGTATCTGGTCCTGCGTCTGGTGCGCAACTTTCGTGACCGGGCACTGGCCCTCGTGCTCGAACGGCGCTTTCCAGAGCTCAACGACCGGTTGATTACCGCCGTCGAAATGGCGGAATCCAGAAAACCAGCCGCCGGGCTGACCGCTGCCATGCTCGCCCGGGCCGCTGCCGAGGCCGCCGAATTGTCGCGGCGCCTCGAATTGCGCGAAGTCTTCAACGTGCGGCCGCTGGTGCGGGCGATCGGCCTGGCGACGTTTCTCATCGTTTCGGTGGCCGGGTTCCGTTTCGCCTGCGCCGAAGTGTTTTCCACCTGGTTCCGCAGAAGCATTCTGCTGGCCGATGAAATCTACCGCCGTGAGACCGATCTTCGAGTCGTCGTGCTGGCCGACCCGGGAGAACGGGTTGTCGAGTTCAAAGATGGGGTCTACAAGCACCCGCGCGGGGCCGACCTGACCTTTCTGGCACAGGTTCCGGACGGGTGGAAGGTTCCCGACAAGGTTCAGTTCAGCTACCGCAGTGTGGCGTCGCGCGGCGGAGGCGGCGACTACATGAGCAAGATCGGCACGCAGGAGTTCCGCCAGAAAATCGTCGGCTTACACCAGAGCATTGATCTGTGGCTTCGCGCGGGAGACTTTTCAACGCGCCGGCCCCTGCGGATCGAAGCCGTCGACCCGCCACAACTCGAACGCATCACGCTCGCGGCACTGTATCCCCGCTACACGGGACTGATCACGGCAGACGAGCAGGGAACGGCCATCCGGCAGATCGTTCCCGTCGTCGGCGCGCAGGTTTCCCTGCCGGCAGGGACCGATTTCATTCTTCAGGCACGATCGAACAAGAGTCTTGCCGGAGTCCGCATCCAGACCGAGCAGTTCGATCTCGAAGTTGAAAAAGGCGCGGCGCACGGAACGCTGACCCTTGCGCCACCGCCGGGAGGAGCAGCCCGGCGATACACGTTCACCGTCCCCGAGCCGGTCCTGGCTGCCGACGGCCGGAGCTTTACCGTTCCCTGCTCGCTTGCGGTCAGCCCCACACCCGAAATGATTGCCTCCGAAAACGTTCTGCTTCCCTTGCGCCTCGTTGCCGACCCGGCGCTGCGAATCACATTGCACGATGACGACGACGTCATCAGCAGTGAGCCGATCCGGCTGGCCATCAACTCGATCGCCGATACGCCGCCCCAGGTCGAAACGCGCCTCAAGGGGATCGGCAACTCCATCACGCGCCAGGCGACGATCCCTGTCGTGGGTGAGGCCCACGACCCTCAGGACGCAACGAAAGTCTATGGCGTCACCGATGACTACGGCATCGCCGACGCCCATTTCGAGTACAAGCTCGAAACGGCGGCGCTCGAAGCCAGAGAGAAAACGTTTCAGCCGGTCCCGTTTGCCGCCAGTCCTGCCGGGGGCAAACAGTTTCCCGTCGACGAGCGATTCAAGGTTCTGCCGCTCGATCTGGCGATCGGCCAGCGTTTCGTTCTCAAGGTCGTCGCGTCCGACGCAGACGATCTGACGGGGCCGCACGTTTCTTCGGGAACCCCCTACAGCTTCCAGGTCGTCAGCGATGACGAGCTCCTGGCCCTGGTCGCCGTCAAAGAGCTGAACATCCGGCGCCGATTTGAACAGATTCTCGAGGAAGTGAAAAACACCCGCAAAGACCTGCTGACCACCCGCGCCCGGCTGGAAGAAGCGCGGCGGATGCGCAGCGACCCGAAAGAGGAAGTGCGCGAGCAACTGGCCGCCCTCGATATTGCCGCGGCGACCGTCGTCGAACGGTCGATCGGCGGGATCCGCAAGAATGCCAACGAAACGCAGTCGATTGAGCAGGAATTCGGCGATATTCGCGACGAACTCGAGAATAACGCCGTCCCCGACGTCAAACCCATGCTGGAGCGAATCGACGGGGGGATCATAAGACCTCTACATTCAATCAATTCGGTTGACTATAATAGTGTCGACGACTCCCTGGTCCTGTTGCGCCAGGTGCTCGAAGAAAAGGCAGACCCCTTTGCCCGATTCGACGAATCTGGGGAGCGGCTGAACCTGACAATCGATCACCTGGAAGGCGTTCTGGCCCAGATGCTCAAGCTCGAAACCGTGAACGAAGCCCTGCAAATGCTGCGGGATATCATCAAGGCGCAGGAAGACTTGCAGGAAAAGACCCGCCAGGAACGGAAAAGGAAGCTGATCGAAGGACTGCAATAAACGGACTCCGGAACGCAAATTGCCGGAACAGTGGGCGGATGCGCGCTGGAAACGGGCACCAGTGATGTACAATTGAGGGGATGAGAGAGACCACTTACCGAACCTGACCTCTTCCAATCTGACAGGGGGAGACCTGCGATGCTGAATCGGTGCGGGCTGGCCACAGGCTTGATGTGGATGGTCTTTGTGTGGGGCACGTTGTTCGTGTCCGGTGCAGTCGCTGCCGACGATGACCAGAAATCTCCTCCCGATGCGTCCGGTACGGCCTCCCGTGAAGGGCCCCTCGCGACCGGGCAGGAAGTCATCTCCCGCCGTTACCGGCGCTTCGAAGAGACGCTTCTGAAGATCGCCGAGTCGCTGCGCAAGACCGACCCCGAACGCGCAGATCTGTTGTTCCGGGCCATTGGCAAGAGCAACGGCGACCGGATCGGGTCGCAGCTCAACGAACTCGTTCAACTGTTGCGCGACAATAAGCAACTGGGTGATGCGATCGACCGGCAGGCCGATGTCGTCACGCATATGCACGCCCTGCTCGACCTGCTCCTCTCCGAGGATCGCCAGAAAGAGCTCAAGGAAGAACAGGCGCGGATCAAGAAGTACATCGAAGAAGTCAACAAGATCATCGCCAAGGAAAAAGCGAATCGCGCCGACACCGAGCGGGGCGCTCCGGCCGACGAAGTCGCCGGCCAGCAGAAGAAGATCGCCGAGCAGGCCGGCAACCTCGGGAAGCAGATCTCGAAGGATGACGAAGCCCGCCAGGCCAAAGCGCAGAGCAAGTCGAGTGGACAATCCAAAGAGGGCCGGCCCGAGGATGGCAAGCAGCCCCCGGGAAAACCAGGGGCCGAATCTCCCGACGGTAAGAACCCGGCCGACGGTAAGCCCCCTGGAGATAAAGCTGACGACGGAAAGGCGGACGACGGCAAACCGGGTGAATCGAAACCCGGCGAAGCGAAACCTGCCGAAGGCAAGCCTGCCGAGGGCAAACCGGGCGAGGGCAAACCGGGCGAGGGCAAACCGGGCGAGGGCAAACCGGGCGAGGGCAAAC
>Ga0137463_1000176_pt1 | contig 24602 bp, 17 predicted proteins | sample EasRivERMGT800_2_FD_102333 | JGI IMG/M metagenome (GOLD analysis project Ga0137463, IMG submission 102333) | Soil microbial communities from meander-bound floodplain in the East River, Colorado, USA - East River MetaG ERMGT800_2 | ecosystem: Environmental > Terrestrial > Soil > Floodplain ...
GAGCAGCGTATCGGCGGCGATCGCATGACGGTAGACGGCGTTGCGCAGGTGCGGCAGGTACAGTCCGCCGAAGGCACCGTGCCAGTACGGGCAGTTGCACTGCGCTCGATACAGCTCGGTGCGGGCCTGATTGACGAGGTCGGCGTGTTCGCGGGCCGCTTCGCCTCCCGAAAGTTCCTGCAACTTTTCGCTGACGTGCAGGACGCGGGCGTACATTTCGTTGCTCTCGGGATACTTCACCCGGAAGTTGCGCCAGAATCCGCCGCGCATGAACTGCGCGATGCGGGGCCAGCCGGTATCGGTATGCTCGCGCTCATGAACCAGGTGCGTGTATTCGATCTGCTTGGCAACCGGGAGCGCCCATTCGGTCATCTCGCGGTAGCTGGCGTCCGGCAGGTAAATTCTGCCGCTGGGTGACACGTTGTCGACGACTTCGGCCAGCGTCGAAACTTTCAGCCAGTCGGCATTGGCCTTGAGCGTGTCGAAAAAGCGGTGAATCCAGCCATCCTGGTAGATGTGCTTTTTGGTCCCTGGCCACGTGCCGAACTTTTCGCCGTCGTCGCCGAAGGTGACCACCGAGTTGGGGAAGCGGTCGGCGATCTGGCGCAGGTAATTGATCGTTTCCTGCGGGTCGGCAAACGGGATCGTGTACCGCAGCTTTTCGCTGCCGGGAAAAATCTTGAGCAGGCGGCCTTCATCTTCCGAGAGGTAATAGCCGTGCAGCTCTTCGTCCCGCAGGCCGGCCGAGCGAAAGTGATAATCGTCGAGAATCGTGTACTCGATGCCAGCCTGGGAAATATCTCCCGAAAACGACTGCTCCCAGACGCGCTCGGGGACCCACATCCCGCGGATCGGCGTGCCGAACAGTTTTTCGAGGTAACGCGAATAGGCCGTGATCTGCCCGATCCGATCCCGGCGGGGAATGCAGGCCAGGATCGGCTCGTAGAACGGCCCGCCGATGATTTCAATCTGGCCGCGGTCGGCCAGCATGCGGATGCGGTCGATGTACTCGGGGTGCTTCTCGACCAGCCATTCCAGGAGGCTCCCCGAGGTGTGGAGCGCGACGGGAATCTCGGGATATTTCTCGAGTACGTCGAGAAACGGCCAGTAGCTGTCCTGATAGGCAGCCTCGAAAACGCCGTCGAAATTGCCTATCGGCTGGTGATCGTGCAATGCCAGCACGAGACGAATACGAGAGCTCATGGATAGCGTCCCTTCCTCCATCTGGAGGCTGTTCAATCCTGGTTTGTACAGCCTTGAAGCGCGAGCGCTGCGAATTCGCGGGCTTGATACCACATCATGTCATTCCCCGCATCGCACGACAACTCACGACGATGTTCGTTCGATTTCCGCCTGCCAATTTTGCCGTGGACCGACGCAACTTCTGAAACACCCGCACGACCTGCCTCAATTCTCCAGATTAACTGCCGGCTGCTCTGCGAACCGGTCTCCCGTTCAGTAACCTCCGCCACCGGCCGGCTCAACTTCGACTTCCCGCAAAAAGGCCCCCGCCTGCTCGGGCAGCACGGGATTAATGTAAAATCCGCTCCCCCATTCGAAGCCGGCGATTCGCGTCAGCCGCGGAATGATTTCCAGATGCCAGTGGTAATGGGGCAATTCTTTCGTATCGAAGGGAGACGTGTGAATGATGTAGTTATACGGCGGATCGTCGAGCGCCAGTTCGAGTTTGCTGAGGATCGTTTTGAGGACGCTCCCCATCTCTTCGACACCCTGCCGCGGGATGTTTTCAAAGTGGCTCGAATGCTGCTTGGGAAGGACCCACGTTTCGAACGGAAACCGGCTGGCAAAGGGACAGAAGACGACGAAGTTCGGCGTATCGAGCACGATGCGGCTGGCGGTCGCCAGTTCCTGCTGGATCATGTCGCAATAAATGCAGCGCCCGCGGTAGTTGTAGAATTCGAGCGAACCGGTCATCTCCTCCCACACCGAAATCGGGACGACCGGCGTCACGATCAATTGCGAGTGGCTGTGGTCGAGCGAAGCCCCCGCCAGGGCACCGACGTTCTTGAAAATGAGGCCATGCACCAGGCGCGGGTCGCGCTTCAGATCGACCAGCCGGTCGCGATAGACCCACAGAATCTCGCGGATGTTGTCGACCGACAGCCGCGCCATGCTCGACTCGTGGTGGGGGCATTCGATGATGACTTCGTGGGCCCCCACGCCGTTCATCAGATCGTAGATTCCGTCGCCGCGCTTGTTCAGGGCGCCTTCGACGGTGAGCGCCGGAAACTTGTTGGGGACCACCCGCACCCGCCAGCCGGGATTATTGGCGCCGGTATGCGGCTCGCGATACGCGAGGATCTCGGGGGGCGTATTGGTTTCACTCCCCTTGCAGAACGGGCAAAAGCCCCCGGTTTTGGCCGGCTCGATGCGCGCAAAGTCCTGAGGTCGCTTGGCGCGATCTGTCGCGATGATCACCCAGCGGCCGACGATCGGGTCTTTTCTCAGATCAGACATAACCAGGAACCGCAGGGTTCAAGTGGAAAAAAATCCGCCGTCATGACACCACTTCACTTCCGCATATCGCAGCTCGTTCATTTTCTTCTCCCTCCCCACTCCGTGGGGGAGGGTCGGGGTGGGGGGGCGAATGTCGATTGACGCTCGCCACCCCCATCCTGACCTTCCCCCATCAAGGGGGAAGGAATCAAACAAACGTCTATTCGGGATTGTCCCAAAACAATGTTATGCAACGACAATGGCCCTCACGCCTGCCACATGATCCGTTCGTAGTCTGGTCCCGGCATCCGCATTTCGAGCGCCCCTTCGCGGGGAGCCCGGTCGACCGACTGTCCCTCGGCCAGGATCTCGATATACAAATGCACCGGCGCATCGACCGTGAGAGCAAGGTCGGCGAACCGCACTGTCAGTTCCACAATCTGCCCGACCGCCACGCGCACCTGGGCGCCGGCAACTTCTTCGCCATTCTTCAGGAGCCGGGCCGCCATCGTCGGCTTGCCAGGGTCCGCGACCCGGATCTGGTAGCCCTGCGGTTCGAGGAAGTGAACCCGCAGTTCCTGCACTCGGTTCAGATCATCGCGGGCCAGGCGGGACGTATCGACCCTGAGCATCAACTGCTCCACGTCGAAGCCGAAATAGACTTCGCGAATCACTCCTTCAGTGACGAGCGTCATCGTCCCCCGCTCGCTCCCCGAAATGTAGTGGCCCGCGTTGAGCCACTCGAAATAGGTGCGCCGGCCGTCGACCTTGACCGACAAAAAGCCCTTGGGCTCGCTGTGAATCGTGCGCCGGACCATCCGCGTGATCGGCCGGTTGAGCAGCGAGGGTGGCTCTGAGCCCAGGCACACGTACACGTTCTGCAGGTGTTTGCGGAACAACTGGTCGAACAGGTCGTCCTGCGCCGAAGAGTGATCGTCGCCGAACCACCAGAACCAGTCGCTCCCCTCGGCAATGTACATCTCCTCCCAGGCGCGGGCCAGCGCCGCCGGTTCGATTTTGTCGTGGGATTGCGCCTGGATCAGAAACTGCCGCGTCTGGTGGAGCAGGTCCCAGGCGGTGTTGTCTTCGTGATGACCGATCCAGATGGCGAAATTGTGCGAGATCCAGCTTCCCGCAAAGAGCTTTCCGATGCGGTCGGTCGCCGGATAATCACGCAGATGATCGCGCATCCGGACCGACTTGATGGCGGGGTTCCGGGCGGCGCTGCGATACAGGGTTCGCAGGAATTCCACTCCGCCGTCGGGGTAGTATTCCCAGCAGTTCTCGCCATCGAGAATGATCGGGACCAGCGCCGGGCGACCGCCGTTGTTGGGTTCGACGGTGCGGCCGATCGCTTCGACGCGGCCGAGCATGTCCTGCGCCGCACGGACGGGGTCGCTGCGCTGATAGTGAAAGCCGATCAGGTCCGAGAGGCCGTGGTCGCGAAAAACAATCTGCAGCGGAGAGCCCTGTTCCTCGACCCGCCACGGACGGTACAGCATCTCGGGATGCCGGATGAACCCCTGGGAGTCGCGCGAGATCCAGCCGTTCGTGGAATGGGCCAGGATCTCTTCATCGGTGGCGATCCACTCGATGCCGGCCTGCGCGATGATGGGAATGATCTCCTGCGAGACCGAGCCTTCCGACGGCCACATTCCCACCGGCGCGGCGCCGAACAGCTCTTGATGCAGCGCGATCCCGCGCTCGATCTGGACTTTGGCGTCGGCAGCGTAGGAATCGAGAAACTTGGGGAGCTCGCATTCGGGCATCGCCTGCCGGGCGGAGCGCTTGTCCCAGAGCAGCGGCATGATCGGATGGTAGAAGGGGGTCGTCGTCAGTTCGACCTGGCCGCTGTCTGCCAGTTCGCGATGCAGCGGGATGATTTCGCTGAGAATCGCGAGCTGCTTTTCGAGCAGCCGCTCCTTTTCCGTTTCGGTCCAGAAGCGCCCCTTGTTGCGCAGCTCGCGGAGCTCGGGATCCTTCTCGAACGCCAGGGGGTGGATCCAGGTCAGGTTGTTCCAGACCTGCAAGTCGCGCAGGTCCCGTTCGTTGAATCGGGGGAGTGCCTTTTCGGCGCTGTCGCGCCCGAAACCGCGCTTCAGGTACAGCTCGTGATACCGCGGAAACGGGCGGATCATGTTATCGACGCTGGCCATGAAGAACTGGTCGAGGATGTACTGCGAATCGATCTCAGACAGACCGTCGGCGGGAACCCGCGAGACGTCCAGATGCCGGTCGCTGGCCCCCTTGTCGGTGTAGCGCTGGATCTGGAGCAGGAGGCTCGGCACGAGGTTGATTGAGCACTTGAACTCGGGCACCTCCTTGAGGTGCAGAGCCATGCCGTAATAGTCCTTGGTTCCATGCAGGCGGACCCAGGGCATCAGGGTCTCACCGCTGACGTCGTCCGGGTAGTAAGGCTGGTGCTGGTGCCAGAATAAGGCCAGAGAAATCGGCTGCATGGCCGGAACTATAGTCCAAACAGCCAAATCGTGAAAGACGACCTAGATTACCAGACGCAGCGTCGTTGAGAGCACTCAGTCGCGATTCATCGGCTTGCTGCTGGAGTACAGGCTTCAGCCTGCGCCGTTAGAAAATGTTGACTCGATCCCAATCGGCTGCGGCGGAAACGCTGCTCGCAGGATGCATCAGCACGACAGGCAGTCCGGGTTCGACAGGCCAAAGCCCGTACTCCAGCGCTGGAGTACAGCCTTCAGGCTGTGACACTGGGAGTGAATCTAATAGCGAGGCGCAGGCAGGTCCATTCTCGGCGTCGCCTCGTCGTTGCTTACCCGCGTCGCACCACGACGGTCAAACCCCGCAGGCTAAAGCCTGTACTCCAACAAGTCGTCCTCAGTCCCGGTTCAAGGCGGCGGTTTTCGCCTGCTCGGCCTGGTAAATCACGCCGTTGATTTCCCCTCCGATCAACAGAACAGTGCCGGTCAGATCGAGCCAGACCATGAGCACGATGACGCCCCCCAGAGCGCCGTAGGTCGTGTTGTAGTTGGAGAAGTCTTCGACGTACAAACGCAAGCCCTGAGTCGTGACGACCCAGCCGACGACTGCAAAGGCGCTGCCCGGGGAGAACCAGTACCAGGGGACTTTGAGGTTGGGGGCCAGGCAGTAAACGGTCGTGGTGTAGATCCACAGGCACGCGCAGACGACACCCCAGCGCGCACCGGTTTGCAGCATCGTCCGCACGATGGGGACTGCCAGATCGCGCCCCGCCAGCCAGGTGGAGAGCATCGGGCCGGCGACCATCAGCACGAGTGCAATCAGCATGAGCAGCGAGGCAGCGACGTTCAGCAGAAACGCCAGCCCGTAAACCTGCCAGAAATGCCGCGACTCCTTGACACCGTAGGCCCGGTTGAGCCCCTCGGTGATCGTCAGAAAAACCTGCGAGCCGGCGATGGCCAGAACGCCGAAACTGATCGCAAACAGTTTGTTAGTGGAGCGGGCTTGAATATCGCGAATCTGCCCTTCAATCAACTGATAGACTTCGTCGGCCAACGCGTTGCGGGCCGCATCCAGGGCATTATCGAGAACATCCGACAAAGGCAGACGCGCCAGCGCCGCGATCAAGAGAATCAGCAGCGGAAAGAGTGCCAGCATCGAATAGTAGGCGAACTGGGCTGCCAACGTGTCAAACTGGTGGGCGCGGTAGCCCTTTGCGGATCGGACGACCAGTTGCCACGGAGACAGTCCGCCGAACTTCCAGAGCCGCGCCGTGCGACCGATCGAGGCGACCGTTTCGGCAACCGGCACGTGGAGATGGGCCATGCAAATCAGGGTGTAAAGTCGCTGTCGCTGGTAACCGACACGCAGAATGCGGCAATGAGCTTCGCGGCGTTTTCCAGATCGCCCAGCGACACGACCTCGACCGGGCTGTGCATGTAGCGGTTGGGGATCGCGACGATCCCGGTCGCGAGGCCCCCGCGCGTGATTTGCATCACGTTGGCATCGTTGCTGGCGGCGCGCGACAGGCCGCCGATCTGCACCGGGATCTCCCCTTCTCCCGCCAGTTGCACCAGTTTGGCGTGCAGCGCCGGGTTCACGTTTGGTCCGCGATACAGCACCGGGCCTTCCCCCAGGCTGATGTCGCCGTATTGTTTGGCGTCGACGGTCGGGCAATCGGTCGCGTGCGTGACGTCGACCGCGATGCCGATCTGGGCGTCGATCGAAAAGGCGCTGGTCTGGGCGCCGCGCAGACCAATTTCTTCCTGGACCGTTGAGACGGCATACACGGCAGCATTTGGCTTTTGTGCAGCGACCAGTTGCAGCGCCGACATCACCACCCAGGCTCCCACTTTGTTATCCATGCCGGGTGCGGCGGCCAGATTGTGCCGCAGCTTCCGCAATCCCAGTTCGAACGTCACCGGATCGCCGACCGAAACGATCTGCCGGGCTTCTTCCCGGTCCTTGACGCCGATATCGATCCACAGATCCTTGAGTTCGGGAACCTTTTTGCGGTCGTCGGCCGAGAGGAGGTGGATCGGCTTGCGGGCGATGACTCCGGGAATGGCCCCGTTCTTGCCCCAGATGACCATGTGCTGGCCGATCAGCATCTGGATGTCCCAGCCGCCGATCGAATCGACCCACACGAATCCCCGGTCGTCGATATGCTTGACCATCAGGCCGATTTGATCGCAGTGCCCGGCGAGCATGATTCGCGGGGAGCCGGCGGGGTTGACGGCGGCAATCACATTCCCGTGCCAGTCGGTCTTTACTTCGTCGGCAAATCCACCGACATAATTCCGAATCACGGTCTGCACCGGCTGCTCATAGCCCGAGGGGCTGGGAGAGGTGAGCATGTCGCGAAGGAAGTCAAACGCGCGGTCATCCATGGGAGCGGGCTCGGGAAGTCTGCGTTGGCACACCAGTTTCTGGCGGGGATTATACCGAAACCGAGTCGCCGTCCAAGTCCTCGGACACCCCGACGGGGACGAACCAGCCTGATCGGGGCTGCCGCGGGAGCCACTCCGCCGGGATTTCAACCGAGAAAAAGTTGCCGTGAGGCAACGATCTTCATGTCCCTTTGGATTTTCATGAAAACCGCGGATCAAACCCCGGAATTCATTTGACGGCTGAAGTTTAAGCCAGTACAGTCAGCCATTGATCCTGGGCTGATCGCCCGCGTGAACTTTCGCGCGATCGAGCCAGGTTTTGGTGACCATGGACGGACCGGCGATGTGGTCTGATTTGCGAGACATGAGCTGTCTCGGGCCAATGCTGCCGTTGCGGCCGAATAGCCGTCGGCGCACTGTGTCTGTCACCATATACCCCACCAGGCAATACCCCACCAGGCAGGGGTGGCCAGTTCAGCACTGGTCAGTCCAAGGCTGGCCAGTTCAACACTGGACGGTTCAACTCGGCGACCGCAGCGAAGATTTTACGGGTGAAAGTCCCACTACCGAGAGGCGAAGCGCTCCGGCAGAGCGATTCCAGTGCAGCGAGGACGCTGACCTGAGGATTTGAGAGCTTCCATATCCGGCAGGGAGGAAAGTTATGGAATTGCAGACGTTGCCCGATGCTCGCCAGGCACTGGCGGCCCGAGTCGAGCGGTTGGTTCGCGAAAAGACCAGCGGACTGATTCGCGACCTCAGGGTCACGGTGCTCGCCGGAGAGGTTGTACTGGCGGGGCGCGCCGCAACGTACTATGCCAAGCAACTGGCGACACATGCCGCGCTCGACGCCTGCGAAGAATTCACGCTGACGAACGACATCGAAGTTTTCTAGCGATCCTGTTGAAAAACGGGGACTGGCTCCGGGCGCTGTCGCAGCAATTCCTGAAGGTTCGTCGCAGGCGAGGTGCCTGTCCCCCTTTTTCAACACGCGGTAGACGATCATTCCTCCTTCGATTTGTACTTCGGTTCTTCGCCCCGCAGGAGCCGTCCGATATTGCTGCGGTGGCGCGCCAGAATCAGCGCCGGCACGAGCAGGCTGAACAGCGTCAGGCTCCAGCGTTCGCGGCTGAACAGATCGGGCCAGGCTCTCACGAACTGGCAGACGGCAAAGGCCAGTGAAGCGACGATCGACGCCAGCGAGACGATTCTCCACACCAAAAACATCGTCGCGAACGCGGCGACGGCGGCGGCCGTGGGCCACGGCGCCAGCCAGGCCACGACTCCCAGCGCGGTCGCTACTCCCTTGCCCCCGCGAAATCCGAGCCAGCAGGGAAACATGTGGCCCAGCACCGTGGCGACGCCGGCAGCCACCTGCCAATGCAGCCGGTCCTGATCGGCCGACGGCAGGAGCAGTATTGGCAAGCCGGCCACCGGCCCGAGCCCTTTGAGCCAATCGAGCGCAAAGACGAAAAATCCCCAGCGGGCGCCGAGCACGCGGCCGACATTCGTCGCACCGATGTTGCCGCTGCCGTGCTGGCGGATGTCGATCTTCCCGACGATGCGTCCGACCAGGTACCCGACCGGCGTGGCCCCGACCAGGTACGCCAGGGCGACTAATTGCAGGCCCGGTGCAAGCTGATTCATAACAGCGTGTTGAAAAAGGGGGACAGGCACGTCGCGGCAGCAGTATTTTGCGGGGATTTTGACTGCCGCTCCGAGCCAGTCCCCGTTTTTCAACAGCCTGATAACCGCCATTCGTAGTCGGCCGACCGATGTCGGTCAACTCACAGTTTGTGTTTGGCCGTATGCGCGGCGATCAGTCGGGACTTCAGCATGATCTGGCGGATCAGCCAGCGGTCTCGCGCGCGAAAGGGACGTCCCAGGTAGATTCGCAGAAAGCGCAGCCGCTCGGTGCACGACAGCCGGCGGGCCGAATAGTCGAGCTGGGCCAGATCTTTGATGATCCAGCGCCAGGGGAGCTGGCGGGCGTGCGTGGCTCGTCCCAGGTCGATCACGCGAATGTCGAGACCGCTGCGTTCTCCGCACCAGAGCAGGTGATTCAGATAGAAATCCTGGTGATGAATTCCGCGTTCGTGCATCCGCCGGGCGATCGCGGCGACGTGCCCGGTGACCGCGCGGCGCCACTGCGAACCAGCGACCCCGGTCTGTTGCCGGCCAGGCGCCGCTTCGTCGGCCGATTGATTGACCCAGTCGAGCAGGGTGAAATCAGTCTCCAGATCCTGCGTCATCAACAATGACCGTCCATTGATTTCACCGATGGCCACCGGGATCAGAGTCGGGATACCGGCAGCGTGAAACTTGAGGATGGCGTCCCACTCGTTGCGGGCACCCAGAATCGGCCAGGAGAGATTGAGCAGCGGGCGGACCCGGTCGCGCCAGGTCGGAGCCCCGTGGCGTTTCAGGTAGAACGCCTGCTGTCCATTCTCGTCTGCCAGCACGACGCGCGACGTCTGCCGTTCTCCGACTTGCCGCACGAGCTCTCCCTGCGTCAGGTCGAGGAGCGTCTCGCAGGTTGTCAACCGGTTCGACCTCAGGATCCCGGCGAACCTCCGGTTGACGCGAAGCCGCCCCGCATCCCAATCCTCGAATTCGAAGTCGGTGCAACTATTTTGCGATTGCGGTTTCAGGACGACCGCTGGCGTTCCCTGGTCGCGCCCGATGGGAACGGGGCGCCGCTGGGCGGTGCAGTGCGTTCCGGCGAGTTGGCGATCTGGCATCCGCGGCCTCTGGTGGTACGTCAATGCAAAAATGCAATTCTCAATTGCAATGCGCCCCCTCACCCCCGGCGCCTCTCCCGCCAGGGGCATTGGTATCTACACATCGCATTTTGAGCCGACTCCAAACATTCTCCCTCCCCCCGTTGTGGGGGAGGGCCGGGGTGGGGGGGCGAATGTCGATTGACGCTCGCCACCCCCATCCTAACCTTCCCCCATCAAGGGGGAAGGAATCAGTTTCGGTGACTCCAGATTTGACTTGTGTAGATACCAATGCGCCACGGGCGAGGGGACAAGGTTCACTTCGAGCATAACCTCTTGGTTAGATTGACCACCGGTGTCACGCAGCCCGGCGGGTCACGCCATCGTCGTTCAATAAGGCGCTGGCCGCCTGAAACACATCGCGGACGCGCAGGTCCTTCATGCAGCGGTGGTGCAAGAGCGGGCAGGCCCGCTGCTGGCACGGCCCGCAATCGACGGGAACTTGCAGGTGCCGGGCCAGATCGTAGTAGGTGTCGCTCCACGCCATGTGCGTGGGGCCAAACAGAGTGACGACCGGCACACGGAACGGCGCGGCGAAGTGCCGGGGGCCGCTGTCAGTCGTCACCAGGAGATCGGCGCCGCGCACGGCAGCTTTCGTCAGGCCGATCGAGAGCGCCTCGTCTGCCAGACTCAACACGGCGGGATGATTCGCGAATTTGGCGATCCGGCGGGCCGACTCGCGTTCTGCCGGTCCGCACAGGACCAGCACACGCTTGCCGAGATCAGCCGCGATCTGCGTTGCCAGCTCGGCAAACTTTTCTTCCGGCCAGTGTTTAGCCGAACCGAATGCGCCGCCAGGGCTCAGGCAGACCACCCCGCGGCCGGCGTAGTCGCCTGTCGAGTGCTGCTGCCAGAAGGTCTGCAGTCGTTCTTCGTCAGCCGGTCGCACCGCCAGTTCTGTCGTGCGGTTGAGATCCTGACAGCCGATCCGCGCCGCAAGTTCCAGGTAGTTGTCGATGACCGGTTGTGGAATGTCGACCGGCGGCGGCGGGACCGCGTCGGTGAGCAGCCACCCGCGCTGGTACAGATCGAACCCGACGCGTTGCCTGGCTCCCGAGACCCAGGCCCAGAATGCGCTGCGGAACGTGTTCGCCAGGAGCAGCGCCAGATCGAATTTCTCGCGGCGCAGCCGGGCGGCGAACCGCAGACCGCGCGACGCTTCCACCGGCGTCTTGCGCCACAGCGATTTGAGCCGGGGGGTGTGCAACAATCGACGATCGACGAGGTCGAGCCCGTCGAGAACGTCGGCGACGTAGGGGCGCAGCACGGCGACGATCTCGGCCTGCGGGAATTGCCGTCGTACGGCCCGCAGCGCCGGAGTTGCCATCACGAGGTCGCCTACCCAGTTCGGGCAGAATATCGCGATCTTCATCCCGCTTTCCGGTTTGGTGTCTGGCGGCCCAAATTGGAATTGCGCAACATTTCTACGATTTGTGTGGTCGAGATTCCGGGAACGTGTCCGAGTGGTTTGACAGTCCCGCCGTACGTCGCGACGACTTCCCAGCCCACGATCTCATGGCGCTGATAAGCTCCCCCCTTGACGAGCAGGTCGGGCTTGAGCCGTGCGAGGAGTGCGTGTGGCGTCGGCTCGTCGAACACGACGACGTAGTCGACCGCTTCCAGCGCCGCCAGCATTTTGGCGCGCTGTTCCTGATGAAAGATGGGACGCTCGGGCCCCTTGTTCAGGCGCCGCACACCGGCGTCGCTGTTGATCGCCACGATCAGGCAATCGCCCTCATCGGCCGCCTGCTGGAGGCACTCGACGTGTCCGGCGTGCAGCATGTCGAAGCAACCGTTGGTAAAGACGATGCGCTGCCCCAGGCTGCGGCGTGCCGCGACGTGCTGCTCGAGCTCAGGCAGCATGCAGATCTTGTCGGGCGCGCCGTGCGAATTGGCGAGCACATCGGCGAGCATTTCTTCGCGGGTCACCGGCACGACGCCGATCCGTTCCACCTCCAGACCGCCGGCGATGTTCGCCAGGCGGGCAATGTCCTCGGGGGCAAAGCCGGCGGCCAGTCCCGTGCCGATGGTCGCCAGCACCATGTCGCCGGCGCCGGTGATGTCGTACACCTGGCGCTTGCGGGTGGGCAGCAGCTGGCCCGATCCGTCGGCCCGCACCAGCGCGATTCCGTCGCTGTCGAGGGTCACGTAGGCGTGGTCGAGTTCGAGTTCGCGGCACAACTGGAGTCCGGCGGCCAAAGCATCCTCGGCCGAACTGATGTCGCGGCCGGTCGCCAGGCGAGTTTCCAGTCGATTCGGCGTTACCGCCGTGGCACCCCGGTAGAGTGAATAGTCGCTGTCCGGGCGGGGGTCGACGACGACCGGCACGCCCGCGGCCCGAGCTGCGTCAATGACTTGCCGCACTACGCCGGGTGTGCAGACTCCTTTGCCGTAGTCCGAAATCAGAACGGCCTGGTGTTCGGCGATGGCAGGCAGAATTCGACTCAACAGATCGGCCGAAATGGCGGCGTCGAGGGGAGCACGCGTCTCGCGGTCGACGCGCAGCATCTGGTGTGGATGGCGGTTCTGGGCCCGGCCAATGAACCGTTCCTTCACCGTGGTGGGCCGGCTGGGGTCGCAGGTGACGGCCGATCGGCCGATCCCGCCGCGCTCCAGCTCCCGCAGCAGGATGGCAGAGTTGGCGTCGTCACCGACGACGGTGGCCAATGTCACGTCGGCCTGGAGCCCCCGCAGCATATTGGCGACGTTTGCTGCGCCCCCCAGGCGCACTTCGTCCCGATCGGCACGCAGGAGAATGACGGGCGCCTCCTGGCTGACCCGTTCGGCATCGCCCCAGATATATCGATCGAGAATCGCATCCCCCAGCACGAGGACGCGGGGCGTCCCGAGCCGGTGAATCAACTCCACCAGATGGTTCGATGTCGCCATTGAAATCCTTGTCGCGCAATCCTTTGCAAAGAACGATTCGCCTGGCGCGGCGAGGCGTTTTGGGGCCGGATCATCACAAGATCGACGAAATCCGTCAATCCCGAGAAAAGGGGCTGCGCGGGCCGACTTAACCCCTTCTGCTGAAGAGACCTGCGCGGCAACGTCAGGGCGTTGCGGGCAGCGCGCCGAGAGGCATGAACAAGCGGCAAAATGGCTGCATTCCACATCATCATTCCCGCTCTGTGAATGTTAACCACTTGCGAAATTAGCCCATTGCCTCAGGGTACAGCGAGGGATATTATGAATGACGTAAGCAGCCGGATGTTGGACTTTCCTGGTACCTGCCCCACCTTGAAGGTTCTCCCGGCTGTTTGCGTTTTCCGGGCTGGAATCAGATTCTGCCACACGGTACTTCCACACGGGGCCCCGATCACCCGCCTGGTCGAATTCACTCGATTTCAGCCCGATTTTCGGGGAGAAATCACCTTCCCGGGGCGGGATGTGTGACGACCGGTCGGCCGAATTCCAGCGGATTCTGAATGCCAGATGGCCGTTCATTGGAGCCAGGAAATGATTCGCATTCCCAGGCGGTTTTTCTCACCCCTGCTGGCAACCGTGTTGCTGACAGTTCTGACGTCTGACGGTACGTTTGGCCAGGGTTTCGGGGGCAACAGCCCGGCGGCTGATTGGCCGGCGCCGCGGAAAGACGCCAACTCCCAGCTCGCGCACCAGCAGATGGTCGAGAACCTGAAGCAGGGGCGGATCGACGTCTATTTTGCCGGCGACTCCATCACGCGCCGCTGGCGCGCCACCGACTATCCCCAGTTCCTCGCGAACTGGAACGAGAATTTCCGTGGCTGGAACGCGGCGAACTTCGGCTGGGGGGGAGACACCATCCAGAACATCCTGTGGCGAATGCAAAACGGCGAACTGGAGGGGGTCCAGCCCAAGGTCGTCGTCCTGCTGGCGGGGACGAACAATCTCGGTAATGCGCCCGCGAGCCACGACAAGCTGGCAGACATCGCCAGGGGAATCAAAGCGCTGGTCGACACGGTGCGCCAGAAAGTGCCACAGGCGACGATCGTCATCATGGGGATTCTGCCGCGGAACGACGGAGCCAAACCCACCGCGGTCATCCCGTCGATCAACGAGCTCAATAAGTACATCGAGGAGATTGCCGATGACAAGACGGTTCGCTACCTCAACATCAACGACAAGCTGGCCGACGCGGAAGGCAAGCTGCTGGAGGGGATGACGGTGGATCGGCTGCACTTGAGCCTGAAGGGATACCAGGTCTGGGCCGACGCCCTGAAGCCGATTTTGACGGAACTGCTCGGCTCCCCCGCCAGTGAAGACCACGCCCCGCCGCCGACCGGCGATCCCAGTGCCGCGAAGAAATAAGCGTTCATAGCCCGACGCGTCAGCGAGGGAAGCGAGGGGGCGAATGCGCGCGAGTCGGTGTACGCTGAAAGCGTTCTGCAGCGCAGGCCAGGGTTGCCGACGAACGTCGGCTACCCTGGATCACGATCAGAAAAGACGAGCCCAATCCTGAAAGGCCCCAATCCTGACAGGACCGTGCAGAACGTGCACGATTGTTTCGGGTACCACCGGAGTCGCACGGTGTCGCAATTGTTCGTGGCGATAGACGTTCTGCAGAATCCTTACAGGATTCACAATTTCTTGGCGACCGATCCTGAATTGTGAACCCCGGAGGGGTGGCATAGTGTAGCCAGTGACGTAAGTCACTGGTTCAAGCGCTCGATGCGCGCAGCCCCGGAGGGGCGGCATGGAGACACTACGAGCTTCCGATCAAACGACAATTTCCTGTCGCTCCTCCGGGGCTTTGCATTTCACCTTGAACGCTTACCAGTGGCGGGCACCGCCGCGGCGAGCGGTGGTCCCACTGCCTACATTCTTTCGCCGCTCCGCGGCTGTGAGGATGGATGGTGACTACTGTCCCGTCCCTCGTGCACGACGGAGTCGACCGGCGGCGGCCAGCGGGGGGCCCGCATCAATTGGGCTTGTGGCGTATCGTGCCGCCGGTGGACTCGGCGGCGGACTTGGCGTATTCCCAGACGGCTTGAGGGGTGATGATGGCGGGGTTGCGCTTCATGTAGCTGCGGACGTGCTGATCGCAGCCGCCGGCGCGCAGCACTCGCAACACGACGCAGGCGCAGTTTTTGCCAAGGATTCTCCAGGTCGCCGCCTGCTTGCTGTGGATCGCGTTCCACTCGGCATACGCCGCGTCGACGTCGAGTCCCAGAATGTCCGCGGTTTTTGGCGGGGGACCGCACTCGATGAAATCTTCTTCATAGGTGCGGGCGTAGGCGCGGAAGCCGGTCAACGCATTTCCCTGCTGGCTGCCTGCCGTCCAACTCACATAGTTTCGCAGCCCCAACAGCCCGATCGGGATCTGCGGAGTCACGCCGATGGAAATGTTGAGATGACTCGCGACGAGAGGCATGCGGCCCAAAGACTGCTCGCCCCCCTCCAGGTCGATCATCATCCCGACGTGCCCGGGCCAGGGCTTGTTCCAGTAGAAGACTCTCGTTTTCGCCATTTTCTCCTCACGGTCCTGCGGTGGGGCCGACATCCTATCGGCCGTCGCGGCACCGTGCAATTCAGCGCCGAACGGTCAGAGAAACCTGGGTCGCATCCCGGCGACGGTGAGCTCAATCATCGCCTGAGTCGTGGGTAGAAGTCATTGCCGAATGACCGGGATATCCGAGACACTATCGTCGATAAATTTAACGCCACTCCGGACAAGGTCGTCGCAGAGTCTCTGTCCGATCTGGGTCAACACAATGCGCCGATCGGAATCAACCTCGATCAAGCCCAGGGTGAACAACTTGTTCAGGGCCATATGATCGAGATTCGCCGTCGGTCCCTTCGCTCCGAGCTTGACGAGCGTTTCACGCTCTCTGGGTGATAGATTACTGAGCATGGATCGAGTTCCCCAGCATGTTGGATCGCAGCCTGCCTATGCCCAAATTCTACCCCGGCGGGAGGCGGGCGGGAAAGCGGCATTCTTCGGCGGCCGAACAGCATGACTCTGATGCCCGTGAAGATCAAACTCCCGCCGTGCCGTTCTGCGTTGGAAAAACAGCTGGCTGCGATTTGACTGCTCAGAATCCCGAACTACGCTTGATAGACGGGTTAATCCTTCGCCCTGCGAGGAGACCGGAGTGCGCTGGCCCGCTTGCGGTTTTGTCGCTTTCGCCACCACGGGGTCGGATCATGAAACTTCTGGATCGCGTTAAACGGCTGTTGGCTTTCGAGGATGGCGCCGCAGGGATCGAAAATGTCATCTTGGTGGGCTGCATTTGCATGCTTTGCCTGTCGATCAAAATAAACGCTCATCGGCATGCTCAGGCGACGAGCAGCCCATCGCCCGACCGGTCCCCGCTTCACTGGCGTGCGGACAGCCGGACGCTTGCAGCAATCAGCGCACCGTCGCTGATTTGAATTTGCTGAGCATCCGGAAATTCCCCAGCCGACTGCCGCCAGCCGGCTGCCGAGTGAAACCGTCACGCCTCATCGGTGTCAGGGTGATTTCCAGAACCACCTGACACGATCCAGCATGCGACCCTGCCGGTTGACTTCACCGAATGCGACCACGAACATACGCTCGCCTTCCTTGCGGCTGTGGGCACGTGTTGCTGGTGCAAGACGAGCCCACAGAAACACGTTCAGCTTGAGTGGTCTGCCGGAAATCTAGGTTTGGAGATCGGCCATGAGACTTGGCATGGTTCCCGACAACTTGCCGGAGCGGTTTGCCCTCGCGTCCGGCATGCTGCCGGCGGGCATCTTCGAGTGCTGGTTCGGCATCATGCTGGCGCGCACGGTTATGGTTGCGACCAAGCTCGACGTATTCGAGAGTCTGGCGTCGGGGCCATTGACTGCTGATGAGGTCGCTCAGCGCTGTGGCACGCACCTGCACGCGACCGAGAAGCTCCTCAACGCGCTTGTGGGCGTGGGCTGCGTGCAGGTTCGAGCCAAACGCTACCGTTTGCGCCGCTCGGCGCGATCGTGGGTTCTCAAGGATGGCGCGAACTCATTCCGCGACCAGAACCTGTTGCACTTCCTGGAGTGGCACTGGTGGGAACACTGCGAAGAATACGTCCGGACCGGAAAGCCGCTGCGCGTCCATCAGACAATGACGGAAGAGGAGTGGGGCATCTACCAGCGCGGCATGCGCTCGGGGATTCAGATGATGGCGCATTGGGTTGCGGGGCATCTTCCGTTGCCACGATCTGCGACACAGTTGTTGGACATCGGCGGTTCGCACGGGTACTTTTCCGTGGCCATCTGCCGTCGTTATCGGCAGCTTCGGGCTACGATCCTCGAACTCCCTGATGCCGTCAGGCATGCGGCGCCGTTGCTGGCCAATGAGGGAATGGGAACCCGGGTTGTCCACCGCGCGGGAAATGCGCTGACTGAAGAACTCGGGACGGACGTTTACGACATCGTTTTTATGGCAGCGGTCGTGCATCACTTTGACGATGGCACAAATCGGGAGCTGATGCAGCGCATCGCTCGAGCTTTAAAACCGGGCGGCATTGTGGCCATCTGGGAACCGGTGCGGCAGGATCCCGCCGGGAAGATCCGTCAGATCGGCGGCCTGATGGACCTGTTCTTCGGATTCTTCAGTGAGGCGGGCACCTGGTCCCGCGCTGAGATTGCCGGGTGGTTCGAACACGCCGGGCTGGTCGGGCAGAAGCCTCGCTCTCCCTGGATGGCCCCCGATCTGGCGCTGCATGTCGGGCGAAAGCCACCTTAAGCGGGCCGCCGGCCGATTCCGGTGCGATCGCTCGGTGCTTACACATTCCGGCCTCAAGCTTTGAGCGACGGTACAGGCAAATGACGTAAACGATTCTATCCAGTCCGATCCCGGCACCCTGGAACTTTGCCACCCATTAGTGCGAGGCTGAGAGGCCCCCTGAGACGCCGTAAAGTCGTCTTCTCGCGCCAGGTAGGTTGAGATTGAGAGGCCTCCGTCCGCGTGATCACGGATGGCAAAGTGATCATCTGTCATGAAGCAGGTTGAACCCAATCAATCTGGTACCCGGGCCGCGTGTACTCGGGCGGCAACGCGGTCCATTTGTCGCGACCCGCGTAACGGACCGGCTTGCGGTCGGGATACGTCTCGCGAAATGCGACGTACATCGCGCGAAACCTGTTCGCGCGATCCCAGTCGACGGGAAGTTTGTGGTGCGGGTAATCGATTAACATCTGCTCGACTTTCCACACGTTCTTCTCCGACAGACGCCAGTCGTAACCGGCGAGTTCCTTGTTCAAGTCCACCACCGCGAACGCCGTGATGCAGCCCTCCAGGTCGATGTACGGATCGAAATAACTCTTGGCCAGCGCGCGTGCCGTCGGGAAAACCGGCTTGCGCCCGTGCAAGCCCGGGTCGCGCGAGCGCGCGATCGAGCCCCAGCGGCCACGCTTGCAATACACAAACAGGACATGGTCGAGATTGCAAATCGATTCAAAGCTGAGCAGCAGCGGAGGGTAACCATACTGCTCCAGAATCACCGCCGCCGCCAGCGCCGCCTCCAGACAGTGCGCCGTCCCATGCCGGACCACGCTCCGAAAACTTCGCAATGTCTCGCCCAGCGGCTGCTCTTCGGTGTTGTACGGCAAGTTATTCAGAAAGTCCTGCACCTTGTTCGGCGTATTCAGCCGCCGAATCAATCGGCGCTCGTTGGGCGTGAAAGCGGAGAGTGGCGGAGGTGAAGCAGCCTGGTTCATTCGGATCACGTTCTCAGTTTCATGTTCACTGCACGAGCTGGTTCGACGAGCGGCAGCGCCCCTCGATGGAATGTTTTGTCTTACCTGAACGATCCCTGACTCTCAACTGCGACTACTTGTCACGAAACAGACTGCTCTGGTGGGCATGCATCATTACTCGCGCCGCGTTATGGGATTTGCCGCATGCGAGGGCAGAAAGTAAATCCCATATGTCAAACTGATGGGCGTCCATGACGACCTTGCTTGGTGCGAAACCGCAGGCTCGTCCTCCGAACACATAGGCGAAGTCCGAAGGTCTGTCGAAAAGACGGTGGCGAGCACGCGCTGAGAGCATTCGGCTGATTCAATCCGGCTCGCCGATCCCATCGGCCCACGCGAGGCTTCTCCCATTCATAGACTGGCTGATCGCTGAGTTGCTAAACTCGGAGAGCGGGTGACATTGGAATTCAGGGCCGATCGATCGCGGTGTGGATTCAATGTCGCGAGAGTGGCGGAATTGGCATACGCGCCAGATTTAGGATCTGGTCCCGCAAGGGTTGAGGGTTCGAGTCCCTCCTCTCGCAGTTTCCGGCGGTTTTTTCGGTGTGATTGGAGAGCAGGCGTGGCTGAATCAGAGATCGAAAAGGCGAGGAAAGAGTATCCGGTCTGGATTTCACTCCCGATTCTGTGGGGGGATCAGGATGCGTTCGGACACGTGAATAACACGGTCTACATCCGCTGGTTCGAGTCGTGCCGGATCGTCTATGGCGAACGGGCTGGGTTCGATCAGTCGGCTGGCGGTCGCGACATCGGCCCGATCCTGGCGGCGGTCTCGTGCAGTTACCGCAAGCAGCTCACGTATCCCGACACGGTCCATATCGGTGCCCGCGTCCCGAAGATCGGGAATTCGAGCCTCAGAATGGAGCACGTGATCATCAGCGAACGGCTCCAGGCGGTGGCCGCGCTGGGGGATTCGACGATCGTGTCGTTCGACTACACGGCACAAAAGCCGATCGCCGTCTCGGCCGACATCCGCGCCAAGGTCGAACAGATCGAAGGTCATCCGCTGTAAAGCTGTGTCTCAATGCACATCGCCCTGATCACGGCCGGCGGCGCAGGCATGTTCTGCGGATCGTGCATGCACGACAACACGCTGGCCCGTGCCCTGATCAACGCCGGCCATGAAGTCAGCCTGATCCCGACCTACACTCCGATTCGAGTCGACGAACGGGACGTCAGCTCGCGGCAGGTCTTTCTGGGGGGGATCAACGTCTATCTCGACGCGCTGGTTCCCGGGTGGCGCGCGATTCCACGATTTGCGACCCGCTGGCTCGATACGCCGGCCGTCATCCGGCTCATCACGCGGTTTGCCATCAGCACCAGTGCCCGCAAGCTGGGACGGCTGACCGTTTCGTTGCTCGAAGGAGATCATGGTCCGCAGGCGCGCGAGATCGATGAGCTCGTCGCGTTTCTTGCCAGCCAGCTCAAGCCCGACATCGTCTGCTTCAGCAACGCGCTCCTGGCGGGGGTCATGCCGCGGCTTGCCGAACGGTATGCGGGCAAGATCGCCTGCCTGCTCCAGGGGGATGACATTTTTCTCGACGAACTCATCGAGCCATATCGGCAGCAGGCGCTGGAACTATTGCGGCGGCACGGCAAGCTCTTCGACGGCTTTCTCGTACACAGTGCCTACTACCGCGACTACATGGCCGGTTACCTCGACCTGCCGAGGGACAAGATGCACGTGGTCCCGCTGGGAATCGACCTGGCAGGGCACGATGGGCTTCCCAAAGACACGGCAGGCGATCCGTTCACGATCGGGTACTTCGCGCGGATTTGTCCAGAGAAAGGGCTGCATCAACTCGTCGACGCGTTTCGCATCGTTCACAAGGAAAACCCCCGCACTCGGCTTGTCGCCGCCGGATACCTGGGACAGCGCGACCAGGCTTATTTCGACAAGGTCGTCCGCGGTGCGCAGGACCTGGGCCAGGCTTTCCATTACGCCGGCAGCCCGCCGACGCACGAAGAAAAGGTCGCATTTCTCAAATCGCTCGATGTGCTGTCGGTCCCCACTGTGTACCGTGAGCCGAAGGGACTTTACCTGCTCGAGGCGCTTGCCAACGGCGTGCCGGTCGTGCAGCCGCGCCACGGCGCGTTTCCCGAGATGATCGAAGCGACCAAGGGTGGCCTGCTGGCGAATCCCGGTGATCCCGGCGACCTCGCCCGATGTCTCCTGGAGTTGATGGCCGACTCAGCGCGCCGAAACCAACTCGCGCGGCAGGGTCACGCCTACGTTCACAGCCGGCTCAATGCGCCCGAGACGGCTCGGGCGACGGAGTCGGTTTTCAGCGCGATTCTGAAAACAGGCGGCACCGCAAATTAGTTGTGCGACATTTGCATAACGTCAGGCTACCCCCACGCGCTCAGAGAAATCGTTCTCCCCTCCCACCTTGCGGCCGGGGTGGGGGACGAATGCTGATTGACGCTCGCCACCCCCATCCTAACCTTCCCCCATCGAGGGGGAAGGAATCAGTTTCGGCGATGTGGATAGCGGATGTTGCGGAATTTGTGAAAATTCCGATCGTCTGCGCGTTAGCCGCGGATGCGGCGGCATAGTGTAGCCTGGGGGCGTAAGCCCCAGGTATACTCACAATCTCATGTCGAAGCCCCAGCGGGGCGACATGGAGACGCGGTATGTCGCTCCTCCGGAGCTTGGCTTGATAGCGCGACGTGACCAGTGGCTGGCGCCACTGGCTACACTATTTCGCCCCTCCGGGGCTGGCAAGGTGTCTGGCATGCTACGCTGACGAGTGAGTTATGTTTCACATCGTGAAGGCAAGTGATTTAGCATGGGTTGCCGAGTCGGCAAGCCGGTTCAGCAATTGGCTCGTCCACGAAGCCCCAGGGGATACGTGGACTCAAGAGAGCCTGAAATTGCCAGGGATTTACCGTTGGACTGTTTCCTGGATTTGCTACGAAGGACTATTCGAGTGGCTTTGGTCCGAGAAGTGGTTTCAGGATGGGATGAGAGCATTTGGGTTACTGGCACTTGAGCATGAAGGAAACATTGAAGTCCTACAATCAGAAGCAGATGGCATGCTCTTCATAAAATGCCCTGGTGGCACCCAGTTGGAAATGACCGCATTTCTCAATTGCGAGTCGTTAGCGATTCGTCATGACCCGGATTTCGCTGACTTGACATGGGACCCAGTGAGTTCGATGTCTCACCTGCTCAGCGAGTACGGTGAGGGCTAGAGCGCTTCCAGTTCGTGTGTAGCGGGAAAATGTAGCTGAAGTCGTGAGACTTCGGTTGGGAACTCTCACGAATTCCGCTACAACCAGCCTGGAACCGCTCTAATCCAGGCCTGGATGCCACCGCCGACGGAAGGCTGTTCCCGTTGCTCCCGTCACGCGCAAGCCGCTCAGAGTAACTACCCACAGCCAGTCAACGGCCGCGGCGCGACTTACGGATTCGCCGGCAGCTGACTGATCCAGTCGCGGAGCATTTTCACCGCTTTCTCGTCGATCACGTTGGAGGCGACGTGCGGCATGCGCCCCAGGCCGAGCTTCGTCACCCGGTGATAAATCATCGAACGGTCAGGATTCCCCGGCACGAGTACTTTCGGATCCTGCAGGCCGAACGCGCCCTGGCCCGGGCGTGTGTTGACGACTCCCAGTTCGGCGAGCGGCAATGTGACCAGCAACTGAAATTCGGCATTGCCGCCCCCCCACTTCATGTGGCAATGAGCGCAGTTTGAGTGCAGATAGGACCGCGCCCGCTGTTCGAGCGACAACGACTCGTCGCGGTAATCGGCCAGCCGGGGAAGTTCGGCCGGCGGCTTGGGAGGGGCTTGCTTGAAGATTCCCAGTTTTGTGAGTGCCTGTAATTGATTCACGACGACGCCGTTGCCGTAGTCGTAGTTCTTATTCATCTGCAACGTGTTGAGCCCCAGGACGTATTTGGCCGGCATCGTGTGGCACAGCGTGCATTCGGCCCGGCTGGGGAAATGCCAGGTCTGTTTGCGGACGCCACCCGGTGCGGCGGCGTCGCGAACCGTCAGCTCGCGATCGGCTCCCTGCGCAGCGAGCAGGTCAGCATCGGTCTGGTCGTCATTCCAGACGTAAGTGTAGCCGTGCCACACCTGGTCACCGACTTCTTCGGTGCCGGGGACATGCTTGAAATGCAGGATCCGTGTTTCGAGTCGTCGCCGGCTGGCGGGATTGCCTGCTTCCATGTCCATCGAAAACGTTTTGACCGCGACGGTTCCATCAGGAAAGCGCCAGCCGCGCGGGGCGCCGGGGGCCGGTTGCGGATATTCCACGGTGTCGAATTCGACCTGACCCATGCCGGGGACAGCCAGGAATCGTTCCTTGACGGCATGATCGCTCCACAACTCGGCATTGACCGAGTAGGGAATCACTCCTGCGGCCGGAATCAGATCTTTCGTGCTGGTGAACAGGCCAGTCTCGCTCAACCTGCGCGGGAACGGCGCTGTGGGGGCAGACTTCGGAGCCGGTGCCAGCTCATACAGCGTACCGTTCATGAAATCGACGAAAATCAGTTCGCCCGCCTGGTCTTCGCAGAACGTAATGATCCGGAACGGCGTATCGACCAGTTCCTGCTGCTGGGTGACTTTCGTGCCGTCGTACCGCAACGAGGCAATCTTGCCGGTGTCGTAGTCGCCGTAGACGTAAGCGCCCGCGAGATCCTTGAGTTTCGAACCCCGGTAGATGAACCCGCCAGTGACCGACCGGAAATCGGAGTGCGGATGCTCGAGAATCGGTTTGAGGATCGGCGTCGGGCCGAGCTTGCGATCGGGGCGGAAGGGATGGGAACCCTCGTTCACGCTCCAGCCGTAGTTGCCCCCTTTTTCAATCTTATAAATCGATTCCCAGAGGTCCTGCCCGACTTCGCCGGCCCACAGGTCGCCGGTCTGACGGTCGAAGCTGAACTTCCACACCTGCCTGAGACCATAGGCCCAGAGTTCCGGGCGAGCGCCGGGCATCTTCACGAACGGGTTATCTTTGGGAATTCCGTAAGCCTTCCCTGGATCGGGATGATCGACGTCGATCCGCACGATGCAGGCGAGCAGATCGCTGACGTCCTGGCCGGTCTGCAATTCATCGGCGATGCCGCTTCCGTCCCCGCACGACAAATAGAGGAAGCCATCTTTGCCGAACGCCAGACAACCGGCGTTATGCCCACCCGACGGCCATTCCAGAATGACCTCTTCGGACTTTGGATCGCAGCGCCAGGGCTGGTCGGTCCCGACTTTGAATCGCGAAACGCGGCTGCCGTTCGGCAATGGATCGCCGTCTTTTGTGATATACGTGACATACACGAAGCGATTCTTCTGAAAGTCGGGGTGCAGCGCGGCTCCGTAAGTTGATTTGCCCATATCGAGCAGGAGGTCGGCTTGGGAAACAGTCGGAGAATTCTCAAACGTAAAAATCTTGCCGCGGCGTTCAACCAGCAACAGCCGGTTCGAGCCGGGCACGGCAGTGAGCGCCAACGGTTCGCTGAATTTCAACTTCGGAAAAATCGGTTGCGCGCGGTACGGCGCCGGTGGCTCGGGAGAGCCGACGACCTTGGAAGAATTCCACGGCAATCGACGCTCAATGTCGAATGGTCGCCGGGCCGCGCTGGCGGCCGTATCGCCTCCCCGAACCAAGGGCGCGTGGACGAAATTCAGCAGGACCGCGATCGAGAGCAGGTTCGCCAGTCGCACGAGGAACTCCTGATTGAAAGGCTGGATGAAATACTGCGACAGGTTCAGATGTGGGTACTGGGTCAGTTTGATTCAGACGCCGCGTCTGTAGTCGGGGCGGGAGTTTTGACCTGAAGGTCAGGTGATTGCGCCGACTTTTGTCGGCGGCTTCTTTGGCGGTGGCAGTTGCCTCTTCA
>Ga0137463_1000177_pt1 | contig 24574 bp, 29 predicted proteins | sample EasRivERMGT800_2_FD_102333 | JGI IMG/M metagenome (GOLD analysis project Ga0137463, IMG submission 102333) | Soil microbial communities from meander-bound floodplain in the East River, Colorado, USA - East River MetaG ERMGT800_2 | ecosystem: Environmental > Terrestrial > Soil > Floodplain ...
CAGCAGGCCCGGAACTTCTGCATGGACCTGCCGGATGGGGACCGGCAACGCGCACTCGTTCTGCACGACAGCGACACGAAGTACACGAAGCAGTTCCGAGGGATTCTGAAAAGTGAGGGGTTGCGGCCTCATAAACTGATCCCGGTTTCGCCGAACCTGAACGCCTACGTCGAGCGGTTCATTCAGACGATCCAGCAGGAGTGCTTGGACCACTTCGTCGTGGTTGGAAAACGGCATCTGAATCACATCGTGCGGGAGTTCCTGCGGTACTATCACGAGGAGAGGCCGCACCAGGGGCTGGGGAATGTGCCGATCTCAGGGTTGCCGATGGCCGGCGAGGGTGAGGTCGTGTGCCGGGAGCGACTGGGCGGGCTGCTGAAGCACTACGAGCGGCGGGCGGCGTGAAAGGCGATTCCCGCAATCGCGCCGATGTAAAGGACTCCATCTCTGACGCTGCCCACAGATCATCAATCGATCGCTGCAGGTATGCAGCTGTGTACATGCAATGCCGGTTTTGGTTCCCGGCAGAAACATCCGCTCCGGTGTTCGAACAGCGGATCTGGGCTGCTCGAATATTTGCACATGGAGTGCATGGATCAAGGCTCCCGGATTGACAGGATCTGATACTGAGCGCCCACCGGCCATCTGGTCATCCGTTCGTCGAGACGGCAGAGGGGGCCCAGAAACCCCGGAAGCACGAACAGAAAATCGGCTTGGATAACCTGGAAGCCGCCGTCCAGGAGAAGTCGTTTTGCGTTGGGGGGCGTGATCGGAATTGCATTTCGATCGATCGTGCCGAATTTCATCGCGACCCACATCATAGGATTCCAGGTATTGTTCTCCCACAGGGCAAAGATTCCACCGGGACGAAGCGAGCGATAGACGTAACGGACTGAGGCGGCGCGATCCGCGATCGGTATATGATGGAACACGCCATTCGAATAGACCAGGTCCAACGACTGGTCGGGATGGTAGTCCGCCGGTGACGCAAAGGTGGCGTGCCGCCCTCCGAAATCTCGCCGTGCGACTTCAAGCGACCGCGCCGAGGGATCGACGCCCAAGACCGATTCCGCACCCAAATCGCCCAGGAGATAGGGCGTCGCCGTACCCGTACCACAACCGAAATCCATGACTCGGGAGACTGCGAATCGCCTCTCCCTAAGCCGGTTGGCAAGCCAGCAAATCCGAGCTTGCGCAAAGTATTCCTTAGTTCCGCCTGCGACACTCGCCCAGGTCGCGGAGTTATAGTCCTCCGCGAACTTGTCAAACTCGGCCTCAGCAGATTCGGTCACGATGAATTACTCCACCTTTACCGGAAGGGGTGCGGTTTGACGCTGATATTCGCCAATGGGAGACGTTGGAATTCCACCACGCAGATTGAGACTGACAAGACCCTCCTCCAAAACTCCGTTCCGGATTAGACCAAGATGCGCCGCAGGAAGCTTCCGTGGAAATGACCGTGCGGCGTGAGCCCAACTGACGCGGCCGCGTCTCCTAGCCCTCCGTTCGTCCAAAGGGAAATCATGAGACCTCGGGATCATGGTCCCAGTACTCGTCGGCCACGACGACGACCTTGCAACCTTCGTAGTCGAATTTATAGACCAGTTCGCGGCAGCCGGCCATCACGTTGCGGAGGGCACCTTGGTGCTCGGGCTCGCAGTAAAACAGGAGGAAGCCGCTTCCTCCGGCGCCCAGTAATTTGCCGCCGACCGCCCCGGCGTCGAGCCCCCGCCCGTAGAGCTCGTCGATCTCGGGGTTGCTAATTTTCGAGGCGAGCTGCCTTTTGAGCTTCCAGTTCAAGTGCAGCAATTCGCCGAAGCGGTGTAGCTCGCCTTCATAGAGCGACTCGCGGGCGACCCAAACGAGATCGACCATCCGGCGCATGATATCGAACTTATTGGCGACTTTCATGTTGTCCCGCTGCTCGGACAGGATCGACGACGTCTGCCGCGGCAGACCGGTATGGAAAATGAGCAGACGCCGCTGGATGTCCTTGTAGATTTGCTTGTCGAGATGAACCGGCTCGACGCTCGTCATCCCCGAGGTATGGAAGCGGATCACGTTCAACCCGCCGTAGGCACTAGCGTACTGGTCCTGTTTGCCAATCGGCTCCGCGAGCCGGTTGATCTCGATGTCGCACGCCTCTTCGGCGAGCTGCTGCTTGTCGAGGTACCTGCCCAAGCGGACGTACATGTTCAGCAGCATGGCGACCGTGAACGCCGACGAAGATCCCAGGCCGGACCCTGCCGCCACATCGCCGTTGGAGCTGATCTCGATGGCACCCTTCACCTTGAACTTGCGCAGGACCTCCCGCGCGATCGGATGCTCGATTTCATCGGTCGACGTGTGCGTCTCGGTCTTGCTGTACTTGATCCGGACCTTTTGTGTATCGAAGAAATAATGGCTCGAGATGTAAGTGAACTTGTTGATCGTCGTGCTGAGAACGGCTCCCGGCGACTGGCTGAAAAAGCTCTCAAGGTCGGAGCCGCCGCCGAAGAAGCTAATGCGATAAGGGGCCCGGGTGACGATCATGGCTGACGCAGCCTCCCGGCGAAAACGTGGAGATCCGCTTCGACCGCCGCGCCGGCCGCCCACCTGGTTTGATCCCCATGCTCGCGGGATCGAATGAAATCGACGATTTCGTTCGCGGTCAATCCCTTCCAGCGGGCGTGGCGTTCCAGGCGCCCGGCCTGCTGCGCCTCGTCGATGTCGGTCTGGATGTAAAGGTCCACCGGTCGCGCAAGTACCGCCGCGGCGTGGTCCGGTCGGCCCTCGACGATCACTGTGTCGACGTTACGATCAGGATCTTCGATGACGGCAGACAGGCCTTCGACCGCCAGTCGGACGATGCGCCGGCCGTGGCGGGCAAGGTCACGCCCTAAGTAGGCAGCGAGAATCGTCTTGCCGGAACGGGTCGATCCGTCGACGACGATTATGCTCGGTCCTCCGGCCGCTCGCGGCAGGCTAGTCCGCACGGCCTCGGCGACGGCACGCAGGGGATCGTCGAGCAGGAACGTGACGGCCTCTTCCAGGTCATCGAACAAGAATGGGGGCTCGGACGCCATATCGCAGCAGCCGAGGCCGGTGCGGACGCCGATCGGGGTCATCCCTGCGGCGACAGCGCACTCGAGATCGCGGCCGCTGTCGCCGATCAGGAATGAGTTCGCCAGGTCGACGTGATACTTCTCGGCAAGTCGGCAGATCATCCCAGTAGCCGGTTTGCGGCATTCGCAGGGTCCCTTCAGCTCGGCAATCTCGCCGGGAAACCCCCGATCCGGATGGTGCGGGCAGAACGCGATGGCGTCAAGCTTCGCATGTTGCTCGCCGAGGAGGCTCTCCAACTTGCGGTGCACCTCCACTACTTGCTCGAAGGTAGTCATACCCTTGGCGATGGCCGGCTGGTTGGTCACGACTAGGGCGAGGTGCTCGCTCTGGTTGATGCGGCGAATCGTCCGCGCAACGCCTGGCAAAAGCTCGAATTGATCGGGGTGCGCGAGGTTGTTAACGTGGTGATTGAGGACGCCGTCGCGGTCGAGGTAGATTGCCGGCCGCGGGTTCCTCAGATGCATCCGCTGAATCTTGCCGCTAGCCCAATCGGCGTTGACCCGGTCGTAACGCTCGGGTATGCCAATATCTTTGAGATACTCGGGCGTGTTGTAGCCGTAGAGCCGACGCGTGGGAACGAGGCGCGGGAAGATGTCACGGCCGAAGTCGGCTTTGACACCGGCTTCCAAGTGAGGGAGCATCCCGGGGGAGAGCAGATAGGCGCCGGCATTGACGAGGTTGGCGTAGTAGCGGCTCGGTGGATGCGGCTTCGCATGGAACGCCACGATGCGCGCCGAGTCGTCCAGCTCGACGAGGTCGCTATCATAGGGGTGTTCGTTGGCGTGGACGACGAGGCTGGCTAGCGCTTGGTGTTCGCGGTGGAAGCGGACAAGCCGGGCGATGTCGAAGCACATCATCACGTCGCCGTAGAGGACGAGGAAGTCGTCCGTCAAGCGATCCTGGACGGCCTTTATGCCGCCAGTCGTCCCGAGCGGCCTGGGTTCACGAAAGGAGTGGACGTTAACGCCGAATCGGGAGCCGTCTCCAAAGTAGGCCTCGATCGTGTCGGCCTGGTGGCCGGTGATTAGGACGATGTCGTGGACACCTGCTTGGCGTGCCAGGTCGATCTGGTGCTCGATGACGGGTCGCCCACCGATCAAGGCCATCGGCTTGAGAAATATCCCGGCGTACTGGCCAAGCCGGGTTCCCAAGCCGCCGCAGAGGATGACACAGTGCATGGGTCAAGCCGCTCCCTGGGGACGGAACGGGTGGAGGTCGAGCTCGGCGCGGACTGCCACCCGAATCGCCTCGTCAGATGTGTTGGCGGCACGCCAGCCCAGGGCGTGAATTTTGGTCAGGTCGTAGCGGAACCGGGGCACGTCGCCGACCCAGCCGCGATCGCCTCCTGTGTAGCGGATCACTGCATCGGGCAGTCCCATTTCCCCTCGCACGATCTCAGCGATCTGGATAGCGCTGGTGGCGGAGTCGACGCCCAGGTTGAAGCAGTTGAGCCGGTCGTGCCCATGCTTCCAGCCGAACAGGATACCGGCGACGAGATCTTTGACGTAAACGTATGGCTTGACCTGCGATCCGTCACCGAGCACGACCAGCTCTCGCGGGTTGGCGCGGAGCTTGGTGATGAAGTCGAACATTGCCCCGTGCGTTGCCCGTTCGCCGACGACGTTCGGGAACCGGAAGATATGGGCCTGAATGCTGAAGCACGCACTGAATGCCGAGATGAAGGCCTCGGATCCAAGCTTGGCCGCTCCATAGAGAGAAATCGGCCACAACGGACCAGTGTCCTCATTCAGCGCCTGGTCGAGCTCCCCGTATATCGCCGACGTCGAGGCGAAGATCAGCCGGGAGATAGCAGCCTCACGGATCGCGTTCAAGACCTCGATCGTGGTCAGGAAGGTCTTCTGAAGATCGATGTCAGGCTCGGTCAACCCGCGTGGGATGTCGGAATTGGCGGCCAGGTGGAAAACGGCGTCGAACCCGCCCTGCGCGACAACTGGCCGGAACTGTTCGCGCTTCAAGATATCCACCTCCTCGAATCGGAACTGGTCGTTCCCCGCGAGGTGCTCGATGTTTGCCCTCAGTCCCAAGCTGAGGTCGTCCACGCAGACGACGTCATGGCCTTCGCCCACCAAGGCATCGCAGAGATGGCTCCCGATGAAGCCGGCGCCGCCTGTCACAAGCAGTTTCATCAATGGACCTGGCTCATCGTCGTGTTCTCATGGGCTGGAACGCTAAAGAGGCATTCGTCCGGCCATCACGAGGCCGCCTTCTCGTGCCGACTGTTAATCATCTGGAAGAGCAAGGTGAAGACGAAGGTCTGGAAGCCGAGAATGATCAACAGGAGGCCGAAGAGACCGGGGTGATAGACCTCTTGAAGCTTCAGGCCTCCACGGATCCAGTGGGCCACGAGCCCAATATTGATGAGCACGCCCGAAGCGGTCGCGGCGCCTGCAGCGATCATACCGCGGTTATACGTGAACCGTTCTGCCAGACGGCGGCGGCGCCTCGGGTTGAAGTTGTAGAAGACACGCGCGAGCGTGCCTAGCTGAATGGCGCTGTAGCCGAGCGTGGCTAACGTGACCCCCAGGAGCATGGTGTGCAGGTCCAGACCGAGGGTGCCAGGAATCACGGTGACCGGCCCCGAGAACAGCATCGTGGTCAGAATGATTCCAGTGGAAAACATCAGCCAGCCTGGCTTCATAACGAAAAAATCCGGCGCGTAGAGAAACATCGCCTTCAAGTTGATCCAACCCGCGACCCAAGGGCCGAGCCAACCAACGCGTTTCATGTGGCTTTGACGTCCCTCACGGTCCTTGTAAAACCGGATCGGGACCTCCGCAACTTGGAGCTTCAGCCGCGCCGCCTTGAGCACCATCTCGGAGGCATATTCCCAGGATTGCGACTCAAGATTGATCTTGTGCAGCGCGTCGAGTGTTAGCGCTCGCATCCCGCAGTGGATGTCGGAATAGCGCGTGCCGTAGATTAGGTTTAACAGCCAGGTCGTCAACGGTGTCCCGAAGTAACGGTGCAGCTTCGGCATCGCGCCCGCCTCGATGTAGCCCCGGAACCGGCTACCCATAACAAAGTCGCTCCCCGTTTCAAGTCTCTCGATGAACGGCTTGATTTCTCGGAAATCGTAGGTGAGATCACAATCCCCCATGACCACGTAATTTCCTCGAATATGGGGAATCGAGTCGATGTAAGCCCGGCCGAGACCTCGCTTGGGAACCCGCAACACGCGGGCGCCATGTGCCGCAGCAATCTCCGGTGAGTGATCCGTCGAACTGTCGACGATCAGTATCTCGCCAGCGACTCCTGCCACTCGCAGCCCTTGCTGGCACCAGTCGACAAACTCACCGATGCAGATCTCCTCGTTCAGGCACGGAATGACGATCGAGACCAGAGGCGACTCAACGGCAGCCGCGACATTGTTATCAGCGGTCAACGAATTGCGGGTCTGAATTGCGGTCACGGGTGTCATCGCTTTCCATTTCTGAAACGTCGCCGGATATCTGTGGGTCGGTCATTTCGTCAGGTTTGAATTCGCAGTGGTAAATGACATGGTCCGCTCCGTGAAGCACCTCCCGGAATAACTCCGGCTCTCGCTTCAACCAGGCCGGCACGTCGCGATACATGTCAAAGACTAGGTCTCGGCCCCGATGTGTGGCAACCAACGTCAGGTCGTGTCCGCGGAGATAATCGATCAGCCACTCCTGCGACTCGACATATCGCGGACGGCAAACGCGTCGTTCGCGTGCCGATCCGAAAAAAGGGTAAATCCGGAGATCGAGCACGCAAATCCGATCGACTTTGCTGTACTGTTTTCCAAGCTGAGTAAACAGCCTCGTCCCAAAGTAGCCGTTGTAATGCTGGCCGAACTCCGCATGCCAACGTTGGCCGACAGAAGCCACCCCAATGACCGCGAGTGTGATTGCCGCGGTCCAAAAAGCGAATTTCGCGAAGCGCCGGCGTACCACCGCATCGTACAGCAATCGCAAGATCCAAGCCCACAATGCCAGGCTCAAGGCCAGCAAAAGCCCGTACGCAACATCGAGCTCGCCGCCGGCATACTGCAGCCGCTGCCCCCATTGCCAAACGATGAGAGCGGCAATCAAAACCGCAAAAATGGTCTCGAATCGCCGCTTGGGAGTGCGGCCGGCGGCGGTTCCGGCCGCGTAGTGGTCGTCAAGTCTGGTAGAGAATCTCTCTAGGCCCACGATCCAACCGATGAGAGCAAAACTGAGAAAGCTGAGGCCGTACCGCGCCGGCGCGGCAGCCCAGCGAAGATGGTTCAGCGTTCCCGGCTGGTCTTCGATGGAGAAGGGCGTGATCAGAAATATCGTGCCGCTTCCGAGAATCAACAGAGCCAAGGTGACGGTATTCCAACAATGTGGCGCCAGCCCCGCTCGCCGGTAACTGCGTAATGCCACTCCCAGTATCCACGCGACAACCAGGGGCAGACCGAGCACGGCGACGTAATGACACGGACCTGTCATTTGCCATAGTGCCCCAACCGCCAGCCCCCAGCGAGACGGATCGGGATTCCCCCACAAACTGGTCGTCGAGACGTTGATGGGATAACCGACCGCAGGCGTGGAGCCGGTGAGCCCCATCGGATAGATCGGACTGCCGGAAACGATCGTATTGCGCACATACCAGTAGGCTCCTGTCGGCGCCGCCGCGAGCCCCAGTATAAATACATCACGAATCGCAGGTTGCAGCCCGCGACGGAGCAATGTGCCGGCCGCCCAGATCCCCGCGACCAGTGCCAGGTAACCGACGGAGAAGTACTTCACTCCCAGCAGCAACCCAAGCGAAAGGCCCCCCAGCACCAGATCACAACGGCGGCCAGTTCGCGCGTAGCGCAGCGCGTAAGCGGCTGAGGAACTGAAAAATGCGACCAGGGCCAAGTCATTGGAGGCGTCATCCGTTTCGAGAAAGGACGTATGCACGGCCAGCACGGCCAACACGGCGAGTTTCGACCAGCGGCGATCCAGCTCCAAGGAATGCCCGATCGAAAGCGTCGCCACGACCCACAGCGCCATCGTCGGCAGATTGTTCAGCGCAATCAAAAAATCCCCGGAAAATGGCGCCACGCACCACAGACCAAGCAACTCACTGTTTCCAGGAGACCACCAGTAGGCAGAATCCGGGGCGTACAGGCTTCTGGCCTGGAGCCATTCGTCGATCATGGGAATGTGATACATCAGGGAGTCAAAATCGGTTGGAAACTTCAGCAAGCCGTCCAGCGTCATGTGTGCCAACAGGTACGCAGTGACGAACACGCAGACAACCATCAGAATTCGGCGTTCGATACGCTCCCCGCGGCTGGGCGTCGCCACGGCATTCCGCGAAACGGGCAAATCGACCGGTCGTTCCGCCGCGCGACTGAGCAGTCGAAGTTCCGTCCCAGAAGCGGCAACAAGGTGGCCGATAATTGCCAGAGTTCCAACTACAGCGATCAGACTCGGGCCCGACAGGATTCCCGCAACCCCGCAGGTGATCCCACCGGCAATGAGCACAGAGATCCCGATGACCAACGCATGCAGCGCGCGCTCGATCGTACAAGCATTCGGGTCGATGCGGCGCGCAACCCGCCGCGAACCACTGACGAGCAGGCCATTGACGGTCAACCAAATGGTCGCCATAACTGCGTCAGCGAATGTGGATTCATGCATGGCAGGTCAATAGTCGCCGATCGGCTCTCCCCCGCTGATCGTCGCCAGGCTGCGATACGTCGCCAGGTTGATACTCTGGGATACGAACCGCACGCTTCCGTCCACCAGGCAGAAGTTCGCTCCCCCGGAATGCCGGCTCATGAATCCGTAGTTGTTCTCCCAATTGACGATGTTTTGCTCGCGCGTCGTCCCCGGAACGACGTAGTTGAGTGGCATTGCGCAAGTCCCCGTCACGGCGTTACTCGAATACCACCACGCCCATTTCGTCCAGCCCCCAACGGCTTCGCCCAGGGCAAACGTATTTGTAGTCCCATCGCGAACGTTCGCCAGGCGCGTTGTCACCGGCCCGACGCGCCCCTCGCAAATCAGGCCATCTCCCCGATTCAGGCCGTCCGTGCTTCCGGCGAATTGGCCCGGAGGGGCCGCGACAATGAAATTGCCCCATCCCCAATTGCTCCCGGCACACGCTTTGTAGTCGGTGACACCCAGGACCCAGTCGTCCGGGACGTCGGCACGGAGGTCCATGGTTTCTGAGTCTCCGGACGACGGACAAGAAAACAGAGCGATCGGGAATTCGGCCAGCGTGAGATTGTTCTCAATCGATAACCCTGGATTGATCTCGTCGTGGAGCGCTCCCTCTTCAATAAAAGGCAGGATCGCCTGCATCCAGCTCCGACATACGCTCTGCGGCCCCACGTCATGGGTGTAACTCGTGTTGATTGGAAACATCTGATACGCGTCCAGATAACCGTGCAGCGCCAGCCCGAGCTGTTTAAGATTGCTCTTGCATTGCGTTCGCCGGGCCGCCTCGCGCGCCTGTTGCACGGCCGGGAGAATCAGCGCCATTAAAATCGCGCTGATTCCGATCGTGACCAGCAAATCAACCAATGTGAACCCACACGAGATTCGGCCCAATCGCTTGGAATCGGCGTGGTCTTGCCGTGCGATGCCAATCCTCGCTCGCGGCATTGCCCGATGACCGTAACTTTGTTGCGGTACCATAACTCAGTCTTCCGTCATGAACAGCCGTTTGATCGAACGGCACGGCGAAGCGTCAGCACCCGCTACAGTAAAGACGACGTTGAACCGACGGCGACAATACCGATCCAATCTTGTTCGTACATACCACCATCCTCTCATTTCGGCAACAGGTCAGCGGATACCGGTTGGCTACCGAAATCGTCGACAAAGCGGACGATGTCTTTCGCCCAGTTAAGCTTGAATTGGGATCACAACCCAGCGGGCTTGACGACGAGCGGCACCAAGCGCCAGTACGTAATGCTGACTGCTTGCGCTTCGTGAGAACAACATCAGCCCGTTCGACGAATTGGTGACAGTGTCGTGTTTCAGGCACCGGGGAATCTTGATGTCGGTACTCCTTGATCACCGCGCCTTTAACTGTTCGGCCAGAAGATGTTTTCGAATAATCTCGAGCTTATACGACCGAAGCGATGGACCGGGAATTGTCCGATCGTCGAGGAGTACCTTTCCTTCCGGGCTGATTAGCACGTAGTCTGGGTAGCCATCCGGAATGCCATGCGGCTCAAATCGGGCAATCATTCTTCCGTCAGCGTGGTCGACTGCGACCGGGAACGGCAGTCGGATCTCAGCGACATGCTTACGCACTGCTTCGGGCGTGCCCGAATTATTGTGCACGGCAATCACAACCACGCCTTTATCTTTGTAAAGATCATGCACCAGCTTTACCGAGGGAAAATCGTGGTGACAAGGCCCGCAACCAGTGAACCAGAAATTGAGCAGCACATATTTCCCGCGCAATTCGCTGAGCTTCAATGCCCGACTATTACTATTCAACCACAACGCCGCGTCCAGCTCAGGCGGGATTTGACCGCGAAGCGAAATAGACAACTTTCGTTCTTCCTCGTCAACCGGAACGATTCCACGCTCCCAGTCCACCATCTCATCGGTGAATTCCGAGAACAACCAATTGAGGTCGTGTTGCTGAAGCTTCAGTGACAACGCACCGGGTTCATGAAGGTGGACATCGGCACGGGCGGCCAGCGGACTGAATGGGTCAAAGGCAACGACATGTGCGACGACTACGTTGCCTGTTTCCTCGTCGCGCGGAACGAATTCCGGTTGGATCTCGAATCGACCGGATGCGTCCGTCAGGATCGGCTGGTGTTCAGTTAAGAACCGTCCGCGCACGCGGACGACAACCCGCGGAGCGGGGCGGCCGTGCGCGTCTTGAACCTCTCCGACAATTTTGGGGATCGGGCGAACTCGTATGTCCGGAACAACGGACGACCCGTCGGAGGCTACCGTGAATTCATACGTTTCATGCTCCGAAAGAAACTTGTTTCCTTCAAACGTCACACGGGCACGTCCGGCGGCCAGCGAAATCGTGTATTCACCACGTTCGTTTGTTTTTGCCGTTCCCGCGAACCCCCACTTCTTCCGCGGCGGATCCGTCCACCCGCGAGTCTCTCCGCAGGCGACGTCACCGCGAACCAGCGCATCAGGGACTGCCTGTCCGCGCACTGCGTCGACGACCCGTCCGCGAACGGAAACCTTCCGGTTGGCCTCGAATGTCAAATGGTCATTCCGTCCCGGCTCAATTCGCAGCCAGTCTTTTCGATACACACTCGAAAAATGGCTGGGGCTAAACAGGAACTTTTCGTGTTTCAATTGAAGGGTATCATAATCGCCCGGCGCGATCGTCAGACGCCCGTCCCCATTCAAGTCGAACGCAATCTCGCGATAGACATTCGTCGACGGATGATCGGACGGCTCATGCCGCAGGTCAATAACGGCATTCCTTAGCGGTTCACCCCGCTCCCGCATCGCAACGTGCAACGTCAGCGTCACGCCACGTTGCATCGTGGCATTAGTTGTTGCCCCCGGAACGACTTTCAGGTTCTCGACGCGAACAGGCGCGAAATCAGCGTGGTCGACGGCAATGCGGAAGACTATGTCGCCGACCGGCAGTGCCGGGATCTCCAGCCGACCGGCTCCATCACTCGCCCGAAGCTCTAAACCCAGGTCGGCACGCCAAAGTTGCCAGAATCGGAATTGGCCGTTTTCCCCCCGCTGCCAGAATTCACGTATCTGCGCACCGGCGATCGGGTGTCCGTCCACATCCTGAACTCGAATAACAACTGAGGCTGCTCGCTTCAACACGACCGTGACAGGCAACGGCGCCACGTCACCAATCGTAATGTCACAAAACGCCCGTGCGAATCCGCTTTTTTCCGCTGAGAGGGCAAAAAAACCCGAGGAATCAATTTCGAAACTGTACGCCCCATCGTGACCGCTCCGCATTTCGGCGAAGACCGAGCCAAACCGCTGCCTCTCACTTTCATAGCGATAGATTTTGATCGCCACGTCACCGATGGCACTGCCGACGGCATCAACGACCCGTCCGGTAAGTCTCCAACTTTGTCCCCGCCGGTCAGGCGGATCGGCTGCGCGCGCCGCTATGGGCCAAGTGGCGTAGCACTTAAACAGCAATGCGGAGAGCGCCAGCGCGAGCCATTTTGCTCGACGGCGCTCAAACCACATTCCAAGAGTCACGGGTTTTCCGAACTTCGTTTGCCACCAGCCAATTCTGGTCAGACGTGGCGACTGGGATCAGATCTCGCCGAAACCTCTCCGATCGTATCCTTGTATGACTGCGGCAGCTTCGCGGCTTCGCCGGATACTCGGATCCTCTACAATCGAATTCGACCAGACTTAACGCGGCTGTCTACACGCGCGGCTGCTGTTTGAGTCTCCGAATTCCAGCCAATAAACAGGCAATTCCAAGAGTCGCTGTGAGAATGCCCCAAATTACGCCTGAATAGCTACCCCGGGAGTCCGTGCTGGGTTCGGGCAGTCCAAATGCACTCAGCATAAACTCCTGGGGGTCAACGTCTATGAATGCAATCTCATCCAGCCGAAAGTTCTGCTGCTCAAACCTATGGCTCTCCTCTGTCTTGCTGCTGGAATTCCTGGCCTCGACTTCCACGGGCGGCCGCAACCCACTTCCCACATCGACGGTCTCAGCGTACTTCACGCGAACCTGATTTTTAACGTGCTCCGGCGTCGTGACTTCGTACTCAGTCACGCCCCAGCCGTTTCCAGGATCCAACACTAGCCTCACGCCGCGCAGCCAGGTGAGACGTTCATCGTGGTTGGGGCAGTCGAACTCGACCATGACTAGCGACTTGCTTCCATCGGCCAAATTACCAATGTGCTTCAACGCAAAGGTTCCGTCCTGGACGATATCCGAAAGGTCAAAGGATTCCACTGTGAAAGGCGCGTATACGACAGGTGACGCAAACATGCGAAACTGAAGGTCAAGATCCCTGCCCGGCTTGAGGTCTGTACCAGCGAACCCCTTTTCCAGGGCCTTGATTCGGAACAAGCTCTCATCAGACTGCGACCCGATAAGAGCAAATGCATATTCCGGATTCCGGCAGCCCACAAAGGCCCATTCCTTTCCCGGTGCGGTTGAAACTGCGCACCTGCGATCGGGGCCGGCGATTCGGTACGTCGCATCTCTCAGCCGGGGCTCGGTGGATCTTTCGGGGTGTGTCAAGTCGACAATGCGATCACTATACGCAATCCGGCCTTTCGAGTGAAGCATCAGGGCCCGAAACTTTCTCCATGCGTCTGGAGCTTCGGCAAACAGCCGCGAACGCAGCTCTTCCGCTTCGCCGGCTGGCGCACAATTGGGCAGTGCGCCAGCCAGCACCGCCGCTGCCAAAGCGAACGACAACCAGCAACGTTGCCAAGTAGCCATCGGCAATACCAGAGGACCAATGGACTCGATTTCTGTAGCTTAAGTCAGAAACTGTCGCTTAATCCAAAAAGTCGACACGCCAAGCATTCCAAGACTCGAAATCGCCAGAACTGGCGAGCAGCATGCATCGTGGCTCTCCAATTCTAGCGCTCTCCACCCAATTGGGGACGAGAGACGTTGCGCATGTCGGACGTCTCGTACGTCTGCGCTGCGTCAACTGCAAGCGCAAGCCGCCCCAGCTTTTCCACAGAGGCAACCGCCGTCGCATGCATAACTTCCGCACATGCTCGTCTTCCCCACACAACTGACGTCAGTGCAACCACCACCTAGTCCTGTTTGACCGTAGGCTACGTCACCTGCAGCGATGAGGAAACCAGTCATGACAAGTGCCGTACCACAACAAGCAAGACACAGACCGCTCCATGAACAGATGAGTTGTCGCATTTTCATATTTACGCTCCTTCTCGATTAGCCGTTGGCGATTGGGCGGCCGCCAACATTCCGCCATCTACAACATACTCAACACTCGCAGCATTCACTTGCGCTGAGAGAAGCTATAAGTCATCTCCTGCCGACCGTGCGATAGTAACAGTCAGCGACAGTGGAATTGTGTCATTTTGAGCATCAAGAATAAGATTGATCCCAAAGACGAAGCTTCCCTTATCACTCTGACGCGTATGGACTCTCACCGGGATGGCGCGAGTCTGACGGGCAGGTATATCGATACTCGATTGCTCGAGCGCAACGCAGTCGCATGTTGTCTGAGCACCCAAAATACGAACACTTTGATCGCTTACGTTTGTGACCGTAAACCGACCTTGAATGTGGTCGCCAGGCGTAACGTTTGCAATGACAAGCCGCGGATCCGGAATGTACAGAAGGTCACCACGAAGGCGCGCGTGGACCGCACCGGCAGAACCTAAAATGCACGTGGCTCCTCCGAGGATTCCGACTGGGATCACTACCCCGCAGACGACTGCAACGACGACGGCTACTCGCCGGCGGGGCGCGACGACCGCAGAACCGTCGCCAGACGCGACCTGGGTATCCTCACGTTCACGACCGTCACCGTACGACATAATTGTTCCCGTAACGAATCGCGAGTTGTGGTTCGCAACGTATTGCAAAACCAGAAGCTAACATGCCACTGACCACTGCGTCAATTTCTGCAGGGATACCGATCGGATACACCGCAGGCTGGCCGTCTACCTCGTCCCGGCACTCTGATCTGTTTCGCGAGCTCGATCGGCGGCGAGAACCGCATGTGTGAATGAACAGAGCTCCGCATTTGCCTGTTCCGCTGACGCTCCCGCAGTCTGACGGCCCAACCACTGGCTCGACAGCTTCAACACCCTTTCCGATTCACGAATGTCTTCCGGAAGGAGGGCAAGCCATTCAGCAAGGTGTGCCGTTATCGAAAGTGAAGACACGTTGAGCGGTACGTTCAGCGACGGCGAAGATGATTGCAGGATTCGCTTGAACCAATTCGAATTAATTTCCCCGTTCGCCGACTGCGATTCGCTGACCGCGATAAAGGCAGCGCGAAGGTGCTGTTCCGTCTGCTCCTGAATGTTTGCCGAACTCGTCAAGCGGCCGGATCGAACTGCGAGCAGAAACATTGTCAATGCTGAAAGCCGGTGCCCGCCGCCGCAACTTTCGCGTTCGTAAGGGCGCGATAGAATCTCTGACACGAGGTCGTCAAATGAGCACGTTTCCCCAAAGGCATTCTGCCAATGTGTCGCTTCGGGCATGTAAATCGTGTAGCTGATCAGCGTCCATGCCAATTCCGAGTTCTTGAGATGAAACGTCTTTGTCGAATCCCAAAGGACGTCCGAAAGTGACCAATGCTCGCCATCGATTATTATTGTTTGGGATAACGGAACTCCGAGAATACCCAGAGTCGCCAGGCACTGGTCGCGATGCGCCTCGCCGGCACGGGATCCGTCCGGCGCGACAAAGTTAACTCCGTAGTTGGTTTTCGTCAGGCAACGGCGCAGCAAGATCTGATCCCCCAAGCGGGAATCCGTCACAATGTCGACTAAACGGCAATCGTTGCGGTCGTCTTCGAAACGAACACGGTCTTCCGGTCCAAATAGCAGCATCAGATGTAGACATTCCGCAAGGGTCACCTTGCGAGCACCATCAAAGCGAAGCAGATCGGAAAGCCGATCCCGCCACTCGAACGACAGCGGTGAATACTGCGGGACCAGTTGCACGCGGTTATCATCCGTCGACAGCTCCGCAATGAATCGTGCGTAGGTGTCACCGGTCGCTGCCGTCATTTGAAAATGAGCGCGAGTGAGGTGCAGGCCCGCAAGAATTCCTCCGACGCCGACCACCACCAAGGCACGAGAAGCCCAGCCCCCCGCGCGTAAACACGGGAGCCAGTCTCTAAGGCATTGAATCGAACAGGAACACGCCATTGTTTTGATCGCTGACTGCGTTCTTTGATTCTGCAAGACGTTGAGGGACGATGCAAGTTGCAAAAATGCTGATGTCGCGAAACACCGTGACCAAAAGTCGCCCGATCAGATTGGCCACCATTCACGACGACGAAATTATATGACTACACTCTTCGACGAGCGCTCCACCAATGAAGTCATAACCTGCACGGTGTGATTGATGCAATGCACAGTGGATACCGAACGGATACCGAGATCCGTCGCAAACTCAGGTGCGTTCGCTCTAACCTCCAAATAGACTGCATGCGGAAAGGACGTGCACGTTTCCCACAAGGCCTTTCCCACGGACAGTGTAAGACGACCAGACAAGCGGACGCGCTACGGTGACGGGGGACGATCACGAATCCTGATATACTCCCAGCGAATTCCGTCGCCGCGTCCATTTCCATGAAAGCGAATGACGACGATCTCATGCGACGCGTTGAGGTGGCGAATCGCGGCTTTCAGTCGCCTCCAGCGAGTTGCCTGGTCTTTGATGGGGAGCGGATCGTCAATACATGATGGCCATTCCTCTTCCTCAAAGACAGTAAGGATGAGTTCCTGAGCCGGCGCTGGAACGCGGAAGCGTTTGATGAGAATCGATCCCAACCACAGCTCCCGCGCCGTCGCGTCCCACCGCGGCCGGAGTGCTCCCCGCTTCCTAGGCCCGCCATCGGCCTCCGCTCTGCTGATCGAGTGCATTCCATTGGCCGCAGATTTTCTCTTCCGAATTCGCGACGACCGTCGATGTCTTCTCATCGCTGACTGATCCATTCAATCTTGACCAAGCCCGCAGTTGTCTCGTGTGTGAGAGTATGCAATTTCGTAGCCGCTGCGTTCGAGCCCGTTCAGACCTTCATCGCCTTCCTGATGGATCGATCCGCCGAACGGAACCAGAACGACGCATATTCGCGAATCAAGCGGATCGGCTGCTGGTGCGGGACGCGGAACTGTGGCGCCGTTGACGTGCGATAGCGCCGGCGCCGTGGCAATCACCTGTTCTCCGGCCGGAATTCCGGCAAACGTCAGAATCTCCCGGACGCCGGCAAAAGTCGTCAGGGCCGCTGCATCCCAGACGCGCAGGTTCTCAGGATGCCGCCGCTGGAGTTCGTCAGCCCGTGTGTAATACTCGTCCCAATACCGCCTGATCCCTTCCTCTCGGTCCGCCGTGTCGTATTGCGGATAAATTCGTGTTTCGAATGGATCGTGGCACCAGCCCGCAGCTGGCTCTTTCGCCCAGTGATTAATCTTGAAGGGGGATGATTGATCCAGGAACCGGCAGAACCCGCGCACGACCTCGTCGCGGGGCCGCTTGAGGCAAATGATTCGGATGCCGGGTGCACACTGAATCGCCTCCTCGGCGTACGGAAGGTAGAACGTCGCCACATCGCCGACGCGGCGGTCATTCGATGCCGAGACGAAACGGCGAAGTCGTTCGCCAATCCCGGAAGGGCTCTCGTCCCGCTGCCAACCCAACCACGGGAGCTGCGCGTGCGTGACTCGGGTCCCAGGTTGCCGGTTCAGGAGTTCGACCAGAACTCCTGGGCCGCACTGGCCCGTTCCCATGCCCAGAATGATCTGGCGATCGTTGCCTGGTTGCCTGTTCAAGGTGCGCTTCAAACAGGAATCTCGAGGCCGGCCCTATCGATTCATTCATCGCCAACATTGCAGCCAAAAATCGATTCGTTGAACGCGCCGAGCGCGCTCAGCCGTCATGGCCGCCATCAGCGAAAGATGCAGGCACGCACGAAACCAGCGGTCTAGAATCCGGGTCGCGACGAACCAATCAGAAAGCCCGCGTTTGATTCCTGGATATCAGGCGATCGGTCGAGTGTGAATGCTCGACAGAACTTGAGGGGTTCGGCAATATAGTGCCAGTCACGCGTACCGATTTCAAGCAAAATCACTTGGAATTTGAAAGATCTTAAAATCTTGAAAAACCGGGGGGAAGTGGTTTTCACAACGCGTCGTTCAACAAGAACCACGGCGGCACCACGCCCCCCCACCTAGTCAAATCGAAATCGGCTCCAAAATGCGGACACCTATTTTTTCATTTTTTTGAAATTCATCGTCCAGGCCGCTGTGGGATTAGCGGCACTCGACGGCATCGAAGTCCATGCCAAAGCCCGATTTCACCATCAAGCAGATCCTCGAATGGGCCGACCGCTACCACGCCCGCACGGGCAAGTGGCCGAAAATGGTATCGGGGCGAATCGTCGGATCGCTTGGTGAGACGTGGCTGGCGGTCGACAAGGCCTTGCGGAACCGTGGCCGGGGCCTTTCGATTCCGGATATGAGCCTGGCCCGCCTTCTCGAAGAGCGACGCAGAGCCCGCAACATGCAGAATCTTCCGCGGCTCAACAAGGGGGACATCATCAAATGGGCCAAAGAGCACTTTGAGCGCACCGGCACATGGCCAACTCGCACCTCAGGACCTGTAGTCGGCGTGCGGACTGAGAATTGGCAGTCCATCTATTCTGCCTTGCGGATGGGGCTCCGCGGCCTGCCGGGAGGTTTGTCGCTTCCACGTTTAATCAGTGCCCACCGAAAAGGGGCCCGCCGTCACTATCGCCCCGCCCTGGAGGTGAAGCAAATCATTCGTTGGGCCGCGGAGCATCTCGACCGATTCGGATATCTGCCAACCGCTGAAACGGGGAGTGTCTCTGGTCAGTCGGGTCTGACGTGGGGAGCGGTCGATCTGGCACTTCGGAGCGGGTTGCGAGGGCTCCCCGGAGGTACAAGCTTGTCGCGCGTTTTGCGCGACGAATTCCATAGGCGCGCCGGCCGCGTTTTTCGTCGGCCGGATCTGACCGTTGAACAAATACTCACTTGGGCTGATGCTCATCACAAGCGGACGGGGGTGTGGCCGATGACCGAATCAGGAGCGATTCACGGTGTGCCAGGGGAGACCTGGCGGATCGTGGACGCGGCCCTCAAGTACGGTCTTCGCCGGCTGACATTGCCCAAGATGACGTTGGCCCGGCTCCTGAAAGCCCGACGGGGAGTGCGGCATCGCAGCGAACTGCCGAATCTCTCCGTGCGGCAACTCCATCTGTGGGTGCGTCAGCATTATCGCCGCTTCGGTGTTCTGCCCACCGCCGAATCCGGTCCCATTCCCGGTTCTGCTGGAGAGACCTGGCACTCCATCGACGACGCCTTGCATCACGGGCGGCGCGGACTACCCGGTGGTTCGTCATTGACGCGGCATCTGATGCAGCACCACGGGTATGTTCCGTTGCTCCACTACCGCGTGCCATTGACCAACGAGAACATCCTGACCTGGGCTCGTGCTTATCGCAAAGCCCATGGCCGACTTCCTAATCTGCAATCGGGACAGATTGAAGGCGTTCCAGGGACATCCTGGGCAATGGTCAATAACGCCCTTTCCCACGGGTACCGCGGCCTTCCGGGCAATTCGTCGCTCCGGAAACTCTTTACCCAGCACTTCGGTACTCAGGCCCGTCGAATTCCTTCCCGGCCAAGGCAAAGAACAGGTTCCCTGTAAACTGTTAGGCGCCTTACCTTCTCCGGTCCCGCCCTGCGCGGCCCATGGGCAGCCCGGAAATCCCTGCAAACCTGCTATTTGTCAGCTGATTCTGGCTGGATTCCGTGCCCCGTTCGAGGTAACTGTGTGGTCGTTGAATGACGTACCCGACGACGCGAAACGGAGAATAGAAATGACCAGCCAAAACGAATGCGAAGCCCCGGAACTCGGCGACGACCTGCAGATCACCAAGACAACGCGACGGGCGGCGGGGAACGGGACCTGGGTGCGAGGCCGGATGAATGGCCACCGGTTCGACGCCCTGGTGTTCACCGAACACGCCGAGAGCGCCGAGTTCGAATTGGGCGACAGCCGGATCAGCAAGATCTGGGTCCAGCGCCTCGCCGACAAGGCGACGGTGGCCAACTTCGACCGCGGTTGGGACGTGCGCCCTGCGACCGATGAGGCAGCCGCGATCGTCGACTTTCTCGGCGCAGGGCTGGCCGACCACATCTTCAACGCCTAAACGCCCCAGGAGACGACCATGAAGGCGATCACTTTTCGCGGCGTCGAATTCGACTCGGCCGGCAAAGCCCTCCAGCACTCAGAAGCCGCCGGCGGCCAGGCAATTCTGCTTGATGCGCGGAATTTCGTTATGACCGAAGCCGAGGTCACCCGCATCGCGACCGCAGGCGTTGAGTTCGCCCACCTCGTCGAGCACGAGACAGCGGACGGCGTATACCGCATTATGACGATTCCGGTGAACTGAATCTCAAGGACCACGCCATGACCATGTTCTACGTCGCCACACGAGCCCGCTACGTCCTTGCCGAGGCCGGCGACGAAGGCGACGCCCGGCGTTTGGGCGAACCCGCATTGCAGGCACTCCACGCCGAAATTCAAGCGCAAATCGGCCGCGACCTCCCCGTCGAGATTCATGTGGTACGCCACGCGACGGGCGACGAAATCGAGATGTGGAAGTGGCACCAGGAACTGCTCGGGCAGTAATCGGCGTCCCGCGCCAACGCCCCACGTGGCAAACGTGCGGCGTTCCTTTGTTTGCGGACAATTGGTCGGCGTAGCGCTATAGGTCGCGATGTGGGGCAAAGTGACGCGTTACGAGGCAAGCCGGCACGCTCCGCCCGAGCTTCCGCGATACCGGCCACCGAGCGTCGCTTCACGCCTCAATTCCTTCCGCGCTCGCCGCGATCGCGGCCCCAAAAAATCCCTGAAATCCCTCTGTTATTCAGCCGAATGTCGCTGGATGTCCCGCGCCACCCGAGGTAACTGACTGCTGTCCAAAACGGACTCCGGCCAGACGAACCCACGGGAGCGAGAGAACATGCTCACGCTGAAGCGCCTCAGGCCAGGCACCAGATTCCGCTTGGCCGAAATGCCCGCGATCACCGGCGTCCTGGTGACCGCCTCCGATTGGCGAGCGGTGGTCCGACTGGATCGCCCGGAGCGCGACGTAGAGTTCGTCGACCACAAAGGACAGCCGCGGCAGTTCCGAAGCCGCGGGAATCACGTGACGAGTTGGGCGCCGACCACGGTGGTCGAGCCCGTTGGTTTTGAACCCCATTTTCACGACGAGGAGAACGACATGGCGAAGGCGAAAACGGCGAAGGCGAAGGGAACAAAGAAGGCCAAGGACGCGAAACTGACCTGCATCGATGCAGCGGCCAAAGTGCTCGGTGAGAAAAAGGCGCCGATGAACACCAAGGAAATGATTGAGGCGATGGCGGCCAAGAGCTACTGGTCGAGCCCGAACGGGCAGACGCCGGCAGCGACGCTCTACAGCGCCATCCTGCGGGAGATCAAGACGAAGGGGAAGGAAGCCCGGTTCAAGAAGTCCGACCGGGGGTTGTTCGCGGCGAACGGCTGATCCGGCATTGGCCACTCAGCGCCCCACGTTGGCGACGTGCGGGCGTTTTGTCGTTGGTTGACGAAGTATGCCGCCAATGGCCGCATTCGCCACCAGGGCTACGGGTCTAGATGACGGCCGAGATCGCAGTCGTCAAGGGCGCAGTGCATCTGTCTGCTGCGAGCTAAGCGGCATCGCTGGTACCGGCCGGCCCGTTTGCGAGCGCTCGAACCTGGTCTTCCATCTCATGGCCCGGCTTGAAGGTCACGACCAGTTTTTCGGGAACAAAAACACTTTCGCCGGTTCTCGGGTTACGTCCAGTGCGGGCCTTCCGCCGCTTGACTTCGAAGACGCCAAAACCGCGGAGTTCAATGCGGCGTTCCGTAATTAACGCTGCCACGATTGCGTCGAGCGTTTTCTGGACAACATCCTGCGTCTGTAAGACTGACAGACCGGACATCTCGGCGATGGATTTGGCAATGTCTTTCTTGGTCATGGATTGGTGCTCCTGAGTCCGGCACGACGCGACGCCGTTCGGCCAGGATTGTACGTTGCGACGTCAACACGCCGATAGATCGTTTGGATCGCGGAAGCGGCACCTTTTGCGTGCGGATCGCACTTTGGGCCGGGCGCGATGATTCGACCTAAGTCATTCGTCGTCGGAATCGCCCTGGTCGCGCTTGTTGATTCGTATATCTGGAGGGATTCGCCACCAAGCAATCGCCATCGAAACAGAGATAAAGACCGCCACGATAGCACCGCAAATCCGGCGTCGCTCGACTCCCGGTCCGGGAATAAGAGTTAGCAAGCCGATCAAAAGCAGGGAGCCGAGGACGACGATAGCATATGCCCTGCGCAGCTTCTTCTGATCGGTGTCCATCCCTCGATTGTACACGGCAGCGCAAACAAAAACCCCGGCGAATCTCTCCCGCGCGGTGTAGCTTCTGTCAGGTTGACTGTGGGTCACCGATTGATCGTCAGCCCCGGCAATGCGCGTTGCAGCTCCGCAACTCCCGCATCGGTCACGAGGGTATTAACAAACGACACCCGTTTCAGGCTGGTCAGTCCTCTTAGATGAACGAGGCCGCCATCGCTCACTTGAGTGTTGTCGAGCGATAGCTCTAACAGGTGAGTGAGCCCCCTCAAATGCGCCAACCCCGCGTCAGATACTCGCGTGTTGTCGAGTTCGAGAAGATGCAGTTCGTCCAATCCTTCCAAATGACCCAAGCCTGAATCTGTCACCGAGGTCCGACTTAGCCAAATTTGCCGCAGCCTGATCGCACTCTTCAGATGCGCGAGTCCAGCGTCGGTCACGTTTGTTCCTTGCAGGGTCAGTACATTCAGGCACCGATATTCCTTGATTCGTGCCAACCCTGTGTCGGTCACTTGCGAGCCGCTCAATCCGAGTTTGCCTACCTTGGGCAACCAACTCACGTAGCCCATCGTTGCGTCTGTAGCTTGCCCGCCGTAGACGAGAACCACATCGTCGATCAACGAAAGCTGGTCCTCATTCAATCGCCTTCGGAGCCATTGCGGGCAATTGGGATAAAATTGAACGTATCCGCCGACCCGCTCAATCTCCCGGATCGCAACGTGCTGCCGGTAAATCGGTACACCGACCCATAGCGCGCTGCCGACGAAAAGTAGTACGATCATCGCCGCGAACATGCGCAGCGAAACAGGAATCCAGCGCCGAGGACGCGGCGGCTTGTCAGCGGTCGGATCAGGATTTGAAATTTCCGGAGCCATGCCGACAGTCTACCGATGCTCCCTGTCGGAATGAATGCCAAACACACGATCACCGCGGCCTGAGTGGTCGGTCAGTTTTAATTCCTGGATGGGCCGGACGGAGATGCCGGAGGAATGACAGAAGAGGCTGGCACCAGACGCGGCGACGGCGGAACACTGTGGGCGACAAACCAAGCGACAACCGCCGCATGAAGAATCATTATGAATGCGAGCACGACGAGCAACGTCATGCGCAGGACCGGCCTATGCTTGACCCAGCGAACCAGCACGCCAATCGGCCCCTGCCGCTTTTGTGAAATCTCGACCATGCACGGATTCTACCTCGGCGAGATGATGGGGAAAATGGGATTTGACGCGGCGTGGGACAATGACTGTGGGTTACAGTTGATTCCAACCAACTCGATATCAGGCCGCTCGACCAGTCAGAAAGCAGCAGATTCTTCCCGAATGAGTTCCCAGTTACCGTCGAGCTTTGCCAGCGTGAAGATCGTATTTGGCTGGGTCTGAAATTCGCGGAGGACACCGGTCGTAACTTGCATGTCGCCTGATTTAAGGAGCTGAATGACGATGATGCGATGATCTGGTAGCCCACGAATGCATTTCATTGCTTCCCCAATTCGAGGGCTAACCCGTTCCAACTGTCGAACCCAAGTATCATTCAGTTCGGCCCCATGAAGAAATACTTCATCAACCCCAACGACCCAAGCCATTAAGCCGTCACCGGCAAATTCCGACAACCAATCCATACTCACCGGAATCGGCGACGCAACGACTTGTCCACCCAACCGTTCAATCTCTCGAATCGCGACCTGCTGATTGTAGACGGGCCATCCGACGACGACGACCAGAATTCCCAACATCGCCCCGAACATTCGCAGCGATAGGGGAACCCAACGCCTGGGACGCGGCGGCTTGTCAGGCGTGGGGTCGTTGACTTTGGAAGTGGCCATGCCGCGAGTCTACCGCCGAATCGCGGGATAGTGAATCCCAGTCAACCGACAGCCGCTACTTCGTCGGGAAAACGCCGGTGTCCCACCATCGAATTACCGCGCCGACCAAGAAGAACGTTTCGATGCCACCGATCAGAATCGCGAACTGCGCCGGCATCACATCGCGTGGACGATTTCGCGACAATGCTTCGCAGTATGCTCGGAAACCCGCAATCAGGGCAATCGGGCCAGCGACCATGCAAAAGACTGCTGTGCCGAATTGGATACCGACCGGGATCGCAACCGCGGCGGCCAGACTGGCAATCGCCGCTGCTCTGGCCCACATTCCGGATTCAGAGCCTGCCATTCTAAGTACCTCATCGTCGCCGCAGATCCGCCACGGCAATTCTATCATCGCGACATGTCAGGTTGAATTGTGAACACATTTCGGTCGCGCCTGATCGGCCGGGCGAAGCCGATGTTGCGCCGCGACGCCAGGCCCGGTACAATCACGGGCATGAGCAAACTGATTTGGGCAGCCTTGGGCGTAGTATTCGCAGCCTTCTGCATCTGGCTCGTGGTGCGGCTAATCAACCGGCGAGAGCGGTGGGCGAAGCGAACG
>Ga0137463_1000178_pt1 | contig 24505 bp, 21 predicted proteins | sample EasRivERMGT800_2_FD_102333 | JGI IMG/M metagenome (GOLD analysis project Ga0137463, IMG submission 102333) | Soil microbial communities from meander-bound floodplain in the East River, Colorado, USA - East River MetaG ERMGT800_2 | ecosystem: Environmental > Terrestrial > Soil > Floodplain ...
CAAGCAGGCGGCAGGTAAGAATCGCAAATGATCATTCGGTCGGAAATGGTTTTTAGGAACGATCGTTACTTTTGTCGGTGCGAAGGAACGAACTTAATGTGGCCGCTGTGGAAATGCATCGTCTTCCTCGTGATGCCGATGTTCCTGCTTGGCGTATGGGGGCTCTATGACAGTTATGCGATCAAGCGCCGGCGTCGATATTCTGATTGGGAGTGGGACCAGTTTCAGCCTGCGCTGCGTACTCAACGGTTCCTATTCGCCAAATTCATTATTGGCAGCCTGGTCGTGTTGGCGTACTTGATCTATGACCGTATCGGGAAATGAAGTTGAGGGCGAGCCGATCGAACCCGTGGGGCAGGCGGCACTTCCGATTTGGCATTGATCGCCCGGCCAACAACTGCCGACTTTAGGAGTCGGCAGTTGTCTTTGGCCGGACGTTCAGCGCTCGTCTCACGGTTAGCCCGCTCGCTTGGCCGCTTCGGCGACTTTGGCGAGATACTCGAACACCTGCGGGTCGTAGCCGTACTGGGCCGCCAGGGTCTTGCCTCGCTCCTGCCACATGCGCGTGAGCGACTGTTCGAGTCCCGCGTCGCCGCCGGTGAAACCGCTGACGAGCGCCTGGCGGCGCTGTTCGAGCTGTTGCACCTGCGGATCGGCCGGGTCGGTTCCCTGTTCCATCGCGGTACGAAAGGCCGCCATCAGGTCGGCCCAGTCGTTTGTTCCCTGCTGGATGATTTTGTCCCCCGCGGGGCCCGCTGCGTCGCGGCGTTTCTGCAGCGACTCGAGTTGTTCCGGTGTGTAGTACGTTTCGATCATGTTCATCACCTCAATGGTTTGAAGAAACTCTTCGGCCGAGACCTCCCCCGCCGCGCGGAACCGCTCGGCGACGGCTTCCAGCCGCTCGCAAAGTTTCCGCTGCAATTCCAACTGCTCTTTGAGACGCGCGATGTGCAGCGTCACGATTTCCAGCGGCGAATAGCCCGGCTGTTCCAGGCAGTCGCGAACCTCGTCGAGCGAAAATCCAAGCTGCCTGAGCGAAAGCACCTGCTGCAATCGCGCCACGTCGGCCGCCGCGTAGAGGCGGTGTCCCGACCCGGTGTGCAGCGAGGGTTTGAGCAGGCCGATTTCGTCATAGTGGTGGAGTGTCCGGACCGTCAGTCCGGTGCGCCTGGCGAGTTCCCCCACTTTCAGAGCTTCAAAGGACATCGCAATTCCTCCTGCCGACGACGTTGAGAACAGCATTCACGACGAGATGATACGACCTCACGTTGCGTGAGGTTCAAGGGGAGAATTCAGAAAAATCACAAATTTCTAAAAAGACTCGCGCCGGCCGCAGTGAACGCGTCGGGCCATGACACGAGATCACGATCTGCCGTTCGCGATTCTTGAGCGCAGGGTCTTGAGTATGACATCCGTAGCACTCGGCTTCCGCAATCCCGATCTGCCATTCGCAATGCTGAAGCGCAGGGTACCGAGTACTTAGTACTGGATGACTTTCGCAAACCGCGCCGGGTTCCGCCGGATGAATTCGGCGGAGTTCCTGCTGTTTCCGTTGGTCTGCCGAGATCGTCGGCTGACAGTGGAAGTTGCTAAAATGACATCCCCGGTACATGTGCCCTGAAAAGTGAGGAGATCGAATGGACATCGCCGCCGAATTCCTGTCAGCCACCATCAATGCATTCGAAGCCAATAAGCGGCTCGCGGATCGAGCCATCGTCCAGGTGCCTGACGAGAAGCTGCACATGGCACTCGACGAAAACACCAACTCGATCGCCGTCATCATGAAACATGTCGCCGGAAATCTGGCGTCGCGCTGGACCGACTTTCTGACGACCGATGGCGAGAAGCCGTCACGAAACCGGGACGAGGAATTCATCGATTCCTTTGGCAGCCGGGAGGAAATCCTTGCAGACTGGGAGCGTGGCTCGGCCTGCCTGTTTGGAACTCTCAAGAGCCTCAAGTCTGAAGACCTCGGCAAGACGGTGACGATTCGCGGGGAACCGCATTCGGTGCCGCTGGCCATGGAACGGTCGCTGGGACACACGTGCTACCACATCGGGCAGATTGTGCAGGTCGCTCGAATTCATGCCGGCGGCGAATGGAAAACTCTGACGATCCCGCGTGGCAAGTCCCAGGAATTCAACAAACAGAACTGGGGCCAGCAGGGGAAGTCGCATTCGTAGGCTGAATCGGTCTTGACGACCACCGGCCATGTAATCTAAATAACCAAATCTAATGAATCAAATCTCATGGATGAGGAGATTGGCACGATGGCACGGCCAGCGGCGAGGGAACTGACGGAACGCGAACTGGAAGTCATGCAGGTCTTCTGGAAACGCGGGGCGATCACCGCACAAGAGGCCCGCGACGACCTGGCCCGCACGGGGGTCGATCGGGCCTATACCACCGTCGCCACGTTGATTCGCATCCTGACCGACAAGGGGTTTCTGAAACAAACCACCTCCGAGCGGCCCTTTCTCTATGTGCCGGCCCGTTCGTACGAAGAGGTCTCCCGCCGGCTGCTGGGAGACATGGTCGAGCGCGTCTTTCAAGGGTCGCGCGAGCTGCTGCTGGTGCGCCTCATGCAGCAGAAGAAGCTCACAGCCAAAGAGCGCGCCCGACTCGAAGAAATTCTCCGGGAGAATCAAGGATGAATACCCTGGGACTGGCTCTTATCTGGACGGCTCTGCAGGTAACAATCTTCTGCGTCGCCGGAAGTTTTCTCTATTTCGTCGCACGCAGGCGTCATCCCGCGCGGGGAGCGGCGGCTCTATGTGGCGTGTTGTTGACGACAGTCGGCATCGCAGCCCTGTCGTTCAGCCCCTGGCCCCGCTGGTGGACGATGGCCGACGAACGTCACGTCGCGCGAGAACCCAGGGGAGAGATGCAGGCCGTGACGACTGATCATGTGCCACCGGCATCGATCGGCGTGACGGCCGCCGACTTGAACGAAGTCACCTCCGAAAAGAGTGCTGCTCCGGCGACTGTGGATGTCCTGAACGCGCTTTCGGGAATCTGGGGCCGCGTTCGCCGCCAGGTGAACGATGGCGAGAGCGCGAATCGTCAGGCGTCGCGCTGGCAGTGGCCCGCCTGGCTGGCTGCAATTGTTCTGGCGGGAATGGGAATTGGCCTCGCGCGGCTCCTGCTGGGCTGGATCGCACTAGGCAGACTCCTGCGCGAGACGCGCCGCGTGGACGATCCTGTACTCCTCTCGCTGCTCGAACAGCTCTGCCTGCAGCTCCATTGCCGACGACGCATCGAAGTGCGGGAGATGGTCGATGCCAGATCGCACGGTTCACCGGCTGTCGTGGGCTGGCGGCGACCGCTGATCCTCCTGCCGGCCGACTGGCGGGAGTGGAGCCTGGAGACTCGGCAGGTCATCCTGGCTCACGAAACGGCGCACGTGGCGCACGGCGATTTTCTGATGTGGGTTGGGTCGCAGTGGGGGGTGATCCTGCACTTTTACAATCCGATCGTCCATTGGCTGGCTCATCAGCTGCGGCTGGAACAGGAACTGGCCGCCGATCTGTGCGGCGCGGCGCTGGCGGGGGGATCGAAATCGTATGTCACCGTCCTGGCAAAGCTGGCGCTGGCGCAGGACGAACCTCGACCGTTATGGGCAGGACGCCCATTTTTCCCGACTCGCGGCACACTCATGAGGAGGATTGAGATGCTACGTCACCAACGATCGGTCACTGAAAGTTCTCCGTCGAAAGCATGGCCGGCCGCCCTGCTCCTGGCTCTCGCCCTGATCGGGCTGGGAGTTGCCGGTCTGCGCGGCCCAACCGGCGCGGCGCGGGCTGCCGAGCCGCAGACTGAGAGCCAGGGGACCGAGAAGAAATCTGCTGAGGCCGCCGGCGCCAACGCAGCGGTCGGCTCGCTGCCGACGTTCGAGAGCTCGTACCTTCCCGCAGAAACGATCGCCGTGCTGTCGCTTAAACCGCTCAAACTGGCCAATTCCGAGGTTGTCGTCCAGCCCACGTTTCTTCAGTTCCCGCAAGCCTTCGGCCTGGGGTTTGGCACCAGGAGCCAGAACAAGGACGAGGCGTGGGAAATTGAAGAAGTCAAAGCCGTCGTACTCGCGCCCGCGGCAAGCCGGGCCCCCATTTCCGATGTGCCAGCTTCCAAATCGGCCTCTGCCGATGCTTCCGATTCACGGGACCCTCCCGCGGTGTTCATCTACCGCATGCGGCTGCCGTTCGATCAGAATAAAATCCGCGTCAAAATCTTCGGTGAAGCGCCCGATGGGGTGACCGAATTGACCTTGCACGGTCGCAAATGCTTCCAGGCCACCTCGGAAGTGTCCGGCGACGTCATCAACTACCTGCTGGTAGACGACCGCACGGTGGCGATCATGCGTGACAAGGACATGGCAGTCGTTCTGGCGGCCGACTCGAAAGGTCACCCGAAGTGGCACGGCCGGTGGCAGGAAATTGCCAACAGTCCGCTGGCATTGGCCGCCGATTCCGAGTCACTCCTGGCCGTGATGACAGAGTCTAAAAACGAGAACGAAGATGCCGCCGACAAATTCATCGAATCGATTCTGCGAGAGACGACATTCATTTCGGGCCACGTCGCCTCCACGGCCGAGGGGCTCCAGATCAGCGCGACAGCGCGCTGCGCATCGCCCGACAAAGCGGAGGCGATGAGCAAGCGGGTGGGGGGCTGGACGGCGCTGGGCCTGATGGTGGTTCCGAATCTCGTGGAACCGTCAACGCTGGCGAAAGAATACGAAACGCTCGATATCCAGGGTGCGCTGATCAAAACCCTCTCGTCCACGTCGAGAACCGTCAACATCCTGACGCGCGAGGTCCACGCAGAAGCCACGATCGGCGCCGAATTCGCGGCTAGGTTCGTAGAGGCGTCCGAAGCGCTGCTCAAGAGGGACACCGAGGCGATGAATGCCCGGGCCAAAGAAGAAGATCAGGCGCACCAGGCAAAACTTGGTCAGTTGATCAACGCCCTGAATGCGTACCACGCGGCACGCGGGCATTATCCAGCGTCGGTGGTCCTGGGACCAGATGGCAAGTCAGCCCATAGTTGGCGCGTCGAACTGCTCCCCTACCTGGGAGAGCAGAAACTCTTCGACAGCTATAAGCTCGATGAGCCCTGGGACAGCCAGCACAACAAAACGTTGATCGAGAAAGTTCCTGCCATCTACAGCACTTCCACGGCCTCCCCCAAAGGGACGAGCGACTACTTCGTCGTCACCGGCCCAGGGACGCTGTTCGACGGCGACGCGGCTCCCCGCCGCGAGAGCATTACCGATGCTGCCGGCGAAACGATCCTGGTGCTCCAGAGTCGTCGTCACATCCCCTGGACGAAGCCGGCGGATATCGAACTCCCGGCAAACAACACGCCGGTCAATCCGGCACGTGGGCACAAAAACGGATTTTACGGCGGCTTCGCCGATGGTTCGGTCCGGTTGATACCCAGGAACACTCCCCAGGCGACGATTCAGGCGATGTTCACCAAGGCCGGCGGCGAAGAGGTGAAGCTGCGGTAGCGCGGCACTCATTGCTTGACTTCCATCAACTCCTTGATCTTGGCGTCCAGATCGTCGCCGCGCAGGTGTTTGGCGACGATTTGACCGCGCTGATCGAGCACGTAGACCGTGGGCCAGCTCAGGACGTTCCAGTCGCGGGCGATCGGCCCGTTTTCGCCGTCGAACCAGCAGGGCCAGTCGATGCCATGTTCCTTCGCCGTATTCTGCGCCTGACTGAGAGTCGCGTCGGTACAGACCCCCAGCAGGACGAATGGACGATCCTTGTACGTGGCGACGAGACGTTGCTCCTGCGGAACGAGCTGCATGCACGGCCCGCAGCCGGTGAACCAGAAGGAGATGACGATGACCTTCCCCTTATGATCGCGCAGGTCGAGAAATCCGCCGCGCAGGTCGGTGCCGACGATGTTCTGCGAATCGGAGCCGATCGTGAGATGCTCGAGCGCGTGCAGGCTCTTCTCGGCCTTTTCTCCGAGATTCTTAAGTCGTCTGAAGCCGGGCTCCGAAATCGTGACAGGGACATCGGCATACCGCGCCAGCACGTCGCGAAAGAGTACGGCGGCGTCGGCCTTGATTTGCGGTGCGTTGGCGGGTGCCAGGTTTTCCTCCCACTCGGGCGCCCGGTGGCTGAGCACATACTTCACGAAGTCGGATTGCGCCTCAGGACGGTGGGTGTAGTACTCAATCCGGTTGTGCTTTTTCGCCAGGAGTTCCGCCAGTGCAATCGTGGCGAATCCCAGTTTCTCGCGCCCGAGTTCCTGTCGCTTCACCAGACCGCGCAGAAACCGTTCCTGCGCTGGGGCGGGATATTCGGTTGCGCGCAGGCAGAGGGTCGGCAGATTGTCGCGGCCGGTATGATGGGCGGTCAGAATATTCCAGGCCTTCTGATCGGCATAGAAAATCCGTTTGTCATCATTGCCGACGTTGCGGGTGCGATCGATGATCCACTGGCAGCAGCGGAACGCCGCCTCATCGTCGGCCTGTGCCTCGGCCAGTTCCACAAATCGGGGGATGTATTTCCAGGCGGGGAATCTCTCGTACCGGCGAATCGATTCGGCGTCGGTCGGCTCCTCCGGTCCCGGAGCTTCGAAATACTCCTTCTCCACCGCCGTGTACTCTGCGACAAGTTTTTCGACTTCGGCCATCCGATCCGCTCCGGCAGCCAAGTGAGGCAAGCCCCACAGCAATCCGAAGATCGTCAGAACACGAACCATATGAGAAGTCCTTTTGTGCCGGAGTACGCGCCGATTTCCCGATGCTGTATTGGATTTGACGTCGGCAAGATTTCGTCTAAAAAATCAGACCGCCATACCGCCGTCGCAGTCATTCCTGATCAATCGCGTCGGGTCGCTTTTGACCGGATGCGAGCACTCCGCTACAGTGAAAACCCGAAGCCGAAGGGGAAGTTTGCACTATCCGGGACCAGAGGAACTCATGAGAGTGGTATCGATCGCAAGAGCGCGCGTCCTGTTTCTTCTGGCGGGTTTCACACCGACGCTCGCCGTTGCACAGACGATCGTCGACGCCGATTTCTCGAAGGGAGATTTCGCGGCCCTGGGCTGGAAGGCGAAGGGAGATTGGGACGTCTTGACGTACCCGAAGGAAGCCGGCAATAGTCCCGGCGCCGTCGCCCGTTTTGCGGCCAATAAACCCAACGGTTCCCTGACGAAGACGTTTGATGAAATCTCGAATCCCAGGAAGCTGAATCTCTCCCTCGATTACGGCTGGGGCTGGGGCGATGCTGGTCAGGCGGCCGACGGTGTGGGCTTCATGCTCCTGGATGCCAAAGGCAACGGCTACGTCTTTGAGATCCACCGCTGCCAGGCGACCTGGGCTGTCCAGTGGGCGAAGGTAGCCGACGGTGTTCCTCCCCAGGACAAGATCTGGGCGCCCGCCGAGATTGATGCGACACACGCGGCAGTTCGAGATGGCGGGGGCTTGAGCCGGCTGACGATCACCCGCGAATCGGACGGGGCCTGGACTGTCACCGGCAAAGATTGGAACAAGGGGGCTGGGGCGTCGGTAAGGTTCACCGATTCCACGACGACTTCGTTCAGCCAGATCGTCCTGCTGGGGACGAAGAACTTCGATGATCAACTCTTCAACAAGATAGTATTGTCGACAGGCAGCCAGGCCGCGGCGGTTGCCATCGCCATCCCGGCGGCCGATTTTCTGAACAGCATTGGCGTCGTCTCCACGTTTCCCGATCGCGGCCAGCCGCTGCCGAAGACGGTTGAGATGGTCAAGTACGGGGGATTTCGCTGGGTGCGCGGCGGCATTGAAGGGCTCACCTCCGACGGCCCCACGACTATTCAGACATTTCTCGACCTACATCAGCAAACCGGCGTGCGGTTTGCCTGGGGTATGGCGAGTGGCGGCACCGATCTCGAGAAACTCCTCGAAACCGCCCGACAATTGGCGGCGGCCAACGCCTTGCTTTCTTTTGAGGGGAACAACGAGCCGAACAACTGGGGGGTCAAATACCAGGGTGAAGAAGGGGGCGGGCGGGCGCCGTCCTGGCTGGCGGTAGCCAAGCTACAGCGCGATCTGTACAGCGCCGTCAAAAGCGATCCCGTGCTCAAGAAATATCCCGTCTGGTCGATCAGCGAAGGAGGCGCCCAGGTCGATAATGCCGGCCTGCAATTCCTCACGATCCCCGAAGGGGCCGGTACACTGCTCTCCGCCGGAACGCGTTACGCTGACGCCGCCAACGTGCACAATTACATTTATCATCCCGGTTCCCCCGGCCTCGAGGACAATAAGTCCTGGAATGCGGCCGATCCGACGGCGGCGTGCAAGGTTGACGGGCTGTATGGCAACTACGGCGTCACGTGGGGGAAGAAATTTCGCGGCTATTCAGAGACCGAGCTCTTGACGCTGCCGCGGGTGACCACCGAAACCGGCTGCACGATCGAAGGCCCCATCACCGAAGAGATCCAGGCGCTCAATCTCGTGAGCATGTATCTGGACCAGTTCAAGCGGGGCTGGAGTTACACCGCCGTGTACCTCTTGCGCGACCGCGTCGACGAAGCGGGGAATCAAAGTTTCGGGTTCTTCAAGCCCGACTACACGCCGCGCAAGGCGGCGATCTACCTGCACAACCTCACGACGGTTCTGGCTGACACCGGCTCCCGGAGCAAGCCGGGTCAACTGAACTATTCGATCCCGATCCAACCGGCGACCGTGCATGACCTCTTGCTGCAAAAGAGCGACGGCACGTTCGCGCTGGTGGTCTGGAGCGAGCGCCTGAAGGGGGCCGATGAGGTCATCGTGCACCTGGGTGCAACATACCCGGTGGTGAAAATCTACGATCCGACGATCGGGACCGAACCGGTCCAGACAGCCACAGCGGTCGATTCGCTGAAGCTGACATTGAGCGACCACCCGCTGATCATCACGATCGCCCCCCAATGACCAGGGGCCGTGGAGCAGGTTTCAAACCCTGCTCGTAAAAGACGTCAAGACAAGAACGACAAAAGTGATCCGCGGATGACGCCGATGACAGCAGATGGGCGAATTGGTCTCGTTCGTGTTTGATCTGCGTTCTTGGGTTTTCGAAGGCACTCGGAGCAAATGCCAAGTTTTCAGTTTGCCGCCGACTCTTTCACAAACCGGTACATGAGGACGTCGTCGGCATATTGATCCACACCGAATCGTATCTCACGTGGCTTTCGGCCTTCCTCGAGGAACCCCAGTTTCCGGTAGAGCGCAATAGCTCGGCTGTTGGCGGCAAAGACCGCCAGCCCCAGCTTTTCGATATGTAGCGAAGCGGTCGCCCAGTCGATGGCCGCCTGAAGCAGGAGGCGTCCCACGCCGTGACCTCTCCAGGCCTTGTTCACCGACATGTGCAGATTAGCCAGGTGAGCCAGCCGCTGGCGCGAACCGGATTCCAGAAATAGCACACCAACCGGTTGCCCCGCGCCCTCGGCGACGATCAATAACTTGCCGGCATCGTCGACGTACTGCCGGATCGAGTCCTGCTCCTGCTCGAGCGTGAAATTGTATTCGTCAGGGGTGGTGACGAAGAACTCCCCTTCATCGACGATTGCCCTGCCGTGTTCGAGGAGTGCCTGGGCGTCGCCGACACGGCCCGATCGGATGACGAGGCTTTCGCCCGTTTTCAGCTGATGAACCTGTCTGGAGAGTTGCCCCATCTTGGATGCCCGCGACGAACATCTACGGTTGCACGTCGATCACGAAGGTTTGCTTTGCACGGCCGACTGGTTCGGTGCCGGACGAGACGACCCGTTCGCGTCCCCACTTCAAGTCATTCTCGTCGAGGCGGTGCACGGGGCGTTCGAGAGTTACGGCGACCACCACCTCGGCCTGCCCTGCTCCGTCGGGATTTCCCGACAATTGTCCCGTCGCTTCGTCGAGCTTGAGCCAGTCGGGCCCCCGCTCGAGGCGGAACCGGGGCTTTTCAATCCCCCAGTAATTCATCGTCTCGCGGCCATCGACAACCCGCGTTCGCAAGTCCCCCAGCGAGCGGATGACGGCGACCTGGTACCGGTATTCCGAGCCGTTCTTGGCTGTCGCGACAGGCTGGCTGAAAATGACAGGGCGTGGCGCCTCGGCGTATTCAGATGGCCCGCTGCGCTTCCCCGCACCGTCCACAGCGACGACTCGATAAAACGCTTTGTTCGCTCCTGGCAGTGTCACGCCGGAGCCGATTACCGGCAGTTCTGTCGCTCGGGTCTCGACCACGAAGTTCGCAGGAAAATTCGCTGGCAATTCCTTCGAGATCCCGGTGGTCACCGGATACGATTCGTCGCTCGCTGAAAACCCTTTCTCGTCGCTGGCGTAGACGCGGTACGCAACGGGCCTTGTCCCCAGCGGGTTCGCCTTCCAGCCGAGAACTCCCACATTCCGCTCGGCGTCATATTGGATGGCCGCGTCGAGCGGCATCACCGGTGCGTGAGCGGTAAAGCGCCAGGTCTTGCTCCACGCTCCCCAGACCCCTTTGCTGTCCTGTGCGCGGACGTGCCAGTAGTACGGGCGATCGGGATTCAACTGCCCGGGAGCGGCGAGCGCGTACTGGGCCTTCCCGGCGTCGGCAGTCCGCGAGATTAATTTGGCGAAGCTCATCGACAGCGGCCACTTCATGTCGGGGCGCGAAGAGAGCTCGAAGTGATAGTCGGCGATCGCCTGGCCGTCGGGATCAACCGCAGGCTTCCATTGAAACACGATGTCGGTCCCGTCAATTTCCTTTCCGTCCGCAGGAAAGATCGATTCCACCGGCGCCGCGGGAGGGGTCGAAGTCGAGCGTTCGACCCACTCATGAGTGACCCGCACCTGCCGGTCACCGGGTGATTGGTCGGTATACGCGAATGCATTCTTGCCGACGCCCATTCCCGGCAGCGCGAGCGGGGCCATCTGGACGTCGTTGATGATTCCCAGCCGCTTGAGTTTTGCATCCCCGGCAAGCTGGCACTGGAGTTGATACGAGTAGCGAGCGGTCCCGTCCGGCGGGAAGTGCCGGTCGAGGTCGGCGCTGCATTCTTCCCACGACTTGCCATCAAAAGAAATGGCGAATTTTGCGATGCCTTCGATTTCCAGCCGGCCGCCGACGAAGACGTAGGGGGAAGTCATGGTCCAGGTGATGGCGCCGGTCCGGCCCGGTTCGGCCTGCAGCCCGTCGGGCCCCTGCTGGACTCCCTCCACCGTTGTGGCCCCCTTCCGCCAGTTCGGCTTCAAAAAGTCAGGGCGGTATTCCCACATTCCATTGCAGATCCGGTCGGGGAAATCGGGCCGCCGGTTGCCGTGATATTTCACGGGGGTCGCGTGTCCCCATTGCCAGACGATGGCTTCATGCGGGCGCAGGGTCATGTCGAGGGAAGTCTTCACTTCTGAGTTGCGGTCGCCGCTGACCGGTCCGTCGAAAACGTAGATCGAGGATTCCCATTCGTCGCCGGCGCGCTTGTCGGGCTGGAGGATCCCCTGCGTATGCGTGCGTTTGACGAGATCGTGATCGCGGACGATCTCCTGCTCGCCGGCGATCGTCTCGTTGTCGCGCAGCAGATACAGCGAATGCATATCGCCATCGAGGAGATGCCAGCGGTCGTCGTAGAACACCTGGGTGGCGCAGTGCCCCACCAGGCGCGCCGGGGCGACCTTGAACCCCGCCTTCTTCCACTGCCCCGCCAGGCAGATCGAGTCGTTCCCGCAGGTGTTGTGCCCGTAGACATTGAACAGCTTGACCGGGTTTCCCAGTTCGTTGTTGTCGCCGTCGAGGTGAAAGCGATGCTGGGTTTCCTGCCACCAGAGGGACATGGCTTTTTCCCTGTCGGTCATCCCCGGCTCGACGGCGCGAGCGACGATGGCGTCGAGATTGCGAAAATCGTTCTGGCCGTTGGAGAGCCAGGGATTGACCACATCGGTTTCCCCGACGTTCTCCAGACGCACGCGCCGGTTGGACTCCCAGGTCTGTTGAAAGGGCTGCCAGACTCCCTGCGGCGACCGGCAGTTGCGCCCGTCCATCGTCCCGCCTTGAAGCACTGCGTATTCCACACGCCCGGCGGTGATTTCCTGACTGTGTTTTCGGGCCACGTCGGTCGGGTGCCGGTCGGCATTCCAAGGCGCGAGTCCCTCATCGACCGCTGTCAGGATTGCCAGAATGCACAGCGTCGTTTTCATCAGCGTCTCCTCTCCCGGGGGTATCGTCGTGACGTCGGGTGCTGTCGGGTAAGTTCGGGTGGAGGGTGTCCCAGCGAGGGCGTTGCATCCATGTCGTCAGTCTAACGCGAGCGTGCAGGAGGGTGAAACCCTGTCACGTCACGAACCAGGAAAATCCATCTTGCCGGCGCGACCGTGCCGCGGTACTCTCCCCGGCGGGATTTGAGCGCGGCGACAGACCGCAATTCATCACGGAGGAAATACTTCTCGATGCTCACTCGATTTCGGTTTGCTGCCTGTGTCCTGCTGATTGCGGCTGTATTGTCTCCACGCTCCGCCGAAGCGCAAGGCGAGGCCTGGGTCGGCCGCGAGTTCATGCCCCGGCCAAACTGCACGCCGAAGGTCGGAAAACAGCCGATTTCCTGGGAGCAACTCGCGCTGCCCCTCAAAGTCCAGAAGGCCGAGGGAGACTGGCTCTGGGTGGGAAAGGCGTGGGTCGGTAAGCAGGAGGTCGTTCCTCTCACTGCCCCGATCGAAGAGTTCAGCATTGCCCGCCACGGCGACTGGCCGCTCGTGCCGGTGACGATCGGCGGACGCGAATACCAGTTTCTGGTCGATACGGGTTCGACAGTTTGCGTGGTCGATCGGTCCCTGCAATCTGCCCTCTCGAAAACCGGGACTACCTCTCGCGTGAACGGCAAGACCGACATGACCGTCTACCAGTTGCAGTCGGCGTTCGTCGGGAAGAGCCGGATGCCGGTGACCGGTCCGGCGGTCTCGATTGATCTGCGGCCGTTCCGGGAGATGTCGGGGCACGACGTCCGCGGGATTCTCGGCATGAGCTTCCTCAAGGGTCGAGTCGTCATGTTCGATTTTGACGCTGGTAAGGTGGCGTTTTATCGATCGTTCCCGACCGACGTCGGCAACGCCGTCATGCTCGCCTACAACGAGACGGGAATCCCCTTTCTCAACCTCGATGTCGCCGGCAGAAGAACGGTGACGTTCCGGCTGGACACGGGTTTCGTTGGCGGGACCGCCGGCAATCTCGAAACCAACACGATCGCCGAATTGACCTGGGACGGTTCACTCAAACAGACGGGACGGCGCACCGGCCTGACCTGGATTCACGGCGATGAACCGTCCCGCGAGGTGCAGCTCACGCAGATGCGCCTGGGAACGTATGAACACAGAGAGCTCCCCTTCATCGAGGGAAAATTCAATCTGCTCGGTCTCGGCTATCTGTCGCGGTACTTCGTCGTCTTTGACTTTCAGAACGACCGGCTCATTCTGAAACGGGGACTACGCTTCGACAAGCCGATCCGGAGGAATATGCTGGGGGGCAAGATCGTGCGCCGCGGCGGAGACACTCTCGTGAGCGGGATTACGCCGGCGACCCCCGCGCATGAGGGGGGCTTGCGCGAGGGGGAGCGGATCCTCTCGATCGATGGACGAGACTCGAGCGAACTGAGCCTGTTTGAAATGCGCAGCCTGTTCAGCGAGCCGGGGCGCCGGTTCAACCTGGTCGTGCAGGGTGCCGACGAACCGCGCGAGGTGAGCGTTCTGCTTTCCGACTGGGGAAAACCTCAGGCAGCCGGCAAGGCAATTGGCAAGGTGCGCCAGTAGCCTTGCGGCACAGCGAAAGGGCGTTGGATGGCGACGCTGATTGAAATTCTCAGCGATCCCGATGCCGGTTGGACGCGACGACCGCCCGCTTCGGAAGCCGCGATCCAAACGCTTATCGCGGATTGCGACTTTGCATTGCCCCCTGACTATCTGACATTCCTTCGCTACAGCAACGGCGGCGAAGGCATACTTTGCATCGATCCCGGGTGGTTCAGGATCTGTCCCGCCGAAGAAGTTATCGAATACAACCGCGGGTATTGCGTTGAAAAGTACTTACCCGGCTATTTTGCGATCGGCAGTAATGGCGGGGATGAGATGCTGGCAATCCGCATGCGAGATGGATCGCCGTTCCCGGTCTACATGGTGCCATTCTGCCCGATGTCAGAAGGCGACAGTCTCGAAGTAGCCCACGACTTCGCCATGTTTCTAATGGCTATCGGGCGCGAATGAGTCGACCCTGCCGACAACCTGCGGCACTCTGATGGTGCGCATTCTTCTTGCCATCGTAGTCGTGTTGTGCATCAAAAGTCTGCCGTGAAAAATGGTGTTTAACCCGGAGCCGTACGCGAAGGTAGTACTCGAGTCGCGACCTCGCCTGCGCCGCCGGCTCCGGATTAAACGGTTCAGTTCGTTCGGTGTCCCGTCATGGTGAGAGCGCCTGGTGTCGTGCCAATCACGCCGAACCTGAACGCCAGCGGTTTCCGCTGGCAGCCTCGGAGAGCTCCTGAACCAGCTCACGAAGCCGCAGAAGTATGCGCGCGCCGCCGGGGGGAAGCTGACCGAAACCTCGAATTGAGCCCGCAGGGAACGAGAAAAATCCCTCTGGGGCGCTGCCATCCGCACGACGCGCCGGCTCTCGCCAGCCGGCAAAAATTCACCAGACGGCCTCAGTCGCCGGAGCGTGCGTCGCTGACAGCATTGTGCCGCCCGGCGGCTGGTGTATGCTGACGCCCAGGCCAATCGCCGGTTTCGCCTGACCGCTACAATCTGCCCGATCCTCATTGCCTGGAGGGAGCCCATGCAGACTGAGAGCCATTCCACATCCGACCAGCGAGCAATCGTCGTGTGCCTGCGGGGGCTATTGGTCGTCGCACTCGTCTTTCTCGTCGGGGCCAGTACCTTTGCCGTTCTGGCATTGCAGAAGCTCGACCGCGTGGTCGCGGTGGTCGACAACGTCAACGCCAAGGTTGATCGCGCGTTCGCAGCGGCAGCTCCGCTGGGAACAAAGGCGGTCGAAAAGGGGGTCGAAGCGCTGGGGGCTGTGGACACCGATGACCTCGGCCGAGCCGCAACCGACGGGGTCAAGGAAATCGGTCGTGCTGCAAAGCAGAGAGCGATTGAGGCGCTCAAGCAGAAACGCGCAGGCGACGGAAATTCCGAATAGTCATACTGCCTGCGCCGGCAGCGCTCCCAGGCGCAGCGACGCCGTGTCCCCGCACCCGGCCTGTTTGGGTCATGGACAACAGTCCAGAGCGCCAAAAACTTGCTTTGCGCCCGTTCAACTGATAGCGTAGCTGGAAGACTTTGGCGCGGGTTGACGAAGACTCATTTCCCTGCCGCATCAGGCTGAATCATGCTGAGCCGGGCCGGATCGCCGAATGCTGTTGGGGATGATCGCCCCATCGCGATCGCCAATCTCTGCGCCGAATTTGTCAACGGCTGGAAGTCGGGGGAACGCCCGCGGATCGAGGTGTTCCTCGAACAGGTTTCGGCTGCGGATCGCCCGATGCTGTTGTCGCGGTTGATCGCGCTCGAAGTCACCTGCCGCCGGGGGCTCGGCGAATCTCCCTCGCCTGCCGAATTCTCGGCGCGGTTTCCCGCGGAGCGCCCGCTGATTGACGCCGTCCTGCTCGAGACCGATCAGACCTCGCAGGTGATTGAGTCGACACGGGATGTCGAGCCGGGAGAGCTACCCGACTCGAATGCCGATTTTGCGTTTGTCGGCGAACAGCCGGCGCTGCTGGCTGGCGGCGAGATGGGTGAAGCGCCGGGCCGCTTTCAGCGAGTTGAGCTCCTGGGGCGCGGTGGATTCGGCGAAGTGTGGCGGGCGCGCGACAGCCGCCTGGGACGCGAAGTGGCGCTGAAAGTTCCGCGTCCCGACAAAAGCTTTCCACCCGAAATCCACCGCAAATTTCTGGCTGAAGCCCGCAAGGTCGCCGCGCTCGACAGCATCCCCGGCATCGTCCGCGTGTTCGACGTCGGGGCGACGGCGGCAGGTTTCTGCATCGTCATGCAACTGATCGACGGAGAGAGTCTGGCGGCGCGGCTGGACGATCCGAAGCGTCCGCGGCTGACGCATCGCGAGTCGGCGCAGTTGATTGCCGAAATTGCCACCGCTCTCGACGAAGTTCATCGGCACCGCGACAGCATCACCCATCGCGACCTGAAGCCGGGGAATATCCTGCTCGACAAAAAGGGACGGCCGCACATCACCGATTTCGGCCTGGCCGTTTCCGAGATGGAACAACTTGGCGAAGGACGGGCGCAGCAGGGTACGAAGGCCTACCTCTCGCCCGAGCAGGCGCGATTCGAGAGCAACCTGGTCGATGGCCGTAGCGACATCTTCAGCCTGGGTGTCGTTTTCTACGAACTCCTGACCGGAGTGCGGCCGTTCGCCGGCAGGACGACCGAGGAATGCGTCAAGGCGATCCTGGAGAGCGAGCCGCGCCCGCTGCGAGCCCGTGATGCGACGATTCCACGAGAACTCGAACGGATCTGCCTCAAGTGCCTCGAAAAGCGCATGTCCGCCCGTTACCTGACCGCGGGAGACCTGGCCGACGAATTGAAGGCTTGGCTGAATTCGTCCGGAACGGGGCTCGCCGAGCACTCGTCAACTAGCGTGGCCTATCAGCCTGTGCCCGCACGACGGCAGAGTCGTCGCGTCGTGACCGGCCTGGCTGCCACGGTTTTCCTGGCGACGTTGGCGCTTCTGGCCTACCGCGCCCTTGAACCGCCCAGTCGCACCGAACGGGAATTCATCAAGGTCTTCGGCCAGCGCCCGAGAACGATGTCGTGGGAAGGGAAGCGGGGCCGTGGAGCGCCCAAATTTGTCGATGAGTCGAACCTGAGTGCCTTGGAGATTACGTCGGAAACGGTCTGGCTGGTCGAACTGTGCGAAATGCCGGCGGGAGACTTTGAGTTTTCGATCGAATTGCGGCAGCCGAGCGGACCGGGACGCGTCGGAATCTTTCTGGGAAAGCACCTCGAAGAACAAGGTGCGAGGCATTTGCTGTGCGACACGTTCCAATTGATCCGGCTGCACTACCGGCCGGCTATTCCCGATTTGTCTCCCGCGCAGTTTCGGATCGAACGCCAGAAAGCATACATCGACTCGCCGAACAGCTCTTCGCAGTCATTCGCGGCCGCGGAACTCGGTACGCAGCCGATCGATCCGCCGTGGGAGACGGCGAAACCGCGATTGGAAATCACTGTTCGCAATCGTCGGCTGACGCGGGTGGTCTGGAATGGCCGGGAGATTTCCGAACTGGTCGCCGACGTGTGGGAAAAAAAGCTGACCCCCGAAGACTACAAGGGGCCGCTGGGGATTTACGTTGAGAGTACTTCGGTCTGGTGCAGTAAACCTGAATTGAAACTTCTACCTGGAGAGGGCAACTAATGGCCGGACATAGTATTAAGTCGCCAGATGACGGGGATGTGGTCCCGGCGATCAATCACCCGGACGACACAGGAGATGTCTATTACATCGAGGCTGATGGTAAGCCCGATAATGCGACCATGTTTACCCAGATCATTGCGGTTTACGGGAAAGTCTTTCCGACCAAAGCGTCAGTTCCGAAAATCACTGAACAAGATAAGATCCTGCAAATGATCCACGAGATACCACTTCACAATGGGTGTCGGCGCGGAAGGGCCTTTCAAGAAAACAGCATCTGGAAATATGAGTTTCGCGATGGAACTCCGTATTTCAATTCCCTTCCGGTTCCGAACATCGATTCGAACGATAATTACCTTCAGGTGTACGTCTTGTTCAGGGGGGGCGTGGATTACATTCCCGCCACGGTCGTGCCTCACCCCGCTCCGCCCAAATATGACCCGATTCAGTTCAAACCGACGTCGTAGTCGCAAGCTGCCTGCGAGGCGTTCGTGACTGACAGTTATCGATTGATACGGGATTCCACTTCACATCTCAATCCGGGACCTCTTCCAGGAACAGAATATGAGTAAAGGCGACGATAAAAAACTTGAGGAAGAACTCAATGACCTTTTTCATGCGTTCACCAAGGGGGAAGGCCGCCGTGTTCTGAAGCTTTTGAAAGCGGTGTTCCGGCGATTGTTGACCGATCCGCGCGTCGTCTCGATCTCGCACGAGATCTGTGACCCGCCTCCCCCTGCCACGACCGGACTTCCAATCAAAACGGTCACCATTGTGAACGGCACCGGGTATATCGAATTGATCGGCGCCAACGACACCCAGCCGACCAAGCCGTTGGACAAGGTACTGGCCCGGATTTTTCGCGTCACCGATCCGATTACGGCGCCGGACCCCGACGTGAATGCAGCTTTGAACGATCCGCGCTATATCCTCGGAACTCCGGATCTCTATGGAATGTATTACCGGTTTCAAAACAACTTCGGAAACATGATTCCCGGCGCGCAGGCCGGTGGCAACGACGACAACATCGTCATGACCTGGGCGCGAGCTTCCGACGACACTGACTGGACCCCGGCCCTCTGCTATCGCCAGTTCATCGGTTCGGTCGCCGGTGGAGGATATGGTTCGGCGGGTTACGGAACTACTTCCTCTTCGGGCAGCGGTTCTTCCGGCAGCGGATCCTCCAGCGGCGGTCCCTAGCCGTAACGCTGGATCTCGATTCGGCGAGCTTGCCGATTTGTAACGCGCGGCGTCTTGTTGTCGGTGCTCGAGCGCGCGTATGCTTCTGGCGCGGGAGACACGCGGGCGACTGTGGCACGACGTGTGGTGTGACGGCGAGACAATTGGTGTTCTCCGGCATGCCGCCGAGCGGTTTGTCTCTCGGGGTCCCAGGCCCCATCGAGATGGGGAGGAGTGAGTCTGATGTTGCGTCGACGAGTGAGTTTGGGGTTGGCCATCGGTTGTGCGGCGCTGGGCGCCGCGTTCTGGGTGAGTCCCGCGCCGGCATCCGCGGCTGATGCCCGTCTGACGGTCACGCCGGCCGTTTATCGTCCCGCAGTCGCCGGTAATTCCGGCCCCGCGATTCAACTGGTCCACCACGGGCATCACGGAGGAGGCTACGGCCATCACGGTTATGGCCACGGTGGTGGCGGATACCGCGGTTACGGCTACGGTTATGGCTACGCGCGTCCCTACTACGGTGGGTATGCACGTCCGGCGTACGGCGCCTACTACGGAGGGTACGGTGCGTATGGTGGCTACGGCGGATACGCCAACTACGGCGGCTACCGCGGTTGCTGGTGATCGGCCGTCTCCAGCGTGATCTCGGATCTTTAAACAGCGCGCGGCACGGGCGGTTTCTCCGCCCGTGCCTTTTTTGTCGGGCTATTCCAGCCGGTCGAGGAGGTTTTTGATCCAGGGAGGCTGCCAGGGGGTGTTGTGCGGGACGGACGCTGAGAAGACCGAAATCGCCAATAGCAGGGCGCTCGTGATCCGCACCCACCGGCGGTCTCCCCAGGCGTCGAGTGCCGGAACCAGCGCCAGGAGCCAGAGGGGAATCAGCCAGAACGCCCAGCGCAGGCCGCTCGTGTTACCGCCGTAGTTGTAACTCTGCGTCCGCCCCAGGTAGAACGCCAGGACGCAAACCGTAAGCACGAGACTGAGCCAGCCGACGATCCGCAGGGCAGACGGTTTCCCGAGTCGGCACCAGCCGGCGATCGTCAGCAGGAAAATCGGCGAGAGCGAAAAAATCCCATGATGCCCGAACGTGCAGTGAAACAGATACTTGAGCGGCGATGATTCCCCCACGTCCTGTGGCGACGGATTCATCCAGTAGCTCGGCTTGCCTTGATAGACGTACTTGTAAAACGTGTCGTTGGGGGCGCCGAAGTTGGCGTAGAAGGGGAGCAGGCTCTCGGTGCAGAGCCAGTTCGTGTAGAAGAAAAATGCCAGCGGCACGAGCGCCGCCGGGATGAACCAGCACACAACCTGACGCGGCGACTGGCGGACGAGGATCAGAAACAGGAACACTCCCAGCAGGGCCGCCGGAATTTCACTGCAGGCAGCAAATGCGCCCCAGAACCCGGCCAGCGCAAAGAGCCAGCCGTCGCGCCGGCCATCGTTCACGATCCGCAACAGGGGATACAATGCGAAGACGACGGCGCAAGCGGCGATCGTGTGGTTATTGAAAGTCGTCAGGAAGGTCGTCAGAAACGTCCCGCCCGCGGCGGCGACGACCAGAAATATCCGGCTCCAGTCGGTGGCGGCATAACGTTCGCCAATCGCTGCCAGGAGGCCCAGTGCCACGATCCACGGCAGCCAGTTGATGATCACGAGGATGGCATGGACAGTCTCGTGAGTCTGTCCGAGCAGATCGAGGCCGCAGGTCCGTTTGACGGCCCAGTAGATGCCGGCGACGATCGTCGAAAGAAATGGGGGCTTCGACGAATAGAAGTGATCCTTGAAGCGTCCCTTGTCGATCGTATTCCAGCCCGGTTCCTCGATGATCTCGTCGATCTGATATGTCCCGCGCTCGACGAGCGACCAGACGGTGCACCAGCGCGACCGGTCGTTGGCGCCGTACATCGGCAAATGCGGCGGGACTCGCTTGGGCCACGGCTTGGCGGGGCTGTACAGCACCGTCGCCGTCAGGATATTCGCCAGTGCACTCCCGGCCGCGACGGCGATCACCAGAAAATAGGTAAACCGCCGGAGCGATTTCGCGTCGTGTGTGGCAGTCTCGGGTAAGGCCGAATCAGGCATGGGTGGTCAGCGGGCGACGAACGAAAGTATGGGAATAGCCAGAAAGGAAACGAAAGCCACAACAGAACCGCGGATGACGCAGATCGACGCGGATGGGCCAGTTGATCCAGTTTCTGATTGATCCGCGCGTATCCGCGTCATCCGCGGCCAATTCTCTTTCTGTTCCGGCGACAAGTCGGGATGTCTCCCTCCGATCCTGCCTCATCGCTTCAATCCAGCAACTCGCGCAAATGATAGTGAAATGGTCCGAGTTTGCCGCCATAGTTGCCGGCGGTGATTCGAATGACGCCCGGCGTGCCGCACGCGGCGTGCAGGCCAGCCCGCATCGCCTCGCGAACCGCATCTTGTGTCAATCCGTCGATCACGATTTCGTACACTGCCCCGACGTCGGGGGTGAGTTCGGATTTGACCTGGGCTCGCAGCGTCGGGCAGTAGGCATCGTTTGTGCTGGCCTTGAGTTTCTTATAGCGCGAGCCGACCTTGCTGCCGGAGCGAACGATCCCCCCGGGAAAGGGCATGATCACGTCGGGGACCTGGCGAATGGCCGATGCGGCATGTTCGGCTGCCGAGAGGGCGGCGGCCTGATCGGCCCCGCAGATGAGCAGGTTGCCACCGGCGACTCCTTTGACTGTCCCGAACCGGTCCTCGCAGATAAATTCGCCATCCATCACCGGAATCCGCCACAGGCGCCGGCCCGCGAGCCGCTTCGACGACTGATGCGTGTCGCCGAAGAACCGGAGCTGACCGCCGACTGAGACCTGCTTGTCTTTCGACGCGCCTTCGATGCCGTTGTAACAGGCGGTGGTCGGGCAAGTGAGGATGCTCTGCCCCACCCGGCCGGCGAGCGCCTTCCCCAGCGCGTCGCGACTGAAGGCAAAGACCAGGACGGCCACTCCCGGACGGCCGTCGGGAGTCCCTGACTCAGGCAGTTCGCGCTCGATCGACGCCTCGACGTCGCAGGCGATCACGCTCGTAGCGTTCCCGGTCATCACTGTGGCGGCGATTCGCGCCCACTCCGGTGTGATGGCGGTGACGACCACGCGCGTCCCCGTGATGGGAAACGCTTCGGCAAACGTGTCGACGACCTCGACGCCGTTCCGCTGCAATTTGGCGGTCGTGGTGCTCACGCGGTGCTACTTCGCCTCCCCGGCATCGGCTTTGGCTTTTTCTTCCTGAGCCTTCGATAGTTCCGGATTCGGAGTGGCATCACCTGGTTCCTGGCCCAGGACCCACTTGATCCCTCCAACCAGCGATTCGAGATACAGCTTGTTGGTCCAGGTTTCGGTGTTGTGGCCGAGATTAGTGTAAAAGATCCGGCCGTCCCCCCAGTTCTTGACCCACGAAATCGGTACATGGTACGGCTTCTTGAGGCCGCACTTGGCCATGTTCAGGCTCATGAGGACGTGCACTTTTTCCGGCTGCCAGTGCTGGTACTGATAGATTTCGTCCTTGATCGTGAATTCGTCCCCCCACATGCGGCTGGCGGGGTGCTTCGTGTCGTGGACAGAAATTGTAATGGTGTCGCCGGCGTTCCACGGATGTCCGTTGAAGGTGCCGCCGATCATGTCCCAATACGGTTCGTAACCGCCGTAAGTGTCGGTCGACGAATGGGTGGCGACAAAGCCGTGACCCTTCTGCTTGAGCCACGTGTTGATGAAGTACTCCATATTCTTCGGGGGGATTTCCAGATCGGGCCCCTGCGTGTAGAAGAAGACGATGTCGTAGTTGGCCAGGTTCTCGGGGGTAAAATCCTTGACCGGGTCCTGGGTGCAATCGACGGTAAAGAGGCCCGTCGTCTGTCCGAGCTGCGTGACGGCGACTTCAGAAGGAGCCAGCGACTCCTTGTCGCGTTTCACCGGATTGTGCGTAAAGGTCTTCGAGGTGGTGACCATCAGGATCCGCGCCTTTGTCGCCGGTTTTTCGTCGGCCCGCGTGTCTGGCCGGTCGATCACCAGAGCGGCCATCGCAGCCGCTGCCACAGCCAGAACTGCGAACGAACCAGTGGACAGAATCTTATTGCTCATCAGGATGTTCCTTTGTCGACAAAAACTGCGGGCGACAAATATCGCGGATTCGACCCTGTATCCAATTCCCGCAACCGGCGAACGAATCGGCAGCACGGGAAGGATTCGTCGCGGGTTCATGATAAGCAGGCGTTCCGTTTTCCGCCACCGGCACCGGGGCAATAGCCGCATTGGGAATGAACCACAGCCCGTCACAGACATCCAGGACGAGCGAAGATCCGCGGATGACGCCGATCAGCGCGGATGGGCAGCTTCGTAGCGATTCTCAGATCTGGCATAGCGAAGAGGCGGCCGCCGCAGGATCGCACTGGCGAGGGGTGCAGGGTGCCGATAAACTCGTAGTAAGCCACTGCTTGCGGGCCAAGATCACTCCCAGACTCTCAGGGATCTAGCAGATGCTGCCGGACGATGTGGAACCAGTGTTTGAGGAACCGGATTCGTTCGCGCCGCCGGAGGGGGCCGCGCGAGGAGTCGTCCCGGCGTGGACACATGATCCCCACCTGTTGAATCTGGAATTCGACGGGACGCAGATTCACATCAGCTTCCAATCTCGTGAAATCCCAGACGAATCGCGTGTCGCGGCCTTTCGTGTGCAGCTCCAGAAGTTTTGTGCTGATGCGGAGTGCAAACGCATCAAATTTGACCTGGCCGGGATCAAGATTCTCCCCAGTCGGATGCTGGGTTTTCTGGTGACGCTCAAGAACGAAGGCAACGAAGTCGAGCTGGTGAATGTCTGCCCGATGGTGCAGGACATTCTGCGCCTGACCAAGCTGGCGTCGATGTTCAAGATGTGAACCGCGCATACGAATTCGGAATGCGGAGTTCGGAATGGCGACGGAAGACGTGGGAGCGGGCGGGAGCTGCCAATTCCAATTTACTTTTTAGGCTTCGAACTCGGCTTCTCCACTCCGACAAACTTCACCACGGCCTTCGGGATTTCCGCTGCCTCGTAGCTCTCGATTCGGTAGACGTAGGGAGTCTTGGGGCTTTTTTTGTCGTCGGAGAGTAACACGAGCAATTCCATTCCAACGCCAATTTCCGAGGCATAGGAAATCGCGTCGAACGCGTATTGCTTTCGGTCGTCACCCAGGCTGTTGTAGTTGGCTTCCAGGTCAATTTCCGCAGTCCCCTCCAGAGGACCGCCCTGGAACTCAACTGTCGCTCGCTTCGCAACCACAATGCACCCCAGGCGGCCCTGGAAGAAACCGGAATTTGAATCGACCCTTAACCGATGCCGGGGACCGGAAAGCTCTTGCAGAACTCGCGGATCTCGCCGCGGACGCGTCCCAGAACAGCTTCGTCCTCGGGGGCTCGCAGCACCTGGAGAATCCAGTCGCCGACCCGCTTCATTTCGGCTTCTTTCATGCCGCGTGTCGTCAGCGCCGGCGTCCCAATGCGGATGCCGCTCGGGTCGAGCGCCTTGCGCTTGTCGAACGGAATCATGTTTTTATTGACGGTAATGCCGGCCCGGTCGAGCGCTTTTTCGGCGATGCCGCCGGTCAGGCCGATCGCCGTGACGTCGGCCAGCATCAGGTGGTTGTCGGTCCCGCCGCTGGCCAGCTTAATCCCGCCGGAAAGCAGCGTCTCGGCAAGCGTCCTGGCGTTGGCGACAATCTGCCGCGCGTAGGCTTTGAATGACGGCTGCAGGGCCTCCTGAAAGCAGACCGCCTTGCCAGCGATGATGTGAACCAGCGGCCCTCCCTGCATTCCCGGGAAGACCGTCTTGTCGATCGCCTTGGCGTTCGCTTCGCGAGTGAGAATGAAACCCGAACGCGGACCGCGCAGCGTCTTGTGCGAGGTGCTGGTCACGAAATCGGCGACAGGCACCGGGCTATTATGGATCACGGCGGCAACCAGACCGGCATAGTG
>Ga0137463_1000179_pt1 | contig 24459 bp, 37 predicted proteins | sample EasRivERMGT800_2_FD_102333 | JGI IMG/M metagenome (GOLD analysis project Ga0137463, IMG submission 102333) | Soil microbial communities from meander-bound floodplain in the East River, Colorado, USA - East River MetaG ERMGT800_2 | ecosystem: Environmental > Terrestrial > Soil > Floodplain ...
AGCGTCCCGGCGTCCTTCACCCCGCTATTGACGCTCGTGGCCGTCCCGGCGAGCTGCGCCACGTTGGTGGAGGCGTTGGCCGGTGGCGTGGTTGTGACCGTGCCGCTCACCGGCACAGGGGTCGCCCGGAGCTGGGTGTCGGTCAGCGGGGCGATCTCGGCCCCGGCCTGGTTCCGTAAGTTGACGTGCAGCCCCGAGAGCGGCGTCATCCGGAGCGAGGCGGCGCTGTTCTCGGTCACCGTCCGAGTCCCGGTGTCATCCACGGTCGCCGCGGCAATGCCAACCGAGGTCGTCCCGAACGTGAACGCGGCATTGTCGCTGAAGGCCGCGGCGCCACCGCAACCGGCATCACACTGAATATGGAGATTCGAGCCGGTCGGCTGCACGACGGTGAAGTTGCCGGTTCCAGCGTTGGCGGTCACGGTCCCGGATACGGGTTGTGTCGCCTGCCAGAAGGTGCCTGACACGGGCTGTGTGGCCTGCCAGAACGTCCCGGACACCGGGAGCGCGGTCGCCCTGATCTGCGTGTCCGTGAGCGGTCCGGATACCGGCTGAGTGGCCTGCCAGAAGGTGCCGCTGACCGGCTGCGTGGCTTGCCAGAACGTGCCACTCACAGGTTGTGTCGCCTGGAAAAAGGTGCCCGTGACTGGCGTGGACGGCATCGACGCAATCGAGACAGGTTGGGTCGCCTGAAAAAACGTCCCGCTGACCGGCTGTGTCGCCTGCCAGAACGTCCCGGTGACGGCCAGGGACGCATTCTTGACGTTCACGAAGGCGCCATTCGTCGCATCGCCCTTCCAGCGGTCCCAGGTCGTCCCGTTGAAGAGCATCCCGAAGCTGGCGGTCTGCGGAATGGTGGGATTCGCGGTCGCATCCGACATCGCAACCGCGGCCGCCGTGCCGCAGCCCGAGTCGCAGATGATGTGTTGCGGGGCGAGGAAGTTGACCGCCCACGGGTCCATGCCGCTCGCGCCCTGATCGACCATACCGATCGTGACGTTGCCGCCCGCGCCCGCGCACGACTCAAAGGCGGTGCCGTCGATCGTGACGCACCGCACGGCAACCGCCGCGCCGGTGGCGGTATTGGTGACTTCCACCACCTGTGCCGACACGCGCCCTGCCGAGGCGAGCAGCACGCCGATGAGTAATAGGCGTCGAATCATCTGCCGGCGTGTTCTCCCACAAGCTGCGCGGTGACCGCGTCAGGCGCCGTGGCTCCCCACTTCACGCCGTCCATCGTGACCCCGCCAAGCGGCACGAGTTGCGTCATGCGCGCCTGGAGGGGGTAGTCCTTCAACCGATAGCCGCCCGTGCGATCCGTGACCGTCACGTATTGCGTGACGAGCGTGAGATTACAGAGCAGGAGATTCCGGGCCCGGATCACGTTCCTGGTCATTTCCTCCACGACGGCCGCCAGCGTCACGATCCCGCTGTCGTAATTGCCGTCGCCGAGGGTAATGGCCACACGTTAGGCCGGCTGTCGGGCTACGACGGTGCGGACCTTCTCGGTCGTGGTCTGCAACGCGTCAAGGAGGGGTTGCGCCTTGGCGCAGGCGTCCGCGTGTCGCAGTCGCGCGACCCGAAGCGCCTCGTCGGCCTTCGCGAGCTCGGCGTCATAGGCGCTCGCCGCGGCGGTTCGAGCGGCCTCACACGCGCTCTGGGCGTGCGCGAGGCGTTTCTCCGCTGCGGCGATCACCGTGCTCCGGCGTTGGCTGGCCGCGCGCTGAACGTCGCGTTGGGCCTTCGCCTTCGCCGCCACGTCAGCCTCCGCGCGATCGACGGCCGCGACGGCCGGCCCGAGCTGCCCGATCACGTCGCCGAGTTTCGGCGGCGCGTCAGCCCGTGCCGCCGCCTTAGACGTCGTCGGGCGAGTCGACCCACTTCGGGCCAAGGGCAGCCTCCTCTTCCTCGTTGTAGACGCGCGTCACCTCCCATCCGTGCGGATGGCGATCAGAGATGGGCGCCTTGCGATACTTCGCCCGCGGCCAGTTCGGGTCGTGCACGCCTTCCCCGGCCTGCGTCATGGACACCTGTCGGCCGAGCGACACGGGCGCCGGCTTCAGGCGGTTCCCCACGCCCGACGCCTGCCGCATCTGCGCGCGAGAGCGGACCGGCACCACGCCCGATCGCGCCTTCCCCGCTGGCGCCGCTGGCGGTGGAGACGCAGCCGGCGTCAGCGACTCGTGATCCTTATCGCCGTCCCACCGGACCGCGGTGTTGTCCTCCGGCAGCGGAGGCGCGGGTTGCCGTGGCCGATGGAGTTTCCTCGGCAGGGGAACCATCGGCAGCGCCGGGTTGGGCGCAGTGTGCTTCGCGACGTGCTTCGCGGCTTTCTTCTTGGCCATGATGTGCAGTCCTTTCTCGACTACTGAACCTTGATCACCGCGAAGTTGATGATGATGGCGCCGGTTTCGGCCGTGCCCGCCGCCACGTTGTTGTCCGACACCCGGAGGGTGAATGAGCCGGCGGTGACGGTCGACACCGTCACGTCGGTGTTGCCGCTGTTACTGCCCGACCGGATGGAGGCTACGACGGTGTCGCCAATCGCCACCGACGCATCCGTGACGACGAAGGCCGCCGCCGCTTCCGCGGCCAGTGAGGTCGTGTCGGTCGTGATCGCGCCCGTGAGTCCCTGGCACGTCACGCCGGTGGCCCGGCTCGTGATTTGCGTCACGGCACACGACCGCTGGCCCAGCCCCATATACGGGCCGGCCGTCCAGACGCCGTTGTAGCAGTAGAACGCCTTGCCGTTCTGCACATTCAGCACGGGATGGAACGCGGCGTTCTGGAGCGGGTCCGGTGGCGCCACCGAGCAGAGCCCCGCCTTGTCGTCGCGCGACATCTGCTGGTCGTTCGGCACGAAATAGACGATCGCGCCGCTCCGGTGGCCCGTGGCCGGGAGTCCGGGCGCGCGTCCACGCTGCACAGTGAGCGTGGTGCCGTTGATGGCGATGATCTTCATCACCTCGCGGTCCACGACCATCCAGCGTTCGTTGACGTTCGTCGACGCGGTAAAGCCGGTCGCGGACGTGATCGCCACCGTGGTGGCGGCGGCGTTGGCGACGGCCGCCGAGGTCGTCGTCGCGGTCAAAGCGGTCTGCGCGTGCAGGAGCGTCGGGAAGCCGAGCAGCACCAGCAGCAACAGCCCGCGGAGGAGTTTCGGCAGTCTGTTCATGGTCCTCACATCTCCGTTGATGGTTGTGGTTGTCATTGCTGATTACATGCAGACGCGGCAGGCGAGTTCCTGCCGAATCGCGCCCCAGCCGTGCGCCGTGTCGAGTCGCGCCGGGCTGACGTCGTTGATGATGTCGTGATCCTTGAGCATCCGGATCGAGACCCCGAGCTTCGCGTTCGAGATGCGCTCAGCGATCCAGAGTCCGCGGGGGAGCACGAGGTCCGCCATCACGCAGGCATACGCTTCCTTGTGATAGACGAGCCCCTGGCGCATCGAGATGTTGGCATACGCCGAGGCGTGGCCGAACGTCAGGATGGCGTCGTTGACCGCCGGCACTTCGTCCACCGTGGCGAACGCGCCCGCGGGGATGAACGCCGGGGCCACGGTGATCGTGCCGGTGCCCGCGCCGTCACTCGGCGTGTCACCCACAACCACGTAGTCCTTGTTGCGGTTCGTGGACTGGTGTGTGAGCGGATTGATGTCCTGCGCCGAGGCGAAGGCAATCGAGTCGCCGTCACGCCAATACTGCGCAACGCTGGCGGTGGCGCCGGTGAAGGTGACCTGGTTCGCGCCGGGCGCCGGGGCCGCGGCGACGAGCGGCGTCGTGCCGAGCGCGCCGACCTTGTGCGTGGCGATATTCTCGTCCTCATACCACGCCTCGATGCCGAGCGCCGGCCCGCCGAACCGCCCTTTGCGGAAGTTCGCCGAGATCTGCGCGGACGGGTTGAAGAGCGCGAAGTTAGCCGAGGCCAGCTTCGTATGACCGTCCGCCGTCAGCACGGCGTTATACGGCCGCGGGACCGCCGCCTCGACGAGCTTGACCTTCGCCAAGCCGTAGACGTCATTCGCCGTCGCGCCGTTCGGCACCACGCCCGGCGTCCCGACGCACTTCGCGGTCTGCTTATACATGCGCGCCAGGCCGGTGTAGTCGATGTTGTTCACTAACTGATCGACCGCCGAGTTCCCGTAGCGCTCCATGTAGTCGTCGACAAACATCGTCGCCGCCCAAGAGTCATACTCGAACCCGATGTTGCTCTGGTCGGTGATCTGGAGCTGCACGGTCTGGTCGGTCAGCGGCGTCGGGTTCATCACCGCGCCGATGGTGACCTCGTAGCGCTGGGGCAGGCGGAGCGTGACGGTGTCACCCATCTTGACGCCCTTCTGCTTGTATTCGTCGTCGTAGTCGCGCATCACCGTGCCGGTGAAGACGCAATTGTTCGTCAGGCGGCGCGCCATCTTGCGCATCACCCACTGCGGGGTGGCGAAGGTGTTGCCGAGGAGCAGCCCCGTGCCGTGCAAACCGGCATGGAACAACAGGGTGAGCGCGTGATCGAGTGCGATCCCGATGGCCACGCCAATCAGGGCGAGCACTGTCACGCGGAGGTAGTCACGAAACGTCATGGCTCAGACTCCCGAGCCCGCGCACCAGCGTGTGGAGTGGAGTGCTTTAGACGGCGACGCCGGCGTCTCTGAGACGCTCTTTGCGCTCGCGCTCATCTTCGGCCGCCATCCAGTCGTCAAACGACTGTCCTGGGGCTGCACCACTCCCGCCGGTGTCTGTGCGGGCATCTGGCGATCCTGCCTGTGGCCGGGCAGAGGGTCGCGCTTTGGTGACAGGATGAACGACCGCGCCTGGTCCACTTGGTGCAGGCTGGAGCCGTGTATGGAGGGCGCCGATCGCCTGCATCATGGCGACCGGGTGCATCCGCTTCAACGCCTCGAACTCCTCAGCACCGTCGTCAGTCGCGAAGTGCTCGAGCAGAGGGATGATGGAAGCAGACGGAGTGTGGACGAGCGCATCCCGTAAGGGACGAGTGGGCAGGAGATCTGCGAGCCGCTGCGCGCGATCGAGATCTGCGCCAAGCCAGTAGAGAATTTCACCGCCGGCCTTGTCGCCGGCCATCAGACGTGAGCGGGTGAGGTCATTCAGGAACGGCGTGCGTTCCTCGCCACACGTCTTCGGGTCATACCAAGCCGACGTGAGATCTTTGAGCGCCGCGGCCTTTTCGTTCCAGTCCGCCTTGCTGGTCCGGACGGCGTCGACCGTCTGACCCAGACGCGCGACGGCGGCGGTCTGTTGGGCGCGCTGCTCTTCGGTCGTGAACCGCGATTCGATGCCTTCGGAGAGCTCCTGGCGCATCGCATCCATGCGGCGCTGTTGCCACGCGGCGTGATCGGTGCGCCACTTGCCGGCGGCCTCTTCATACGCCTCGTCGGTGTCGAAGTCGCGATACTTCGGGTGCTCAGGCTCGGCGCCGGGCTCGATCTTCGCCTTGCCGTCCTTCCCCGTGGCGGACGTCGCCGCGGCGGCGGGCTTCACATCGGCCGCGCCCTGCCCGGCTTTCGCGTCACGGACCTGCCGCTGCACGTCCTCAAGCTCGCGTCTCGCCGCCGTCAGTTCGCGGCGGGCGCGATCGGTTTCTGCGGCTGTCGTGTGCTTGGTGTGGGTGAGGGTGTCGACTTCCCTCTTTAGTTCAGTGACACGTTGCGTGAGCGGCTTGTTCGGCTTCTTCCCGCCGGCGGCCGTCGTCGCGGCAGTCTGTTTCCCTTTGTCAGGTGACGCGGCGGGCTTATTGTGAGTTGGCTGCTGCCCTTCGGCCTTCTCGCGCGTATCGCCCGTCGCGTCTCCCTGATCGTTCAGCCCGGCGGTGCTCGCACTGACCTCACCCGTGTCGGCGACCGCGACAGCCTCGTCACCATCGACGTCACCCTCGGCCGCCACGTCCAGACCGGCTGTGGTGTCGCCTGGCGCTGGCGTGAACGCCACCGACGCGGATTCCACCGCGAAGTCGGCATCAGGCTCCTCGCCTCCCCCACCACCGCCAGCCGCATCAGCCGGGGCATAGAACAGTGTGGAGGCGAAGGCGGGCCAGAACTTCATAGATGGTGACTACTCCAAAAGAAAAAGGCGTAGTCCGGCGGCTGGTGCCACTGGTCTACGCCTCGGGTTCAATCCTCGTAAGCGAGACGACTAAGAAATGATGTGTCGGCCGATAATACGCCCGGATCACCCAAACTGCAATAGGCTCAGGTCCGAATAGGCCAACTGAACGTGCCGGGCTGGTCACCCACGTTTCGCGACGTCGCCCAGAACACATCGTTACCGTCAAGGAACACTTGACCGTTGACGGCGCTCTCTGCGGACGGTCCACACACGCGCACGATCAACATCGGGTAGGTATCACCCTCATTCACTTCGTTACCGATGTGCGCCTGTGCGCCAATGGGCCACGCGGTGCCCTTTATCCGCTCGGCGATGCTCTTGCCTGTCGTTCGACGGCGGTTGATCTGTGTGGCGTCATCGGCGCTCAGTCGGTAGTGAACAATGCGACCCATCGACGGAATCTCGCTCATCTGCGTCTCCTTGAAAAGCGTTCTGTTCCTACTCACTCATCCTCATCCGTGTCCAGCTTCTGCTGACGGCCAAACTCCCGCTCCGCCGCTGTGTCGTCGCGCTCGGCTTGGCGGTCGGCGGAGGCTTCGCCGCGTTCGTGCTCGAGCGCGGCGGAGGATTCGTCTCGGACGTGCTGACGGCCGGCGTTGACGTCGGATCGGACGTCCTTCGTGGTCGACGAGACTTCCTTCCGGGCATCGGCCCTGGTCGCTGCGGCCTCCCCGCGGGCATCCGCTCGGAGCGCCGACGCTTCGCCGCGCGCGTCGGCGCTGCGGGACTGGAGTTCCTTGCGCACATCGCCCGCGGTCGCTGAGAGGTCCGCACGCTCCGCCGCTTTGGCCGCCGCGGCGTCGTGGAGCGCCACCGAATGCCGTTCCTGTTCCTTCGCGCCGAGCTCTTTGAGCAGTTGCAGCGTGTAGGCTTCGTTCTCTTTCATGCGCTGGAGGAGCACTTCATGCTGCTGCTCGGACTCCTGCTGCATGGCGGCGATCCGCCCGCGCAAGACCTCGAGCTGCTGGTCGGCGCTGTTGCTGGCGCGCACTTCGAGCATCTTCCCCTGCGCCTTGATCTGCTCGAGCCGACCCTGCACGGCCGCCTTGATCATCGCGATATCTTTCTGGCCGGCCGTCTTCATCGCGTCCGAGTCGAGCATCTTCTGCGCTTCCTGAAGCGCCTGCATCGCCTGCTGGTGCTCGTGCTTGAGGCGCACGAACCGGCCCATCAGCGAGGGCGGAATGTCCTGCATGTCGTCGTCGCCTTCGGGCATCCGGCTCTTGATGCGGTCGGCGATTTCATTGGCCCCGCTGAACCCCATCGAGCGCACCCAGAGATCCGCGTAACTCGGCACGAGCTCCGGCGCGGACTTGGCGAGCGCTTCCATGCCGGCGAGCGCCTCCTCCTGGCGCGCGTTGAAGCTGCGATCGATGGCCGATACCGCCTTGAACTCGCCTTCCGTGAAATCGACAAATTCAACCGGCTTCCCCTGCCACTCCGGCGGCATGTTCTCCTTGGTCGCCTGTTTGTTGCCATGACACGCGGGGCACGCCTGGAGCTGATAGAACTCCATGATGCCGCTGCGCACTTCGCCCGCGCCTTTACAGGTGGGACACGCGACGGGAATGGGCGTGCCTTCATGGTCGAGGATGAACGGCACTTTCAGGAGGATCGCCGTCTCGTCCTCATGGTCCTCACCCGCGATCCGCAGGACGCGCCCCGGCTTGTCGTAGTAGTGCGGGATGGCGTCGAGCAGCACTTTGCCCTCGTAGAGCATCGCAATCGTCGCCATGTTGTCGAGGTAATTGCTCGTTCCGGCGGACCCTTGGCGCTGCAAGGCTTCGATCGCCTTCCCGCTACGGTCGTAGGGGTTCACCGCGCGCATCTGCGGCGCCACAGAGCCCGTGACCGCGTGAAACATCTCGTGCATCATCCGCAGTAGGAGCAGGAGCCCGTTCACCTGGAGCTCGGTTTGTTGCCGCTGCGGCGGCGGCGCGGGCTTCCCCTCGATGTCGACCACCTTGTATTCGAGCCGCATGTAGTTCTTGACGGCCGCGAGATCCCACTCGTCCTCGTGCCCCTCGAACTGCCCTTCGGCGCCGACGTAGGGCGTGCGCGGCATCGTTCCGGCGAGCTCGGTCGCGCTCGAGATGATGACGTTGATCGCCCGCAGTAACTCGACGGCGTTCGCGATGATGCCCTTGAAGCGCCGCTTGCCGCGGATGAAATACTCCTTCCCGATCGTCTCAATGACCGGGATGTATTGCCCGTGCCACGGGTGCTCTTCGAGCACTTGCGTGCCGTCCACGACGTAAATCTGCACCGTCTTGTGATCCACCTCGCGCGTGAGCGCACCTTCGGCCTTCCCCGCAAGGGCCGCGGCGACCGCCGCCGGCATCACCGGCAGGAGCGAGCCTTCGGGCGCTTTGCCGATCCAGCCGTTCCCGAACGTCGGGGAATAGCCGAGCGTGAAGGTCTGGTGCATCACTTTGTAGTAGGTGGCGATGCGGCACCGCTTCTGGTCGGGCTTCTCCTGGCTGGCCGCAAACCAGTTATCGTCGGGCGTCCATCCGCCTTCGGGTTGCACGAGCGGCTTGGTCTTCCAGCGCCGCTTGCGTTCCTTTTCGCTGATCCAGTCGGTGACGAGGCACCAGTCCGCGTCGGAGTTGTCCGCGCGCTGCCGATACGGGTCCCAATACACCGTCGAGTAGTCGAGGATGCGGTTCTCGCGAAGCTCGAGGTCGAAATCCCCATCGTTGGCGTAGAGCGCTTCAATCAGCCAGCCGCCGCGCCCGACCTTGGCGGCGCGCTCGAGGCCCCAGAGCCGCACTTCGAGCGACCCGCTCTCGACCTGAATCGTCCGCACGAGCCCTTTGAGGTATTCCGCGGTCCCTTTCGTCGCTAAGCCGTTGCGTGGCTTGACGGTCAGCGACAGCCGCGCCTGCCGGGCCTCGGAGACGACCTGTTGGATGTTCTGATCGAGCAGGTTGACCGAGATGGTTGGTTTGGCGGGGATGGTGCGGCCGGTCGTGTCGTCCGCTTGCTCGCCTCGGGCGTCACGGGCCATCTGGCCCCACATATCGTCTTCAAATTCGAGTTCGTCCTTCTCGGCCTTGCGCTGGACGTCCTCGTAGGCGATGGCGAAGTCGAGATTGTCGCGGATCTCCTGGAGCAGCTCCTCGGCCCGCGCTTCCTCTGGCGGCTTGGGTGTCTCTTTGAGTTGCCCGCCGGATTCTTCCTGATAGCCTTCGCCGTCCATCTTACGACTCCTGAACTCTCGCCTCGTGCCCACACTTCGGACAGAACCGCTGATCGGGACGGATTATCACATCGCAGCATTCGGTCTTGGCGTCCTGCGGCGTCATGGCTAGCGACGTCCCTTCTTCGGCTTCCTGACGTGTCGTGGGAGCCCTTTCTCAGGGGTGGAGGCGAAGTGCGCCATATCGGCGAGGTTCATCGTCAACACGCTGCGGTTCCGCGCGCTCACTTGGTCAGGGTGGTGCTCGGCGAGTCCCATCAACTTCCGCTGCGCTTTCGAGACGGCGGGCATCACGTCGCTCCTTTACTGTGGACGTGGCGGCGTCTTCTGCCAGTAGGAGCTGAACACATCACGCCCTTTCCGCACACGCGCGGACCCGTGGTAGTGCCGCTCCATCGCTTCCTGGGACCCGGCGATCTCCACCTCCCAGGCGTCCTCGACTTCCTTCTCGAAGGCGGCCTGCGACTGCGGGCTTTCGACGTGCACCGTGTCGAGGAAGGTGAAGGCGTTTTCGTTCGGGTAGCGCGCCCGCCAGGCGTGAACCGCAAAGCCGTAGATGGAGTTCGCGACATGGTCGGCGTCGCCGCGGTTGTTTCCCCAGAACGCGCCCATCTCGTGGAGGAACACGCGCCGGAAGTGCCCTTCGCCGCTCGCCACCGCATACGCGTGGCCGAGTTTGTCGGCGAGCATGTCGACGAGGATCTGACGGATGTTCTGTTTGACGAGGATCGCCACATCCGCGCGCAGGTTGATCAGCGTCTCCGGCGGCGTCACCACGTCTGGTGGAAGGATCATGGGACTCACGCCATCAACTCGGAAGCGTTCGCCGGCTCGCTAGTCTCCGCTGCTTCGTTGTCCGCCGGCGCCTGCTGGCCGCCGAACGCCTGCGTCACGTAGCCGATCACCTCCTGCAACGTCCCGAAGGCGAGCTCTTCGCTCTTGTAGTCGTTCCCTGGGCTCGGCCCGTTTCTGGAGGGTGCCGCCTCTTTGCTGTGCGAGCAGCGGACGATGAATCCGCCGTTGTCGGCCTGCTTGATGGTGACGTCCTGCGTCTTCCAGCCGTCTCCCATGCCCGCCGTCGCTTGCGGCGCTTGGGCCTGGTAGGCCGGGTCCATCATGCGGGAGGCGCTCTGCTCGTCGGCCATCATCGAGCCGCGCATCTGTTGCTGACTGGCCATGTGCTGGAACTCCTCAACGGTGTTGCTGTTACGCGGATGATTCTACGCCTCTTACCGTCTCGGCTAAAACTTTCTGATACGCCGGGCTGCTCGTGTTTGGCTCCGGCAGGGTGTCGTCGAGATAGGCTGCTTCGACGATGACCTGTCCGAACACCTGGCCCTTGCGGAACCGAATCCGGACTTCCCCATAAAACTCCGTGGCGGCCAACCCGATCAGGAACCGAATGAGCCTCCCCATATCAGTGCAGCGCCGGCTGAATCAGGGCCGGACGGGGATTCTCTTTCGCCGCGTCGATGGTCAACTCGTCGGCCTCCTCCGCCTTCATCATCTTGATGTTGACGCGCGGGATGGTCACGAGCGCCGCTGGGCACTTCGTCACCTGGCCGCCGCTCGGCGCCCGGACGTCGGCGAGGATCGCTGAGCTCTCGAGCCACAGGCCGGCCCGCCAGAGCCCCGCGTGGATGCCCTTCGCCTTCACGAGCGCGATCGCGACCTCGCGCCATTCGAAGTGGATGTGATCTTGGATCTTGCCGAACGGGTTAGCCACGCTGCTTCGCCCACTGCGTCACGATTTGTTTGCCGTCTGACCGAATCTCGAAACTCTCCACCATGCTCGGCGAAACCACACCGTCATTCTCACGCACACGCGCCAATAGAATCGCCGGGGACTCGATCAACTCAATGCCCGTGAAGATGTCGCGCATGCGCCGACGCTGTAGGGTCGGTCCGTCTCCGGTCTTGACGCGGTAGAGCCCAATTTCCGCCGTCTGGAGCTCCTCCATCGTCGCGAGCGGAATATCCGCCATCACCATCGTCGCTCCTCCTCTCGGTCGTCCTGGTCATCAAGCACCGGATCGGGCATCTTGCCGGTCTTCACCCACGTCCGATAACACGTCGTGCAGAGATACGCGTTCGCCAGCGTGCGAAAGCGGGCGCCCTCATCGAGCCGGCAGGCGTCACAGTGCTTCTGGTGCTTCTTGGCCACAGTCTTCCGTCATCGCCTCCGGAGCCCTTGCCGGGCGTGTGAGATGGTGCCGCCGTTCCCGCCGGCGACGAGCCGTTCATACGCGCCTGCATCGTAGGCGCTGCCTTGTGGGCGCGCGACGACGCCGAGTATATCGGTCGCCACAGCGCCGACCGGGGTGCCGAAGTCGATGGCCTGGCTCCCGATCGCCAGCGTGTAGTCGTGGGCGCCTTGGTTTGTGAACCCACCGCTGCCGGTCGTGACGTTGTTGCTCCCGGTCGCGCTGCACGCATTATCGAAATTTGAACCGACGTTGCTAACGAGAAGATTGTTGGTGACCGTCGGCGCGGTCGCGGATTCGCAGAAGATCCCCTTCCCCGAGTTGTCAACAATGGTGTTGTTGTAAATGCCGAGGCCCGTGCCCGTGATGCCGACATACACACCCGCCGAGATACTCCCCGCCGTGCTGGCGGGCACGCCATAGATAATGTTGTTCGCGATTAGGTTGTTCGTCCCGGCGTTGTAGACCGTAATGCCGGAATGCCGATCGCTTGGAATCGCAGGCGTGGCGCGTAAGTCGCGGATGATGTTCCTGGTGATAACGGTGTTGTTGATCGTGTTCCCGTAGCCGTTGTACAGCTGAATCCCACCAGGGGCGTCGTAGATCGTGTTGCCGTCGAGCGTGTTGTCGGCTGACTGGAGGTAGATGCCCCAATCAGGCAGATCGCCGGCGCTCTCGCCGCAGGCGTGGATGGTGTTATTGAGAATTTGGTTAAAGCCCGTCGTCCCGGCGCCCGCGCTCACGAGCTGGATGCAGGCTCCATCAAATGTCGTCGTGTTGCCGATGATCTCGGAGTTCTGGATACGAATGTGACTCGGTGTCTGGTTAGAGGGCGCGATTGTATAGGCTTCGATCTTGATGGTGTTGACCGTCACCAGCGACCCATCAATGATGAAGCCGTCGATCTCGATATACGCCTGCGTGCCGGCGAAGTTGAAGACGAACTCACCCGACTGCGGGAAGATGCGCACGGTTTCGGACGGATACGCCGCAATGCGATACTTGCCGGTCGTGAAATTAGTCCCCGTGAGCGGCGGATCGAGGATGGCTTCCTGATAGGTTCCACCCCGAACCAGCACCTCGTCTCCCGGTGCGCCAGCGATGAGACAGGCTACGCCAGCATTGATCGTGAGTTTGGGCGTCGTAATCGTCTGCGCCGTCGCGCACGACCTGGCGTTGTCACCGCTTGGTGTGCCGCCAGCGCCTTGGCTGACGTAATAGGTCGCGGCCCATGATGGTGCCGCGATGAGCCACCACGCAAGTGTCAGAATGCCGAGCGGCGTCCTCATCGCCCGGCTCCGAGCAGGACGCCAAGCCCAGGCGCCACACCTCCACCGCCGGTGGCTTCCACAAACAGAATCGCCAACCCATGCGCAGAATCACTCGCACTTGTCGTCCACGGTGGCTTCTCCGCAGAGAACGTCCCAATCTTTCGCTCGAGCATGTAGCCAACCGCGGTGAGTGTATTGTCAGACGTGTAGCCAGAGCCCAACGTCACGTCGACTAATGAATTATTAGCGCCCAGCCCGATGATCATTCCCGTGCCAGTCAGGCCCGTCGTGGCTGCTGTATGAGACGTGCCTGAATCGCCAGTATTGGTATCCGTTAGTAGCGACGCCGAAGTGTCATGTCCTCGGATATGGAGCCACGTCGCCGAATAGTGCGACACGCCATCGGTGCACGTCAAATTAACCGTCGTCAAGCCGGCCGAGACGTTGCGCTTGTCGAAGACCCACGTATCTGAGCCTTCAGTAATTGCCGCTGCGCCCCATGATCCGTTGACGGTATCGGCCATCGAGAAGGTGCCCGTGCCGTCCGTGCGCACAATGCCGACAACGTAGGTGTCGCCAGCCGAGCCGGTAAACGTCGTGCTGTCGGCGACGTTGGCCCGGTCGTTGGTAACGTCGTGGGCGACTTCAGTGACCGCCGCGTGAAGGATGACCTCGAGCGGTTGGACGAGAAAGACGATTAGGGCCAGCGCGGTCACCGCCACTCGGCCGAGTCTCAAGTGTTTACGCATGTCAGTGCGTCCATCCCAGGTGATTGCCGCCGGCGCCGCGGTCAGCGAACCGCTGGCGTGGCCCCTTGCGCTTGAGCGGTCGCTTCGGCGGGGCGATGGGACTGGCGAACGTCAGCGCCAGGGCGTCGGCATCATCAGGGCTCGCCACGCCGCGGTCGGCCATGTCCTCTTTGCTCTCCAGCACGAGCTGATCCTTCTTGTTCAAGTGCGAGCCTGGCGCCCCGAGGTCGTCGGTCATCCGCTGCTCGTCCTCGATCGCCCCGTAGAGGAGCCATTCCTTCATCCTCGACCACATGTAGGCCCGCATGTTGTGACAATGCTTCTCGTCCGGGTTCAGGGTTTGGCCGAAGGTCACTTCATGGACGTTCGCATAGCCCATCGACTTGAGCCGCTCGACGTAGGGTGAGCCGAACGCCGAATCGCAGAACATCGCGTGCACCTTGAGCTCTGGCTTGCGCTCGGCGAGCAGGCCCGCCAGGATGGCGAGGAAGGCCGAGCGGTCACCCCGCGTCTGCTCCCCTGGAATCCGAATCGGGGGGATCGAGACGGCGTCGAGCCCGCGGCGGAACCGGACGACGTTCCACGACTGCCCACCCCCTGAGAAGTCTACACCCACGATCAACGGGTCGTCGTCGAAGCTCGCTGGCTCACGCCGCGCCGCCTCGAGGATGCGGTCCATCGGGATGAACTGGAGGTCTGAGGCCCGTGGCGGCAGTCCCTTGACGCGCACCCGGAAGAAGTCGGAATCCTCGCCGTGCTGCTCGAGCCACCGGGCGATGAGCACCTTGTTCGAGAAGCGGACGGTCCGACTGTCGACAATCAACGGCTTCCAATAGTCGCGGTCCTTGCCGAAACACGCCTCGTAGAAACTCCCACTGTTTCGGGTCGCGTTGCCGAAGCGAAATTGCATCGGCTCGCCGTCCGTCATGCCACCTTCCGCGACGGTGTGGATAATCTCCGCAATGCTGCTGTCCTCGTCGAAGATGTAATACGAGGTCGAGTCGGCCGCGTGCTGGCCGGCGAACGCTTCACTGTTCTCTGAACGACACGTCTGCGCCGAGCAGAACCAGCTTTCCGGGAACGATGGGTGATAGAGCCGTTGAGTGTTGACCTTGAACATGCGCCCAAACACACACATCTTGGTCCACCGTCGCACGCTCGCCCAGGTCTTCGTCTCAAGCTGCGTGTTCGTGTTGGCGGTGACGACGCCCTGCGAGTGCGGCCGGGTCGAGCTGATCCAATTGACCAGCATCGCCGCCATGACCGAGCCGCCGACCCCGTGCCCTTTACTCACGGCCCGGAGGATCGGCATCACCGGCGTGTGGCCGTCAAAGGCGTTGCTGCGCACCTCGTCCGACACCGAGCGGGCGAATGTCCGCTGCCAGGCGTCAGGTCCGGGATGATGCTCGAGCAGCGTGCCGGGCTCGCCCCACGGGTAAGCGAGGTCGATGAAACGCTCAAGGTCGCCGACGCAGTTCTCGGTGATGTCGGAGAGGTCGCCGTCTGGGAGTTCGGCGAGGTCTGGCACTTACCGGCCCTTCTTCGCCTTGTCCGCCTTGTCCGCCACGAGCTTCTGCCGCGCTCGGTTGACCGCCGCCAGGTATTTGTCCCAATCCATCCCGTTCTCGTTCTCACCCGCGCGGTCGAGCAGTTTGAAGTGCTTGGCGAGCATCTCTAGCGCGTTCACCTTGGGTGAGAGCTTGATCTTGTGGAGCCACTCACTACTGCGCTTCCCGTCCGTGCGATCGAGGTTGGCCCGCGCTACTTCGATGCCGGCAATGACGGCCCGTGCCGCTGGCGCGATGTCCTTGAGCGCCTTCAGGCGTCCCATATTGTCGAAGAAGTCCGCCACGTCGAAGAACGCTAACCGCCGCAGCTCCTCGAGCACGCGCACAGCACTGAGTTCGGCCGTCGCCTGCTGCCGCCGCGCGCCGGCTTGCACCAGGGCTTGCACCTTTGCATTTCTCAACAGCAACGAGCCCATCGTGGCCGCCGTGTTGTCCTTCACGTCCTCACCTTTGGCACGCTTATACGCCTGCGTCGCATTGAGGTCGATGAGGTATTCGGCCGCGAAGCGGTGCGCCATCTCCTGGCTCACCGCGCGGCTGTCACGCTGAAGCCCGCCGTGCATCTTGGACCGGGCGACGGTCTTCCGCTGCTGTGCCATGCTTTTAGAAGAATAGCGCGATCACGAGCCGGCGCCCGCACTCCGCTACAGCCGCGGAGCCGAGCACCTTTCCCGCCATCCTGACGCAGTCCACGCACCAGCGGCCCCAGATTATGCCAGCATCGCAGTTGGCGCAGCGTCTCCATCGTCCGTATCGTTGGTAGGGGTCGTGACGGCTCATCGCGGGTGATGTGGGCATTACCGGCCTTTCACGCTTCGGAGCGCCTCCCTGAGCGGACTCGAGCACACCGGGCGAGCAGGCCCGTCGCTGATCTTTACAGGCGCTGTATAGCGTCTCTTCAGCGTCACCCGCGGGCGTTGCACGGGTGTTGAGGTGTTGAGGACCGGGAGCGGGTCTTCGGCCCAGCGGTCGTAGTGCATCCCAAGGTCGTTCACAGCTTCCGCCACGGCTCACCGATGGGACCGAACTCAAGCCGACTGCCAGACCTAATCTCGTTGCTATGACTCGCGTGAGCGGCCCCGATGAACTCCTCCGCGCTCATGGCCCCATATTCCTCCGCGCTCGTGGCCCCATATTCCTCCACAGTTCGACGGATGTTCCGATGTCCAGCGCCGTCGTCTGTCACTACGTAGACCGTGCCTCGCATGGCTTTCCTTACCTTTCTTCCGCTGCGCACCCTGAACCCGTGTCGTTCCGTTGCCTGGCTCGACACTCGGGACACGTGTAGGTTTCCCACAGGTGCCCGTTCTTCACCCAACGCTTCGTCCGCTTCGCTTTCGCCTTCTCCTGCACGATGGGCTCGGTGTCGGTGTCCCCGTAGACCAGCGTCGCCATGCAGCCGAAAGGGAGTGCGAGCGTCTCCGTCATTCCGCTTCCTCGCCGCTCCGCTCGATCGCTTGCCCGTGGTAGCGCCAGCACCCGTGTTGGATGCGCGCCGGGTCAAAGACTTCGCCGGTAATCGCCTCAATGAGGTTCACGAGTTCGTGCCGCTTACGCAGGTAGCGCACGAAGCAGAACCGACCACGGCTGTGCGAGACGTCCGAGCGGAGCCAGCAGAACCAGCGCGGGTCGTCTGACGGCACGCCGCGCTCGTCGTAGCCGGAGAGCTCGAGGCCGACATCGTCGGTGCTCGTGAACGCCTGTCGGCTGTCACCGAGCCACAGCACGAAGTTCGGGCTCGATGTGTCGTGCTTCCACTGTTTGCGGAAGCCGAGCTCCTGGAGCCAGTCCGCCGTGATCAGCCACGAGGGAACCGGGGCGGTGGTTTTCTGTGTCATCACTCCGCCTCCACCGTCTCAAGGAGGGTCCACACGAATTTGGGCGTGGGCAGGACCGAGCCGTTGACATCGAACTTGTCCCGCCACTGGAATGACCCGTTGGCCGGCACGGTGCCGCTCTTTGGGTGCCAGCCGCCGACGTGTTCCATGATGAGCACAGGCGACTTGCGAAGGTTCGCGCGCGCTTGGGCCGCAGCGCGGACCTCCTCAAGGACGCGTCCGGTGCCGGCGTTATACAGACCAGGATCGTCTGCCATAAAGGACTACTTCCGGTAGTGGGGGTAAGTCTACACCCTAGCAAGCGGCGCGAAGTCGACGCAATCTGGCGTGGAGCACCGACCGGCGCCCTTGAACTCCGTCAGGTTCACGTAGGCGATCGTCCCGCCGCAGGTTGGACACGGGACCGTGCCGCGGTTCGGATAGGGCTTCTGGTTGGCGGACACGTCGGCGTCAATCGCATCCACGGCCGCGAAGAGGCGCGCGATGGCGGCGACGTTCTCCTCATCGTCGCGCCGTCGTGTGCTCCGCGCGTTCATTGGGTGACTCCGCGATTGTGCCGCGGTCGAGTATCAACAGCGCACCAACTGCGCGGATCGTCCGCTGTGGGCCATGTGAAGGCGTCTGCTTGCCCTCGCAGCACGCGCCACGCCGCACGGACGCGCCAGATGAACGGACCGTCGAGCGGAGGCGCTGATACCCATACGCCGGGAACAATCTGTCTCTGGCAATCCCACGCTAACAATTCGCGCAACGTATATATCATCACCGGCCGTCCTTCCTCTCCACGATCCCTGCGAGACGCCTTGTGGGCCTCGGCACCTTGCCGCTCACGCGCAGCACGCCAGACTCCCGATCCGCTGCGGCCTGGTAGACCGCTTCGGCCACGAGGACTCGGCGGCTGTAGTCGGTCAGATCAATGAACTCGTCGGCCTCTGGTCGACGCCACCACGGTTTCACTGCTGTGCTCCCGCGGTCAGCGCGTAGCCGCCACCAGTCTGCCGCACGACCCCCATCTGCACGAGCCACCGCACGTTGCCGCGGAACGTGCCGCCGTTGGGATGGACATGGAGCGCGGCGGCGAGATCTTCCAAAGTGACACGTCCACCGCGCCTGGCGCCCTCGCTGTCGAGCACCTCGAGGATCGCACGCTGCTGATCTTTCTTGGTGGGGATGCCGTCAACGCCGCGCGAGTAGGTGCCATTCGCGGTGCACTCGCCACAGGTCAGGTCGTCGTTGAGATACCCACCTTCGATGAGCGTCCGAAGCTGCCCGCGGTAGGTGCCCCCGTTGGGATGCAGCCCCAGCCAGCGCGCGATGCTGATGGTGTCCACATCGATACCTCGCCGTTCGAGTTCGTTGGCGACGTTCACGATGCGCTGTAACGTGGCCGGGAGTGCGTCGCTGCTGGCAGCAGGGCGCACGTGGGGCATGGGCGGTGTCCCGGAAGGAGCCACCGTTGTTGCACCCTTCACGGCCCTACTGCCAGCCGGCGACAGTGGCGCAGGAGGCTTCGTAGTGCCGACTGCACCAACCTTGCACGCGAGGAGCGCATCGAGCCGCTTCTCCATCCCGTGCCACGCGTCCACCCAACGATCGAGCGCCGAGATGCCACGCGCGACGGTGTCGAGATCTACCATCGCTTCAGCGAGCACGTTCCGTTCGTGTTCGAGTAGCACCGGCACCTCGACGCGCTCGATCGTATGACCGATCTGCGGCGCCGTCTCCAATTGCTTCACGCGGAGCTTGTAAAGGTGATTCTCCTTCTGGAGGTCTGCCATCGACTTCTCGCGCGCTTCGGCTTCTGCCGGCAGCGAGGAGAGCTTCTCGAGCGCCGCGCGGACTTTGGCGGTCGGTGGCGGCGCCGGCGGGGACGCCTGCCCTGGCTCGGGGTGTGTCGTCGTCACCGGACCTACAGCGACTAGCTGATACGTGAGGTCGTCGAGCAACTTGAATGCGCGCCCCGTCGCGTAGAACTGACCTGGCTTAAGGTTGCGGATGATGGGATATGACTGCTTGGCGATTCCAAGCTCCTCCGCCGCGCGCTGCACGTCGATGTCGAGATTGGTCCCACCGACCAACTTGTTCCCGAGCTCCGCCGCCGCGTCCTTCTTGAACTTGGCGAGCCGCTGTGTGGCCGCGATGAGGCAGAAGCCGCGCTTCCTGCCGCGCGTCGACAACGCCTCAATAGCGCTCGTAGAGGTCGCGTCCCCTCGCTCGGGGCAGTAGTTATGGATTTCGTCGATCACCACGAGCGCCGGATGCCAGAGTTCGCGCGGGCTCTCGACAAGGGCCATGACGAAGTTCTTGACGAAGAGCCTCCGGTCGTCTGGGTTCAGTTCGTAGATGTCGAGGATCGCCGAGACGTTCAGCCGTAACAGTTCCTCGGCTAACAGTTTCGCGTAGCGGGGACTGGCGACGACGTCGCCGCCCTTGGGCGCCGCGAGCACGTAATCGAACTTCTCCCTGAGCGTGTGGTATTCCCCCTCGGGGTCGATGACGAGGTGCTGCACCTGGCCGTGCGTCTGTTCAAGGATGCGGCGGATCGTGCGGGTCTTGCCTTGCCCGCTTGAGGCTTGGACGAGCATCCGCGATGGGATCAGCAGATCTAGGTCGCAGGCGAGTCCGGGTCCGATCTCGAAGGTTCGGCTCATGGCTTTAGCCGCTTCATGACGATATGCACGGTGTCGGCATCGATCTGCTGGAGATCAGCGATGCGGTAGTCCCCGGCTGTTTCATTGACGTCGTGGCCCGTTCGCAGTTTCGTGCCTACCGTCAGGACGAACTCTGTGACTACAGGCGCGACAAACCAGTTCCTGAACGTGGCCGGTAACGGCGGATTTGTCTGGCAGTCACACGTCCCTTTGACTGGAATCTGCTTCCCGCACCACGGGCAGGCCCGCCTACTCATTGCGGCGTCTCCGATATCGGCGGTTTGAGCATCGCAAAGGCTGCGGCATTGGCGGGCTCATAGAGCAGTTCCACGCAGCCGATGAGATCCTTCAACACGTCAGCCTGCATCAGCGCGGACTCGCCATGAAACGCCGCGCTCACATCTATGCGAGCGAGTTCGCCGCTCTCGTCGTCGTAATACACCGTGAGCATCCGTCGTTTCATCGCGTCACCTCCAAGACGACCCGCGGTTTCACCTTCGCGGGCTCCTTGCCCTTCTCCACCATGTGCCGGTTCCACGCAAAGCCCGCAATCTGCCGAATGTCGGTGACCTCATCGCCCTTGGCGTTCACCGGGATGAGCGCGTGCAGATCGAGATAATTCGCTTCGCGCGCCGAGCAACTGATCACGTTGTGGACGTCCGCGACACGGCCGGGCGCCTGCGAGCGTCGGTCCATGTGATGCCGGAAGATCTTGGTGTCAGGCCCGCCGCGCTTCGAGAGCTGCCGGCCGGAGACAACCGAGATCAGCCTGTCGCGCGCGTCGACCGCTTCATACGCCTTGTCGATCGAGGCGCGCTTCGCCTTCTGCTTCGCGTCCTTCGCCAGGGCGACGGGTTTGCCCTTCGGGATGCCGCCGTGCCGCGCGATGGAATCCCAATCGATGCTCACCGCGACGAGTCCTGTGGCGCGGGCGGCGCCGACGCTGGTGCTGTAGTGGTCGGGCCGAGTCCAGGGACGCTGCGACCAAACCAGGACTCGCGCGTGCAGACGGCTCGCTCGTAGGCTTGGAGCGCGTCCGCGAGATAGCGCGCAAGGATGAAGTCCGGCGTGTTGCTGCCGTTCTCGACGCTGTGCTTATTGATCAACTGCTCGAGCTCTTGTAGAAACGTCTCGCCCATCACATCCCTCCATGCAGCACAAGTAGCCACCCGATACACGTCCCGGCGATCAGGCCGAGAAACACGCACTCAACGATGTCGTCGATGTTCATACGGTGAGTCCTTCCTCACGCGCAGCCCAGAGCCGCGCGTCGAGCTTATTGCTCTTGTGACAATTCGAGTGCGCCGTCAACACGCGTAGGTTCCACGGCACGTGCAGCCCGCACACACTTGGATTCGTCAGCGGCACGATGTGATCGACGTGGTGCTTGATGCCGGTATCCCGCGTGCGCTGCCGTGCCCATCGGTAGAATCCAAGGAGTGCGCGTTTATTTACCCACGGCGGCGTAGCTTGCTTCTGCCTCGCGATGCGCAACATCCGGTCGGCGTTATCCTTCGCAGGATTGCGACGCTTCCACGCTTGATGCTGAGCCCTGATTCGTTCGCGTCGCTTCGCGCGCCACGTCGCTAAGTAGTCGTTGCGCGTGGCGAACCGCTTAGGATTCCGCGGGACGAGGTGTTCAGTCGCCAGACGACTTGCGATCTCACGAAGGAGACACCCGCAACTACGGGTTGCGTTGGCGTTTACGTGCGACACCCGAACCTCTACGGTGTTCCCGCAGTCACAGCGATAGCGGCCGCGGCGGCGACCGCTGCCGTCACTTGGCATCTCTGCGAGAAAGGTGAGGCGGTTCGTCATCGTGCGACGACTCCGGCGAAGTTCTCTGTATCAGATGGCCAGGCGCGCGGATCATCACCCCAACTCGTCCAGCCGTCAGAACGCCGTCGCGCGAACAGTTCAAGGTAGGGTCCGTCGTAGAGCGTCTCAATGAGCTTCCGGAATGACTCCGGCTTGGCGGAGTGCTCGCCCTCGGGCCGCTCCGTCACGACACTGTCCGGCATCGGCGTGGGCCGATCTGGCGTGCAACTGCCGCGCGTGGCAATCAGGAGATGCTCGTGCCGCACGCTCACGTAGTTACCGAAGTTGTGGCGCACCTTGTCCCAGACGATCCCGGTCTTCGGGGTGAAGCCCCAGGCTTCGATGACCTCACGCGGCCCTGGGTTCTCGTAGAGCATCGGCGCCGTCACCCAGAGGAAGAGCACGGCGTTGACCGACGTGTGCGCCTGCACTGGCAACTTACAAAGATCCTCGATCGTCATCCCGCGGTAGTGCTCCTGCGCGCCGAAACCCGATGGCGGCCGGTTGCCGTAGATCCACGGCGGGTCGGCGTAGAGCACGCGGTAGACGCCTTCAAGCACCGCTTGGCCCTCAAGGACCTTCCGGCGCTGCATCTGCCGGCCGGCCCGCTGTGTTTCGTGAGCCGACAGATCCTCATGAACCGCCTTCTCGAGTGCCTCCTGCGCCAGGTCGTCGGAGAGGTTGACGACCGCGGCGTGGTGGCTGAAGCTCGCCCCGTCTACGCGCGTAGATGGGGGGAATTTTTTGGCGATGTAGCGATATTGCCGCACCGTCGCATCCTTGACGATGTCTGGCCCCATCATCGCCTCGAGTTTCGGCTTCCACTCCTCCCGCCCCTCGCCGTAAGCAATCCAGTCGGCGAGCCACCAGCCCGACGCCTTGTGGGCGTTGCGGATGAACACGCCGACCCGTTCGTATTCCTCGAACGAGGGACGCCCCTTCACGCTCATGCCCTTTTCGCCGAGCGTGAAGGGGCCGATGACCAGCACGTCGAGCAGGGGTCCGACTTTATGGAGTTGCCGCGGCAACACTCCCCCGTTTCCTGATCCGGCGACGCCAGGCGCGTCCCTGATCCTTTGGTAAGAAACTATGCGACCGAATGTAGCCGTTCGCCGTCACGCAGATGGGCGCGTGACACCCGGGACAGATCTCGGCGTGCCACGTGCACTCGCCGCGCGCAACCACCTTCATGCCTGTCCCTGGGCAGCGATTACCCATTGACGATCGCGTCCTCGCGGTCCATTGCGTCGATGTCGCCGTCGCCGTTGTCGATCTCGTCGATGATGGTCTGCGTGGCCTCATCCTCCGAAGCGCCGGAGCCCTCATCGAGCAGCCGCTTGCGGAGCTTCTCTTCGCCCGGCACGCGCATCAGTTCGATCCCGTGCGCCTTCGCCACTGTGACGCTGTCGCGCTTCATCTGGTTGATGGCGTTGTTGACGAGCCCCTTGAGTGTGGCCGCGTCGGTGTTCTGGCGGTGCATGATGTCCGCCATCGAGTCCATGATCTTCAGCATCGGCGCCGTGAGATTCGACATGTCCTCCATGCCGGGCAGGGGCGACGTCTTCGGTCGCTTGGGCGCCGGTGGCACCTTGCGTTTCCGGATTGAGCCGGCGCCGAGCACGCGCGCGACCTCTTTGCGGGATTGCTTCTTGCCTCGCGCGGGCGGTGTAAACCGCTTCGCCGGGCCCTTCTTCTGTTTCGCCTTCTTCGCCATATAGACTGTCCTCCGCTACAACGGGCGGTCGAAATACGTGCGGCGACTCCGCGCCGATCTCGCCCACCCCACACACACGATGACGAGCGCCACGAGCAGCAGCGTGATAATCATCGAATCCCCTTACGCACGCGCCGGCCGTATTCCGCGATCAGCAGCGCGTCGGCGATCGCGTGCGTGATCGTTACCTTCGGAAACAGTTGTTGGGCGCGGGCCTTTGAAATGTTCTTGCGTTCGGTTTGCGCCGAGTTCTTCGGATAGACGACGCCCATGATCGCCTGCCACTTCCGTGGCACGACTTGGTCGAACGGGATGTGGGCAGCGGTCAGCGCCATGAGCAACGCGCCGTAACCTTTCCCGAAGGTGAAGGCAGACGTCGCTCCCATCGATCGCCCTGGAGCCGCGAAGGCGTTTACCTGCTCGATCATCGCAGTCGTTTGGACAAACTCGGTGCCGCTGTAATCGGTCATCGTGTCGACGATGTCGCGCATGGTCATCGTCGCGAGTTTGAAGGTCACCGGCGTCGGCGCGATGTGTTGTTCGTCTGCGAGCACCGCGATACCGCCAGACGCCCCTGGGTCGATGCCGATGTAGATCACGCTTGCCTCGGCCGCCTAACCCGAATGTCGGTGTTCCACTTCGAGTGATGGACGTAGATGCAGCGCTCGCCCACGACAAGGCGGATCGCCGCTGTGCCCGCGCTGTTGCCCTCGACTACACCCTGTCGCCAGATGTTGCCGTCATGCACCCACACAGTGCGGCCTGGCGAGAGCGTCGGCGTGCTCACAGCCCAAGCTCCTGTAGCACTTCGACGCACGTGTTCGGGGAGATATCCGTCTCCACGACCTTGTGCGCCTTGAAGGTCCGGCCCTTGATGGTGACCAGCGTCGCCACCTTCGCCACACAATGCGCTCGTGAGGGCGTGACGGTCTGCACCTTGTAGCTGAGGCCATCCATTTTGAATATCTGCCCTTTGCGGAGCATCACACACCGTCCGGAGTCGAGGCGTGGTCGTAGTTCTTCCCGCCGAAGCGATGCGGGCACGCGGCCGTCTCGTGAGCCCCGCCGCACGTGCCGCACACATTCACCGTGCCGGGCTGATGGCCTTCCGTCTCGCACGCCTGCTCGAAGTCGACGTAGGCCGCGAGGATCGCTTCACGGATCGCGGTCGTCGCGTTGACGTCGTCGCCGGTCGGGCGCAGCAGCGCGAATGAGCGTCGATCGCCGTTGATGGAGTATTGACGCGCGGGGAACGTGATATTGCGGCCGCCGCCCGTGCGACGTTCCCAGATGCCGAAGCCAATCAGCTTCAGTCCCGCGAGTGG
>Ga0137463_1000180_pt1 | contig 24405 bp, 18 predicted proteins | sample EasRivERMGT800_2_FD_102333 | JGI IMG/M metagenome (GOLD analysis project Ga0137463, IMG submission 102333) | Soil microbial communities from meander-bound floodplain in the East River, Colorado, USA - East River MetaG ERMGT800_2 | ecosystem: Environmental > Terrestrial > Soil > Floodplain ...
ACCGCAATCGGGCCAGGGCTGCCGGCTGGATTTCAAGGTGTCGTGAACATGGAGGTGGCCTCATGCGGCCCATGCCAACAGCCCGTCTGCGTTCGGCCGGGTGGTTTCTGGTTGCGGCAGCGATTCAATTTGCCCCGCTCGCGCGAGCTGCGGAACGAGCCGAATTGCGTGAAGATCCAGCCGACTTGCGAATTCGCGCCGTGACGGCCGACCTGAACGTCAGCGGCAAACTCTTTCCCGAACCGGGGCCCGACAAGGCGCTGAAGCTGCAGGTCGAAGCCCGCTTCGAGTATGCCGAGCGGCGGTTGACCGGGACCGGCCGCGAAGCGCAGTCGCTGCGCTGCGTTCGTTATTATGACCAGGCCCGGGCCTCGATCCAGGCCGATAACCAGATCTCAAATCGTTCGCTCCGGGAGTCGCAGCGGTTGATCGTCGCGCAGGGTCAACTGGAAGGAACCGAGATCTTCAGCCCCTCGGGACCGTTAACGTACAATGAGCTCGAACTGCTGCGCATCCCAGGCGATACTCTCCCCATCCTCGGCCTGTTGCCGGACTCTGCCGTTGAACTCGACGAGACCTGGAAACCCGCGGCCTGGGTGCTCCCGCTGCTGCTCGGAATCGAGGCGGTGGAAAAAGGAGAACTGACCTGCAAACTGGAAACGCTGCAACCCGGCCAGGCGCGCGTCGGTTTCCGCGGCGACGTTCTGGGCGCGACAGTCGGCGCCGCTGCGGGCGTGCAGGTCGAGGGACATCTGATTTACGACCGCGAGCAGAAGCTCGTCAGTCGGATTGAAATCAGGCAGACCGAGAAACGATCCGTCGGTACCGTCTCACCCGGTCTCGATGTCGTCGCCAAAGCGACGATCACGCGTGCCGTGATGGCCAGACCGAGCCGGCTGACCGACAAGGAAATCGCGGTCCTGCCCCTCGAGCCGAACGCCGCGATGCGGCTATTACTGCTCGATGCACCGGCCTGGAACGTTCGATTCTTCCACGATCGCCGCTGGCATCTGTTTCATCAGACGGCGGAAGTCGCCTTGCTCAGGCTGCTCGACCAGGGTGGATTCGTGGCACAGTGCAATATCAAGAAGCTTCCGGATGCCGAACCGGGTCAGCACGCCTCGGAAGACCAGTTTCAATCTGATATCCAGCGGACGCTCGGAAAAAACTTCCAACAGATCGTGAACGCCGAAAAGCTTTCGCTCAAAGACGGCTTGTTCGTGTTCCGGGTCGTCGCTGTCGGCACCGTCGACCGGAAAAACGCGAAAAACGAACCTGAGTCGAGTCCCATGCAATGGATCTATTATCTCGTCGCCAATTCGGACGGCCGCCAACTGGCGCTGGTATTCTCGGTCGACCCCAAGCAGGCGGATTCGCTGGAAAACCGGGATCTGTCGATCGTGGCAGGGCTCGAGTTTCTGGCGCCGCGATCGAAACCGGCTCCCGCGAAGGCAGCACGGGCCAAGTGACTATTGAATCATCTACCAGCGTAGCCGACATTCGTCGGCAACCCTGGCCTCTGCTGCAGTACGCTTTCAGCGTACACGCTCTCGGAAGAACGTGACCTTTCGCCAACTCATTAAGAAGCAGACGGCGTCCATCCCGAATCCCCACCCGACCTTCGAGCGCTGCTTGCGGTTTGGTCGAGCCTGCACTAGAGTCTGACAGGCGTGCGCTCGCCGCTGGAATCTCGTCATGCGGCACCCCGTTGCAGAGAGTGTTGAGTTATGGCGCATCACGCGCTCGAGTCGTGGGTCAGTGACGTCGCCCGGTTGACACACCCGGCGGCAATTGAATGGTGTGACGGTTCCGAGGCAGAAAGCGCCCGAATCAATTCGCTGCTGGTTGCCGGCGGCGAGTTCATCCCGCTCGATCCCCAGAAACATCCGAATTCGTTTCTGGCACGCAGTGACGCCAATGACGTGGCCCGCGTCGAAGACCGCACGTTCATTTGCAGCCGCGACCGTGCCGATGCCGGTCCGACGAACAACTGGCAGGATCCGCAGGAAATGCATGCCCGGCTCGACGGGCTCCTGGCCGGGGTCATGCGCCATAAGACGATGTACGTCGTCCCTTATCTGCTGGGACCTGCCGGGAGCCCGATGTCCAAGGTCGGTGTCGAGCTCACTGACAGCCCGTATGTCGTCGCCAACCTGCGGATCATGACTCGCATGGGCCGGCCGGCTCTGGACGCACTGGGAACGACCGGCGAGTTTTCGCGGGGCCTGCATGCCGTCGCGCAGCTCGATCCGCAGAACCGCTATATCAGTCACTTTCCTGAAGAGAACCTCGTCGTCAGCGTCAATTCAAACTACGGCGGCAATGCGCTCCTGAGCAAGAAGTGCTTCGCGCTGCGGCTGGCCAGCGTGCTGGCGCGCGATGAGGGATGGCTCGCCGAACACATGCTCATTCTCTGCCTCACCGATCCCGCCGGGCGCAAGTCGTACATGACGGCCGCGTTTCCGTCGGCTTGCGGAAAGACCAACCTGGCGATGTTGATTCCTCCACCGCGCTATCGTGACGCGGGCTGGAAGGTCGAAACCATCGGCGACGATATCGCCTGGCTCAAATTCGGCCCCGACGGACGGTTATACGCGGTCAACCCTGAGGCCGGTTTTTTCGGAGTCGCCCCGGGCACCAGTTACCGCACCAATCCCAACGCCATGTTCGCGTGCAGCGCCAACACGATTTTCACCAACGTGGCGCTGCGTCGCGACAAATCGGTTTGGTGGGAAGGTTTCGGCGGATCTCCTCCCGAACATCTGATCGACTGGCGTGGACAACCCTGGACTCCAGAATCAACGACAACTGCGGCTCATCCCAATGGCCGCTTTACGGCGCCCGCCCGGCAATGCCCCTCGATTTCCCCCGATTGGGAACGGCCGGAAGGAGTGCCGATCAGCGCCATCATCTTTGGTGGCCGGCGGGCGACTGTGATGCCCCTGGTCTACCAGGCGTTCGACTGGCAGCACGGCACTTACATCGGCGCCACGATGAGCAGTGAAAAGACGGCGGCGGCGGCAGGCAAAGTCGGCGAATTGCGCCGCGATCCAATGGCCATGCTTCCCTTTTGCGGCTATCACATGGCCGACTACTGGGCCCACTGGCTCGCGATGGGACGCCGCGGTGGCCAGCAGATGCCGCGCATCTTTCACGTCAACTGGTTTCGCAAGGACGCCGCCGGAAAATTCTTCTGGCCCGGCTTTGGGGAAAGTATTCGCGTCCTGAAATGGATCGCCGAACGCTGCCACGGTGAGGGCGCCGCTCAAGAAGCCCCCATTGGCTGGATACCCACTGTGGCTGCGCTCGATGCGGCTGACCTGGGGCTGCAACAGGCGGCAGTTGACGCCTTGCTGCGAATCGATCGCGACGACTGGCGCAGTGATGCCGCGGCGCGCGAGGCATAGCTCCGCGGAGTCGGCGAGCGGCTCCCGCCCGAACTCCTTGCTGAAAATTCCAGGCTCACCGAGCGGCTCTCAGCGTCGGCCGGCTGACCTTAGGTATCTACACAAGTCAAAACTGGATCTGCCGAAATTGATTCCTTCCCCCTTGATGGGGGAAGGTCAGGATGGGGGTGGCGGGCGTCAATCGACACTCGCCCCCCCCACATGACTTTGCGTGACAGCTACCGCCGTCGGCCTTAATCCTCGCTCGCTCGGTGGCCTCCGTTGCTTCCCACAACGGGGGGCGGGAGACTGTTTGAATTCGGCTCAAATTGCGATTTGTAGATACCTTTAGCCGGCTGACGTCTGGCGACAATCTATTCAGGCCAGCGATGCAAAAGCCAGTCGACAATCATTTCGATCTCGCGTTCGGTCAGACTTTCACCAAACGCGGGCATCCAGTTGTGGCTGCCGTAGAGCTTTTTGTCGCCGGGCTTATGCAGAAAACTGCGGAGCCACGCGGTTGAACCGTAACCCGTCAGTTCCGGGGCGCCGGTGGCGATCTGGGCGCTGGGATCGCTGAAGAGTCCTTCCGGATCGTCTTTGACCTTGATGGCGTGACACTCGTAGCAAGTTCCGCTGACACCATCCCGCCCCTGGGCGAAGAATTCCCGCCCTTTGGCGACTTTGGCGGCATCGATCGCCGCAATGTCGCGATGCTCGCTCAAGCTGGCCAGGAATTCGACAACCGCGTCGATTTCTTCCGCAGTCACCTTTCCGGAAGACACATTTTCTTTCACCCAGCCGGCCATGTCGCCCGCGGTAAACAACTCGCCAATCTCGGGCCTATTCGGAGTGGCGCCGAAATACTTCGGCCCGGCCGGGTCGGTCAGAATTCCGTGGATCCACTTGCGAGTTCCGAAGGTGCTCAAGTCTGACGCGGTCGCCAGTTCTTTCGAGACTTTCCCCGTCCCGTCGTGACCGTCATAGCGGTGGCAACTCGCGCACTTGGTGGCGAACAGTGCCGCGCCCCACGTCTTCGGGTCTTCGCGCAGCAGCACGACGGCCCCTTCCGGACCGATCCCGCGAATCTGCACGAGTTGCTTGACCCGTTCTGCCTTGCGGTCGGCGTCTTCAACTGCCAGACGGTAGTCGTCGTCCAGGCGATCTGCCCTGACAGCCAGGCCAGTCAGCACGCCGATTCCAATCAAGATTCCGAAAATAAATGCGACATTGAACCCATGCCCGAGTTTCCACCGCCCGATCAGAGGCATCAGCGCCAGCACTCCGACAATCGCGCCCGGAATCACCATGGCGCCGATGATTTCGCTCTCCCCCGGAAAGTATTTGAGAAATTGAAACAGGAAGAGGAAGTACCACTCGGGCCGCGCGGCGGAATATTTCTCGGTCGGATCAGCCGGCGCACCCAGTTCGGCTCCGCCGGCGGGCCCGGCACCGTGGTACAGGACGAGGAACAAAACCGTCGCGAGGACTGCCAGGCAAGCCACGACGTCTTTCAGCACCTGGTCGGGCCAGAAGGTCGTGTCGGGCTTATGAATCGGATCGGCGACCGTCAGGCCATGTCGCCGGAAGACGTAGATGTGCAGGGCCAGAAAACCGACCAGGAGCGCCGGCAGCAAGCCGGCATGCAAGGCAAAGAACCGCGTCAGCGTGTGGTGCCCATAATTGGCACCGCCGACCGCCAACGCCTGGACCTCGCTGCCAACGACGGGCGTAATGCCGGCGATATTCGTTGCGACTTTGGTGGCCCAATAGCCCTTCTGGTCCCAGGGGAGGAGGTAGCCGGTCAGCGAGAGGCCCAGGACCACCATCATCAGAATCAACCCCAACCAGAAATTGACTTCGCGCGGGGCCTTGTACGCACCGTCAATGATCACCTGCAAGAGGTGCACGACCAGCAAGACGACCATGGCCTGCGCGGTAAAATGGTGAATGCCGCGCAAGAGCCACCCCAGCAGCATTTCGTGCTGAATGTAATACACGCTCTCCCACGCAGTCTGGGAGCTGGGGCTGTAAGCCATCCACAGGAAAAGCCCGGTGACAAGCTGAACGCTGAACGTATAGACGAGCGTGCTCCCCCACACGTAGCGCCAGCGGGCCCCGCCCGGCACGCGCTCGTACAGCGCTTCGTGCATCAGCGCCTTGTACCCGGTCCGATCATCCAGCCAGTTCAGGAGCATTTTCATGCAGGTTTCTTCTCTTTCACACCGGCCTTGAAATCCTGAAACTTCACGAACACAACCCCTTCGACAACCCTGACCTCCAGCGAGTCCAGATCGCGTGCACTGGGACTCCTGGGATCGCGCCTCCCGTCGGCCGCAAACGAACTGTTATGGCATGGGCAGTGATACAATTCTCTGGTGGCACGCCAGTCGACAGCGCACCCTGCGTGCGGGCACGAAACGTTGAACGCCCTGACTTCGCTCGCGCCAACTCGCTGGAGAAAGACGGTGCCAATGGCATCCTTGGGATACGTATTCCAGGCATCCTTGCGATCGGCAATGATTTTGAAAGGTTGAGGCGTCGCGGACACGGAATCGAACGTCGTCACTCTGTAATACCCCTCGGCATCGCTGCCGCTGGGACGCTGCTGTTCTTTGACTTTGGCGCGCAGCGGATTGAGAAAAGTGGCCAATCCGACGGCTGCCGGGACGATTCCAACAATCCCCCCGATCACGATGGCCGCCAGTTTGGCGACGAATCCTCGCCGTGGTTCACCCGCACCGGCAAAGCCGGGGGCTGGACAATTTGAGTCAGACGGGAGTTGGTTCTGCATACGTCACCTCGGCGGAGGGGCGGGATACATTCTGGAGGGAAACTGGGGAAGGCAATAACACTCGGCAGGCAAAGCAGCTGGCACTCGCTTTTGGCACGTCCCGAATCAGGCAACGGGTCGGTGGTGTTCTCCTACGATTCAATCATCCGTCTGACCGCAGCGAATTCAAGCCCACGACTAGGCAAACAGACCCTGCATGACCTTCAGGATTTTCGCCTGCGCATCTGTCAGGGGACCCGGCAGGATGACGCCGGCGGCCTGTTTATGACCGCCACCTCCGAAACTTCCGGCAAGTTGAGACACATCGAGGTGGCTGCGGCTGCGGAGACTGGCCTTCACGTTCCCGTTGCTCTGTTCAATGAGAATGAATGCTGCCTCGACCCCTGCGACTGTCAGACATTCATTGACGAGATCCTCGGTATCCGGCGGCTCGGCGCCGGTCTCTCGATAGTCCACCATCGTCACAAACGTCCAGGCCAGCTTGCCACCGCAATCCAGCATCATCCGGCTCAAGACACGACCGGCCAGCTTGATCCGCGACAATGAATACTGCTCGTACAATTGCCGGTACAGTACCGCCGGCCGGATCCCGGCGTCAATCAAACTCCCGATCGTCCGCATTGTCTCGGACGTCGTTGATGGAAATCTGAACCACCCGGTATCGGTGGCGATCGCTGCAAACAAGGCCGTGCCGATTTCGGGCGTGATCGTGAGGCCCAGGGCCTGGGCGAACTGAAAGACCAGCGCCCCCGTCGCTTCGGCATCGGTGTCTTTGAGATTCAGTGCCCCAAGATCTTCGGCCCAGACATGATGGTCGATGACGATTTTTTTCGCAGCCGTCTTTTTGAACACGCGGCCGACTTCGGCCAGTTGTCCCCAGGCGCTGGTGTCGAGAATCATATGCACGTCGGTATCGGCGGCATCTGCTTCGCTGATCTGCAAACCAATTTGCAGGCATTTCCGCCCGGGATCGAGAAATGCGAGCCGCGCCGGCACCGGCGACGCGTTGACGATCCGCACCTGTTTGCCCAGTTGCTCGAGCAGACCGGCCATCCCGATTTCCGATCCAATCGCATCGGCGTCCGGACGGACGTGAGTCGTCAAAACGAACCGGTGGCTGGTCTCAAGAATCTCGCGCAGCGGCGTCCAGTCGATTTTCATGGAGTCATGCTAGCGGGAGACATTCCCCTTGGCCAGTGCTCGCGCCCGGCTGACATCATCGGCCAATTGCGCCTGCAGAGCGGTGATCCCGTCGAACCGCTGCGTGTCCCGCAAGCGTTCGATCAGTTCAACCGTGAGGTGGGACCCATAGAGATCTTCCGAGAAATCAATCAGGTGCACTTCGACCTTGCGCTGCCGATCGGCAAACGTCGGATTGGGTCCAACGTTGATACCGGCCGCGAACCAGTTGGAGCCCACCCGGGCCCGGCCGGCATAGACACCGTCACCGGGCACGACCGTGCCAATTTCTTCAAGATTGGCAGTCGGAAATCCGATCTGCCGGCCGCGCTCAGCGCCGCGCACGACGGTCCCCGTGATGCGATAGCTGGTTCCCAGCAGCTCTCCCGCTGCCCGCATCTGTCCAGCGCCGATGAGCCGTCGGATTTCCGTCGACGAGACCAGTTGCTCACCCACCAGCACGGGAGGCACGACCTCCAGCAGACGGCCCGCAGCGCTGCAGAATTCGTGCAACGTCCTGATGCTTCCGGCCCGATCGCGGCCGAAGAAGAAGTTCGGACCTTCGACCAGTCCTCGCACGTCAAGCCGATCGAGCACGATCTGATCGAAGAATTCCCGCGGCGACAGGTTGAGCAGCGCCTGATCAGTCGGATACACGACCACATGTTCGACCCCGCTCTGCGCCAGGAGCTCGAGCTTGCGGTCGGTTGTCGTCAGGGGGGGTGGCGAGCGTTCGGGCCGCAGCAGCGTGATCGGGTGCGGATCGAACGTGAAAATGACCGCCGGCGCAGCCTCCTCGGCAGCGTTTCTGAGCAGAGTCGCGATCATCCCCTGGTGCCCGCGATGAACGCCGTCGAAATTGCCGATCGAGACAAATCCGTTGCGGCAGCCGGCAATATCGTCGTATCCGCGATGAACTTGCATAACCTTCGGGTGCTCTGCCGCGCCGCCGCTGCTGCTCGACGCTGAATTTTCGGACCGCTGCGCCGTCTACATTCGATACTTTTTCAGCTTATCGTGATCGAGTTCGATTCCCAACCCCGGCAGGTCGGGAATTTTGAGGTAACCCTCCTCGTCGAGTTCGAACGGCGCCGTCGTCAGATCTTCGATGTAGGCACACGGGGTCAGGTACTCGACATACCGGGCAACGGGCATCGCCGCAGCCAGTTGCAGATCGGCTGCCAGCCCGATGGCCGTATTCCAGCCATGCGACACCATCAGGACGTTGTGGTCAAAGGCATACCAGGCAATCTTTCGCGACTCGCTCAAGCCGCCGTTCTTGGTGCAATCCGGCTGAATGATGTCGACCGCTCGGCGCTCGATCCACGGAATGAATGACTGGCGCCGGGTCAGGACCTCGCCTGACGCGATCGGGACCGGCGACTGGCGCGTCAGTTCGATAAAGCCTTCCAGATCGTCGGGGGGGAGCGCCTCCTCGAACCAGACGATGTCGTAATCGGCGAGCATCTTTGCCGTTTCACGAGCCCAATTGACTCCATGCGGCCAGAATTGCTCACTCCCTCCGGCGTCAACCATCAATTCCACATTGTCGCCGACGGTGTTTCGAGCCGTTCGAATCAGCAGTTCGTCGAACTTGCGGTCCTTGCGCCCGAACGGCCGCCAGCCCATTTTGATCGCCTGAAATCCACGGCCGACGACGTCCTGCAGTTTCAACTGGAGAGCGTCTGGTTCATCAAACAGAATCGACCCATACGGCTTGATCCGATCCCGATAATTTCCTCCCAGGAGTCTGGAAACCGGCTGACCGCAGGCCTTGCCCATGATATCCCACAGGGCAATATCCAGGCCGCTGATGGCATGCTCGACGGCGCCACCGCGTCCCTGCCAGAATGTCGATTGTCGCAGCTTCTCGCTGACTCGCTCCGGCTCAAGTGCCGATTCGTGATTCAGAAGCGGCCACAATAAATCCAGCGCACCGGCCGTGAGCGCCCCTGACGTAAAAACACTGCCGACACCGGTGATCCCTGCGTCGGTCACGACTTCGAGCAGTGTATGCAGATTCTCCTTCTGCTCATGCCCCTGGGGCCATCCACCGTCCACGGTCCCACCGGTGAGGGGGATGACATTCACCTTGACGATCTTCATGGAAATCCTCAAACAGCGGTAGCTCCAGGGACTGACAGCAGTTTAGCCGACGTCAGACGACAAATCATGTCCAACGCCGGCCTGCGCAATCAGGAGGGTGCATCCGCTCATTGGTGGTCGGAACAAGCTCTCGACACGAGATAAGGAACCATCGTCGTCGCCCGCCGAAGGAGAAACGACTGAAAAGGTGGGACTGCACCGCCAATTGACGGATGCACCCCGTATGTCCCTTGATGGCCCGCCGAGGGGCGAATGCCGAGTTCGTGTACGCTGAAAGCGTACTGCAGCGCAGGCCAGGGTTGCCGACGAAAGTCGGCTACCCTGGATGACGATCAGAAGATTGATCCCAATCCCGGCGCGCCGGGATTGTGCAGACCGTTCCCGATGTTTCGGCCGACAAAAGGGGACTCACGATGTCGAAGTCACTCATGTGGGTTTGACGTTCTGCAGAATCCTGACAGGATTCGGTGTGTCGTTGAACGCGTACCCGGGGTAGGCCTCCTGCGTCGGCCAACCCCGGTCTGTGCTGCACAATCCCTTCGGGATAGGCGCACGTGTGCCCGGGGGGATTCGCTCATTGGCGGTCGGAGCAAGCTCCAGACGCACCCTACAGCGGCGCGCTTGAAACGACAGTCAGCGTCCGCCGCCTGGGAAGGGCATCTCGGTTCGCAGCGCTTCAGATCGAAGATTGTTGGCGCGGTTTTCGACTTCCTGCGATGGCTCGAGATTCTCGCGAGCCAGCGCGTACGTGACTTCGCGCCGATCATTGATGTTCGTCAGCGCAAAATTGTCACTGACGAAGTCGAGTGGAAAGATCTGATACCACGGAGTCGACAGCTTGACCGGTGTCGTCAGGGTCTTGAAGCCGTCCTTCTTCAGCGTGATTTCGCGAGTCCCGTAGTAAGTGTAATCGATCGAAACGGGAGTATAGCCGACCTCTTCGCCGTCGATGACAACATTGGCCCCCGGGGGATCAGATCGAACGGTCAGACGGCGATGAACACAGCCGCTGCCAATGAGGGCCACGGCCACGAGGAGCAGTGAAACTCCCGCACGCGGTGCCGGACCGCGGCCAGCGTTCGACACGCGCTGGCGCGAATCGATTGACTCAACCAAGGTCGTTGTCGGGATCGATGTCATCCGAGGACGCGGAGAATCTCGAAGGCGGAGGGCCAGAACCGATGCAAGGCATTCAGCCAGCTTGACTTTCGGCAGATTGCGGGCGGATTCTAACCTTGAGGCGAATTCCTGCCTAGGGGAGTTCCTCCGGCCGGAAAGCCGATATAATTCAAGACTTGGCGGGAAATCCGCTGCATGACCTGCAGGCTGCCTGATACTCCGGGGATTGGCTCCGAAGGGCACGCGCTCGATACGGAGAGGACGATGCTCTGGGAGCAGAAAGTCGAGTACGCCGCTCTCAGCGATATCGGGTTTCGGCGCCGCAACAACCAGGATTCGTACGCCGTCCAGATTTCCCCGGATCGCGACGAATGGACCCGCCGCGGGCACTTGTTTCTGGTCGCCGACGGGATGGGGGGGCACGCCGTCGGCGAACTGGCCAGCAAAATCGCCGCCGACACGATTCCCCACACGTATCAGAAGGCGCACGATCAACCCCCGCCGGAGGCCCTGAAAGCCGCTGTGGTCGCCGCAAATGCGGCCATCAACGCCCGGGGTGAAATGAATCGTGATTTCACCCGCATGGGCACAACCTGCACGACCCTGGTGCTGTACCCCAAAGGGGCCGTCATCGCCCACGTGGGGGATAGCCGGGCCTATCGCATTCGTGCCGATCGAATCGAGCAATTGACGTTCGACCACAGCCTGCAATGGGAACTGCTGCGGCAAGGGAAGATGTCTCCCGAGGAGATTTTCCGCCGGGAGCCACGGAACGTCATCACCCGCAGCCTCGGCCCCCAACCGACAGTGCAGGTCGATCTCGAAGGGCCATACGCCACGCGCCCCAACGATGTCTACCTGTTGTGCAGCGACGGGTTATCAGCCCTTGTCAAAGATGAAGAAATCGGGATCGCCTGCCGCGAACTCGCACCGGCGGAAGCGTGTCGATTGCTGGTCGATCTGGCAAACCTGCGCGGCGGACCCGACAATATCACCGTCCTGATCGTTCGTGTCGGTGCAATTCCTCTTGAGCTGCCGGCCGAAACCGAAGATGACGGCCAGACCCCTGTCGAGAGCCAGAATGGCTGGGGCTGGCTGATCGCATTGTTCCTGGCCGGATTCGCAATTATCAGCGGCAGAGCCCTGCAGCATTTTGAGCATGTCCTGGAAGGTGCGCTGATCGAAGCCGCCGGTGCCGTTGGTCTGGTGCTGCTGATCCTGTGGTGGCTCCGCTCGCACCGGCAGGCCGACGCACGGGCAACGCTCCCCGAAATGACACCGGGCACTCCGTATCGGACCGCCTCGGCCCGGGTTACGGCCGATTTTGTCACCGAGCTGGCAAACCTGGAGTACAATCTCCAGCGCAGCGCCGTGGAAGAGGGCTGGTCGATCGAATGGACCGAACACAGTCGCGTCTTTCAGGCGGCCAAGGCGGCCCTGTCGGAACGGCGCTATTCCGAATCGCTGCGCGACTTTGCCCGCGCGATTCACGTGTTGATGGGAGGCATCCACCTGCTCCGTAAGCAGCGCGACCAGATTCTGCGGTGGGGTGCACGCCCGCCAGCCCCCAAAGAAGGGGATTCACCCGAGGGCAAGTAGGCTGGCGACCGCGCCTGGCCGCACAAACCGGCCGGTTTCCAGCAAGTCCCGCCGGCCGCTTCTCGCGCGTGGTCTTGCCCGACCGACGGCAGACCTGATAGACTCCGCCCCCCACAACGACAGGGAGGTCGGCGTGTTGTTTACCAGAACTATCAGACGCAAGCTGCTGCTGGGCGTCGGTCTGGTCATGGGAATGCTGCTGATCTCATCGGCCAGCGGAATCCTGGGCCTCAATTCCTGTCGCAATGCGATTCGACAGCTCGACTTTGATCTGACCGAAGCGCCCCAGTGTTCCGATCTGGCAGGTGCCGCTGACGCCTTCTTCGAGTTGTTCGTCCCACCGTCCAGCGACGACGATGAACCATCCGAAGCGCTGGCCAAGCGCTTCGACCAGATGCTCGACAACGATCGCCGTGTCGGCTTGTTGCAGGCACGCGTCGAGCAGCTGCTCAACGATGCAGACAGCCGGCTGGCGGAATTCCGCCGGAGGTTTGAATCACTGCCTCTCTCGTCGGCGTGGGTCGGCCAGCGCCCCATTACGATTCTGCTGTTGATGAAATATGATGCCGGTTTGAAAGAGCTGAGGCGGTTGAACGCATCGCTTGCCGACAGCTCCGATCGAGCACTGGTGCGGCGATTAATGACTGACGAGGCCGGAAGACTCGTCACGACCGCGCGGCAGGTTCCTGATATCGTCGAGGGAATGAGCCGCAGCCTGGCGGACGCCCGGCGAGCCTACCGGACTTCGCTGGTTGCAGTGTGGCTGGCCTCGGCAATCGTCCTGGTCCTGTTTCTGGGCCTGCTGAGATCGGGCTACGTCTGGATCTTCGACCCGATCCGCAAGCTGCACCAGGGGGCCCGGCGTGTGGCTCTGGGTGATTTCAACTACCGCGTGGTCCTCAAGACCCGCGACGAAATGGCCGAACTGGCCGAGGCTTTCAACCAGATGACCTGCCGGTTTCAGGAAACGACGGCCGACCTCGATCGGCAGGTTCAGGAGCGAAGTCAGCAACTGGTGCGTTCGGAGCGACTGGCAGGAGTCGGCTTTCTGGCCGCGGGTGTGGCCCACGAGATCAACAACCCTCTCTCGGCAATTGCCATGGCGGGTGAATCCCTGGAAGGACGGGTCCTCGCTCACCTCAATGCCTTCGAGACCTCTGAAGCAGACGTGATCCGTCAGTATCTGCGAATGATCCAGGACGAGTCATTTCGGTGCCGCGCGATCACCGAGCGCCTGCTCGATTTTTCGCGCGGTCACGAAGCCGTACGGGAAACGACCGACGTCTCGCGACTCGTTTCCGAGGTTGTGGACATGGTGCAGTACCTCACCAAGTACCGCGAAAAAAGGATCGATTTCTCGAATCCGGGTCGCTGCGATGCCGACGTCAACGGCCCGGAAATCAAGCAGGTCATTCTGAACCTCGTGGCCAACGGCCTGGATTCGGTCGACAAGGGAGGAACGCTGCACATTGCGCTGCACGAACAGACCGACCAGCTGGTCCTGGAGTTCACCGATAACGGCTGTGGCATGACCCCGGACGTTCTCGAGCGCCTGTTTGAACCATTCTTCACGCGGAAACAGACCGGGCAAGGGACCGGACTGGGCCTGTCGATCAGTCATCGGATCATCCATCAGCATGGCGGGACGATCTCGGCGACCAGCCCCGGCCCGGGTCGGGGGAGCACGTTCGCAGTGCGATTGCCGCGCCGGCAGACCGGTCTGCGGGCGGCCGCCTGACGGCGAAACGACACCGCCCGCCCGCTCTGAATTCCCGATTGCACGCCTGGCTGGCCCACTGGCGATTCGACCTCGAAATCAGCGATTTTCCCGAGGATTTCGCTGTTCACCAAATCGGCGGGTCTTGTTAACATCCCGGCCCTTCAAAAGTCCGGGCCAGAGAGAATCTCGCTCATCGTCTCGACATTTCCGGGGCAGGATGCCTCCGGAACTAACCGTTCGCGGGGGGCCGACAAGGAGGTTGTGGTTGACCCAGTCTGCATTGAATAAGCTGCGGGTGCTGTTCGTCGACGATGAAGCCCCGATTCGCGATGTCATGCGTATCGAACTTCCACGGATGGGGCACGAAGCCGTCATCTGCGAAGACGGCAAATCCGCGATCGCTGCCATCGAAAAGAACTCGTTTGACGCCGCGATCGTCGACTTGCGCATGCCGGGGATCTCCGGCTGGGATGTGGTCAGCCACCTGCGCTCCGTCGCTCCTGAGACTGAAATTATCATCAGTACCGGGCACGGGAACATGGAAGACGCCATCCAGGCGCTCCGCCGTGGAGTCTACGACTTTCTGACAAAACCGACAAAACTGGCGGCCATCGCCGGAGTCCTGCAGAGGGTGGCTGAAAAACGGGCGCTCAAGCACAAAGCCATTGCGCTCGAAAATCGACTCAAGGCCGTCGAGGGAAGTCCCGACATCGTCGGACACACGTTGTCGATGGAGCGCGTCAAGAAGCTCCTCGACCGGATTGCACCCACTGATTCCAACGTGCTGATCCTCGGCGAGACGGGGACAGGCAAGGAACTCGTCGCCCGCCGGATCCACGAACTCAGCCGTCGCTCCCAGATGCCTTTCGTCGCGGTGAACTGCGGTGCCCTCCCTGAAAACCTGGTGGAAAGCGAACTCTTCGGACACCGCAAGGGCGCCTTCACCGGAGCCGACACGGCCCGCAAGGGATTGATCGAGGTCGCCAACGGCGGAACGTTGTTCCTCGATGAGTTGGGTGAACTCGACAAGGCGATGCAGGTCAAGCTGCTGCGCGTCCTGGAGTCGGGCGAGGTGCGCCGCGTCGGCGAGAATGACGCGTTTCATGTCGACTTGCGCGTGGTCTGCGCCACGAATGCCAACCTGCAGGAACTTGTCGAGCGTGGAGAGTTTCGCGAAGACCTCTTCTTCCGCGTCAATACGTTTGAAGTTCACCTGCCTGCACTGCGCGAGCGCCGCGAAGACATTCCCGACCTGGCCCGGACGTTGATTGCCAGGCACTTGAGGCGACCTTCCGTTCCCGAGGGAATTCTCAGCGAAGCCGTCCTGGCAGTGCTGCAGCAATACGATTGGAGCGGAAACGTCCGCGAGCTCGCCAATGCCCTCGAGCACGCAGTGATTCTCGCTGACGGCGAATCGATCACAATCGAAGACCTGCCAACCAGCGTGACCCGCAAGCCTCGCAAACTGAGAGTGCTCGGTGAGCAGACCGAAACCGAACGGCCCAAGACGCTGCGGGAGATTGAAATGGAAGTCATCCTGCAGACCCTCGAACGAAATTCCGGCGATAAGCCCCGAACCGCGCTGGAACTGGGAATCGCCCTGAAAACGCTGTATAACAAGCTCAACCATAATCAGGGCCACGCCGAGGCGGGATGATGCCCGTTGATGGTGTGCTCAAGGCCGGGGGAGCTCTGGTATGTTGTCGCACCGTTCCTTTGCGCCGGCGCTCCTGGCTGGACTTCTGCTCGCGGGATTGAGCCTCTGGACGCTCTCTCCCTCTACCCGACTGATTCCCAACAGCGTCCAGGCCCCGAAAGTCGGCAACGCCGCCGCCGGTCCAACGCTTGAGCAGCTCGTCACGGGCAAACTGCAGATCATCGATCTCGGCTGGCCACTCAGCGATCGAAACCCGTACTGGCCGGCCGAAAATTATGAGCCCTTCCGCCTCCAGACGATCGCCACGCTCGAGAAAAACGGCGTCCTCTCGAAGGCGTTTTACAGCCCCGAGCATCTCGGCACCCACCTGGACGCACCCAATCATTTCGAGAAAGACCAGCCGGCGGTCGACAAAATCGATCCGGTCAACTTGTTTGCTCATGGAATCGTGATCGATGTCGCCCTGAAGTCCGAGGCCGACCCCGATTATCGGCTCACCCGGGCCGATCTCGACGAATGGGAAGCGCAGTACGGTCCGATCCCGGAAGGCGCCGTGACGCTGCTCCACACCGGCTGGGGCCGCCACTGGAACAACTCTGCCCGGTACCGGAATCAGGATGCGGCGGGAAAGATGCATTTTCCCGGCTACTCGGCGGAAGCAGCGCAGTTTCTGGTCACAGATCGGCATGTCAAAGGCCTGGGGATCGACACTTTGAGCATTGACTATGGCCTGTCCACAGATTTTGCGGTCCACCACGTCGTCAATGCGGCCGGTTGCTACGGACTGGAGAATCTGGCCCGGCTCGAAGATCTCCCGCCGCGCGGTTTCTTTTTGCTGGCGGCTCCCATAAAGATCGAAACGGGCTCGGGAGGTCCGGCGCGGGTGATCGCCGTCTTACCTGCAAAATCAGCCCGATAGGCTGCCGAACGCCTGGTCGAGACCTGGTCACTCATTCATGACCGCCCGCGACGATCGAAAACCTGTGGCGACACTCCCCCGTTCTTGCCAACTGCCCGCAGACCAGTTTTCCTTTCCTGCCAGAAGGAATGACCGAGATCCCGGCTGCGGCGCGGCAGCCGGGATCGATCATGCCTGACAAACTTTGACGGCGCTTACCGAAGCAGCCGTTCAAGTCACTCTGTCAGCAGCGCACCACGACTGTGCCGGTCGAAAACCGTTGGGTTTCGGTCCGCAGTTCTCTCCGCGGGAGGACCGCCTTCCGGCTCAACAGATGATCGCACAGTTTGCGGCCAATCGCGTGAAAATCGACCGACATCCCATTCGCGCATTCGGTAAAGTTGGGCACCAGGCGGCGAACCATCGCCACGATCGGAGAGGCCGCACCGCGGACATTCATTGCCCGCCGCAGAACGGACTCGAGATCGGCGACCAGCAGTTCGTGCAGCGCCGCTCGGGCCGACGCATCACCGGCCCAGTATCGTTGACGCAGGTTTTCAATTTGAAGCGAAAGGTTCATATCCAGTTCCTGTAATGACAAAACATGTTTTAGAAAGTGACAGGATCGATAATTCGCACTTAATGCATGAGCAGGGTTTCAACGGTGTAGAAATCGAGGCCGTCGAGTTCCAGCACCGACGCGGTGACAATCACCCACTGCAGGCGAGGGTCGAGAGTGAATGTGTAGCTGAAATAGCCATCCTCATCGGTTGAAACCACAGCGTTGACAACACCTCCGATGAAGACCGGGAGGCCTGCGGTACTGATTGTCGCATCGACCTGGCCTTCGACGAGCCAGAGTCCATTTCCGCCGTATACCGCGGTGAAGTTATCGATTGCGATAAAACCGTAATCCGCACGACTGGTTTGCGGCGCACAAACGACCGCTGCCACAAGCGTGCACGCAAATGTCATACGCCGAACGCGCGACATGCAGAAATTCGAACGAATCATTTTCACAGATCGTTCAGCCCGCTCACAAAACCGCCGCATGGTCTCGCACCTCTTTCATAAATAGAATCGTGAAACTCATCGACAACTCAAAAATTGATTTTCCATCGGCCCGCACCAGCCTCGCCTCCCGGATCGGACCAGGAATTCGCCGAGAAGCAGCCTGGCCGCCGCTCAGCGGTCCGGTTTCGGTCCGGACACTGGTCTCTCCATGACAAATCGAAATCGGCCGCAAAATGCGGACAAAAAACTTCACTTTTTTTCGATTGTCACCCCCCTGGCGGGGCGTTGTCAGCCGCAAAAGCAGCCGAATCGGCTAAAAAGCCTTGAAAACCGGCCGATCGGTGCGCCAGGAACGGTACTGCCACGGTCTCGTATCTGGCAGGCTGGGATTACGGCCCAGAAGCCAGAGGGCCCAAACCGGAAATTGAGGATGGCCCGCCGCTAACGCCCGTCCTGCGCCGGATTCCAAATCCACGGCGCAGGTTGCCGCAGTCTAATTGAAACCCCATCGGCTTGCATTGCTGACGCCACTGCGTAGAGTGGGTCTCGTCGCCGTAGCGACTGGAAGCCGTGGGTCAATCCACCATTCTTATTTCGGAGGCGACTGGGGACCGCCGACTCGACGAGCGACCAGTTTCTCAACCGGCGACCGATTCGCACGATCGGTAGAATCTGACCGCGGTGCCAGAATGTCGGGAATTATATCTGCGAGCAATTCCGAATCGGTGCGCGGCTTTGTCGCTACCTTTCCGGCTTTCAACTGCTCCCACCGGGGATCCGATTGCAACCGCGAATTGAACATCAGGACGGCAGGAAGCTCGTCAGCTTGCATTCCGCGGTCGAAGGCTCGCTCCAGACGATCGAAAACCTGATCGATTTGATAGCGCTGACGATCGATTTCCTTACTGAAATTGGAACAGGCGGCATAGAACATCGCAGCGTCGATATCTAGTTGCGTTGTTTCCGGAGCAAACCGCAGCGCGTTTTCAATGAGCACCTCGTTGGGCATGCGTTTGCGTACCGCCATTCGAAGTTCAACGCGGGCGAGATTGTGATGCGCGGCAGGCGAATCGGGGTCCCGGTCGCAGGCTTGTGTCAGAAAATCTGATGCTTCCTGCAATCGATATTGAGTGTTAAGGCAATAGCCCAGATTATTCAGAAGGATTGCCGATCGACCGCCATGATCAATCGCCCCGCGATACAGGCCTCCTGCTAGCCCATAATTTCCATCCATCGCAGCCATAGATTGGCCCATTCCGGCAAGCGGCCGCCAGTCGTCCCACACTTCCGAAAGGCTCTTGAATTCACCGTAAGAACTCACAAAGTCCTTCTGCCGATAATAGGCACAAGCTCGCAGCAGGCGGGCGTCAAACAGGTTTGAATCCTGCTCCAGCGCCAAATTGCAGTGCTGCACTGCGCCGGCATACTCACCCCGTTTGTAACACTCTTCTCCGGCGCGCCACTCGCGGATCGGGTAAGGCAAGCGCGAAGCCAGACCAATGGCGATTGCGACAATGCAGAGACTCGTGCAACTTGAGACCGCCGCTGTCAGCCGACGATGGGCACCGACCCAGCGCACGGCGCGCCTGGCCGGCGTGAGGCGGGCCGACAGCAGCGAAGCCAATTCGTCCATCGTCTGGGGCCGCCGACTGGGGTCGAATTCCAGGCACCGCGCCACCACCTCGGCGACAGATCGGTCCACATAGGGATTTCGGCTTTTCGGAACGGCCGGCCCGTGACGCTGTTTTTCGAGAAGGTGGCTCGCCGCTCGATCCCGCGACAGGTGGATGGCAGGTGGCCCGAAGGGGAGCCGGCCGTACAGCAGTTCAAATAACGTCACCCCCAGACAGTAGACGTCGGTCCGCTGGTCGAGCTTGCGCTCCTCTGGTGTCGCTGACGGCACCGCTGTGCGAAGCTGCTCGGGCGCCATGTACGGCAGCGTGCCGCCGATCTGTTCTCCCGCGCCGCCGCTGACCAGCGCCAGGTTAAAGTCGAGCAGGCGCGCTTCTCCGGCATCGGTCAACAGGACGTTCGACGGCTTGACATCGCAGTGCAGAACACCCTGCCGGTGTGCTTCACCCAGGGCTCGTGCGACCTGCAAACCGATCCGAATCACAACTTCGGCATAGGTTGTGGACTTGCGCCAACCCGGAACCGAAGAATCGGCGCTGACTCCTGAAGGAGATGCGCCGGCATCGTGCAGTGCTGTGAACAGCTCGGCGGAATTGCTGATTTTCGCTGGAGCCGAAAACACCTTGTCGACCACGTCGAACAGGGTTCGCCGGCCCAGAAACGGCATGCAGACGGCCGTCAATCCGCGAATTTCATCCCGTTGCACAGAATGCACCGGGACGATATTCGGATGCTGCAATCTGCCGAGTGTATCGGCTTCGAGTTGACCCAGCGACGTGGCCTTGACGACGACGAGTCGGTCACCGAGTGCTCGCTCGCGCGCCAGGTAAACTCGCGAAAAAGCACCCCGCCCGAGTTCGTCAACAAGCTGAAATCCGAGCCAGATCTCGTTGATCTCGGGCCAGTCGGGATCACAGTCCGAATCCAATGTCCGGGCTACGGCCGACATCAGTCGGTGGACTTCAATGCGATGGACAAGCGACCGAAAAACCGTCGGGTACCGCTTGGCAAAAACCTCGGGATCGGTTGCCGTTCCCTGCTCACTCAGCCGGCAATACTCTTCGTACGCCAATTCGAGCAGAGCCGACTTGTGCTCGTTCAGTTCGGGATAATCTTCCAGAACCGATCGCGCATTAAAGGGTTGATCTTTAGCGCATTCCGCAATGACCTGGCGCACCAGCAGGCCGGAGGAGGTGAAGTGATCTGCGCTTGTGGCAGATCGAACCAGAGAACTGATTTTCACGACGGCCCCCTCTGTCGCAGACGCCGAAGGACCCGCCGGATCGTCCTGGGAGCGACTCCCAGGGCCGCCGCGATCTCACCCTGGGTGGCTCCCTGGCGCATCAGATCGACAATCTGGCGGCACTCAGAGGGTTGTCCTGCAATCAGCCAATGCACTTGTTCGGCGGCCATGACCCGTTCGCTCGCCGTGGGACCCTTCGAGACCAGATCGGGAACATCGGTCAGATTGTGCAAGGGAAGTTCCCGGTTGACGTTTGTGCCCTGCAACATCAGTCGGCGACGGGATTCGTCGGTCACCTTATTTCGGGCCATCTGCGACAGAAATTCCACAAGCGCGCCGGCAGTCGGGAATTCGAGAACTCGCTGCCGACTCTCAAAGAACGACGCCCAAACCGCCTGCACGAAGTCGGCCGAATCTAACTTCGAACGCAGCGAGCTGTTCAATTTCCGGCGGACTGCGCGCAACACATGGCGACCGTATTTTTCGACCAGTTCGTGGAAGGCATCATCAGAGCCCGCCTTGACCCGGTCCATGAGCGTCGCGAAATCGTCGTCGCGCACCGGTATCGACTGATTCTCCATTCCGTCCTTTCGAGCTTGGTCTCCCTTCTGGCCCGAATTGCCCGGCCCGGCATTCCACGTTCATCCTAACAATTCCAGCGATCAAGTGTAGTCGAATCTTTAAAAAGCAGTCGCATTCGGTGGGCCTGGCGGTTGGACCCCTCGCAAACGAGGCGGCCTCAAAAGACTCGACTTGAACGTCAGGGATTCGTTTACCGGGATCCCTTTTTCTTCTCTTTCGCACCCGAAATGCTGTCAGCGGCCTTCAACTTCAGCACGCATCGAAATCCAACATCAGTGGGGCGATCTGTCTGGACCACGCCGGAGCGGGCCCAGACAGCCCACAGCGGGTCACCCCCCTTGACAACGCGCATGTTGCTGCCGCTGGGGGACTTCGGACCTGTCGGATTTCTGGTGGCAGAGCCAGATTCAGTTCCCAACTGGGCATAGTACCTTTCACTAAACCAGTCTGCGCACCATTCACGGGCATTTCCAGCCAGGTCGATGACGCCGTACGGACTCTCATCTCCACGAAATGATGCCACCCGGTCAATCTGGCCGGGAACGCGCAGCCGATGCCAGATCGCAACCCCATCCCCCCATGGAAATCGGTAACCGTCCGGTCCGCGCGCGGCCTTCTCCCATTGGGCCTCGGTGGGAAGCTCCTTACCAGCCCAGAGAGCAAACGCATGCGCTTCCGCCCAGGCGACCCCGAGCGCAGGTTCCTGAGGATCTTTCTCAGGCCGCGCCGGACGCGGAATCCGGCGTTTGTCAAAGGTGGCACTGCGAAACTTTTCGAACCGGGCATAGGTGACTTCGTGAATGTCGATGTAAAACGCGTCGAGCAGAACAGCATGCTCGGGACCTGAATTCGATTCTCCGTGGTTTGACCCCTGAATGAAAACACCTTCCGGAACAAATGCCATCACCGCACCGTCCTCTTCGCCGACGATGCGCCAGGGAAGTCCCGAGGCGCTCCGCCCCGCGCTTTCCACAGGTGTAAACTTCCCGGGCAGTTCGTACGCCAATGCCGATTCGTCTTTGACTCGCAGGACGAATTCAGGCTCCTCCGAGCCATTGACTGTCGGCGCCAGGAACCGGGTTGAATCGATACGAGGGTCCTTTGGCAGAAAACCAAAGCGATCGACATTGGCTTCGGCATCCGCACCCGCGACGACAAAATGAATTTCCCCCACGGCTGTCGCAGGCAGCGCAGCAAACCGACTCTCGCCCGCTCCCAGGTCTTCATCGTCGGCAACAGCACTTTCGGCGGCTTTGTTCGTTCGGCGCTTCGGCGCCAGGTCGGCACGGGAAGTGTCTGTCGTCGTTGAAACCAGGGGCTGGGCGGCAGGCTGGGCGCGGTTGACTGGAGCAGCCGCCGGAGGAGCCGGGTTCCCGGCGCCGATCTTGACGACCGGTACTTCGGGTTTCTTTTCCGCCGCGCAGCCGGCAACCAGGAGGCACGGCGCCAGAAGCAGGATGCCCCACTGACGTGACGTATCAGTCATTGCTGAGACCTTCGTTCCGTGCGCAAAGTTCTAAAGGAATCGATCGACGCCCCCTGCTTATCTTCCGTCCCACGCCGCACCATTTCAAGACTGACCGGGGATATCCCGGCGACGGTTCAGCGGTTTTCGGCTCGAATGCAGTTGGCAATTCTGGCAGCCAGGTCGGGAACGGAGGCCAGACGGCGCGAATGCTGCGGATGTGCAAAAATCCGGACGCGTTTCACATAGTCGTCAAACTGCGTCCCGGCCAGCGCTCGGACGACCGGGGAGACTTCCCGGAGTGGTCTGTAGGAGCCCTCCTTCGGGAAAAAAATGTCGACCTGAAATTCAATTTCGCGGTCGCTTGGCGGGGCATCGATCAGGAGATCAGCCGGCGAGAGCGTTTCGCCGATTTCGCGCCCCAGGTCGAGCGCCAGGCGGCCTGCGGAGCGCGCCAGGAACTCGAATGGCTGGTGCGCCAAGAGTTCGTAGACTTCGCGATGATGGTGGAGCGTACATTCGATGACCCGTTTGTAAATCTGACGGCGCGGGCCGAAGATCCCCTCCAGCAGTGGTTCGCAGGCTTCCCCTCGGGCAACGCCGCGCAACGTGTGAATGACGTCGGCCTCCGTCTGCTGAAACAGCTCTCTGAGGTTCAGCTTCTCGTGCAGATCATAAAAGGCCCGTGCGAACATGCAGGTCGCCGACCGCACGGCATGATGCCAGTAGACTTCGCTGAACATCACGTACCGCGCAAAGACCATCAACTCGGCGGCCGTCTTGCCTTTGGACGTGATCGCCAGACCGTCCCCGGCGGCATTCACGACCAGCGACTGAATCAGCCGGTGCTTGTCGAAATTCCGTCCGTACGGAACGCCGCAGTGCAGGCTGTCGCGCCCCAGGTAATCCATCTTGTCGATGTCGATTGGGCCCGACAGGATCGAGCGTAACAGCCGCAATTTCGGTTCGTCGGTCCGGGGAGCCAGGAGGTCGAGCACCTCGGCCGGCTCGACGTGCCATTCCGACTTCAGGACCTGCGCCAATTCGCGGTTGGGCGACAGAAACTCGGCGGCAAATTCCTCATGGGAGGGGAGTTCGGCCAGCCCCATGTCTTCAATGGGATGGCAGAATGGCCAATGCCCCAGATCATGCAGGAGCGCTGCGGTCAGCAGCACTTCCGCCGCATGGCAGTCGACGACCTGGCGGAAGCGTTCGTCTTTCCCCAATTGCCACAGGTATCGCAGGGCGTTGTGGAAGACCCCCAGGGCATGCTCGAAGCGCGTGTGCATCGCCCCGGGATAGATCCGCGAGACGAGCCCGAGTTGCGAAATCTGCGACAACCTGCGGAATTCGGCCGTATCGACCAGCAAGCGAACACGCTTCGTGAATGGAACGTCCTGCTCATCGGGGATCCGCACGATCCCCTGCCCGGCGTCCAGGCGGGCCAATTCCGGAATGTCGGTCAGAGGATGTTTCATGAAAGAGCGGTCAATTGTCCAAGGCATTGTCGCCAGCAAGTGCGTTCTGAATCGGATTATAGGCGCACAAAAATCAGCGCGGCAAGGAGGTGTTGGGCGGATGCCCCGTGCGATGATGCATCCGTTAAGCGGGCGTGGTCTTTGCAGAATTACCCGCCGGTGCTTGGCACACGGGATTTTCCGGAGGGGATAGCCGCCAGACCATCTCGCGGAGCGAGATACCGTATTGTAGTCATCTCGGTCCTCCGAGATGGTCTCCGGGAATGGATCGCGCGACCGGCGTCCGAGCGGCGGAAGTCGTCGAGTTCTGGCACGGATCACTCCGCGAAGCCTTCGGTGCTGGCTCGGGAGGGCAATTTGTGGCACACGGGATTTTCCGGTGGGGATAGCCGCCAGACCATCTCGCGGAGCGAGATGACTACATTCAGTAGTTCCAAGTTCTGGCTAAGGGTCGAAAATGACGTAAGGCTCGGAGCCATCGTGAAGTAGCGCACTGACGGCTTGGGCAAGCCAGTCGAGCATGCGTTTGAATC